>Ga0315281_10011968_pt1 | contig 11850 bp, 10 predicted proteins | sample YL17G07_0_MG_FD_204540 | JGI IMG/M metagenome (GOLD analysis project Ga0315281, IMG submission 204540) | Sediment microbial communities from Yellowstone Lake, YNP, Wyoming, USA - YL17G07_0 | ecosystem: Environmental > Aquatic > Freshwater > Lake > Sediment | place: USA: Wyoming | collected... | reverse complement strand
GGACGATGCTGGTTGCCGTCATCGCGCTGGTGCTTGGGTTCGGTTCCTCCACCAACCTGGCCGCAGCCTATGGCATTGCCGTCACCGGGACGATGGTTGTCACTACGCTGCTCGCCTATGTGGTCGCGCGCCAGGTCTGGGGGTGGCGCACGGCGCTTGCGGGAACGCTTTTCCTGGCATTCCTGATCGTCGATGTTGCTTTTTTCTCCGCCAACTTCGCGAAAATTCCCGACGGCGGCTGGTTTCCGCTCCTGTTCGGCCTCGGCATCTATCTCCTGCTCATCACCTGGAAACAGGGCCGGATCTTGATGCATGCAAGGCAGAAGGAAGATGCAATATCACTGACGATGTTCATGGAGCACCTGCCCAGCGCGAGCGAAGCACCGCGCGTGCCCGGAACCGCCATGTTCCTCACCGCCAATCCAGACGGCGTTCCCCATGCGCTGCTGCACAACCTCAAGCACAACAAGGTGCTGCACCAGCGCGTGGTTCTCGTCACCGTCGAGGTGCTCGATATCCCGCGTGTGCCAACCGCCCAGCGCGTCGTCGTCGAGCAACTGCAGCACGGCTTCTGGCGCGTCAGGGTCTATTTCGGCTTCATGGACGACCCCGATCTGCCGGAGGCGCTCGAATGGTGCGCCGAGCAGGGCCTGCAGATCGACATGATGGACACGTCGTTCTTCCTGGGGCGGGAGACGCTCATTCCGAAGCTGGGCGCGCGCATGCCGATGTGGCGGGAAAAGCTGTTCATCACCATGTTCCGCAACTCGAGCAGCGCCACGAGCTATTTCCGCCTGCCGCCGAACCGGGTGGTGGAGCTGGGGACCCAGCTGGAGCTTTAGGCTCTTGCATGCCGCGGGTGACGTTGCGCGCTGCGCGCGCCAACCGCGGTTTACGTACGGATAAAAAGCATCCGTACGTAAACCGCGGTTAGGGTTAACACCAAGGACGGTTTTGGGGTTTTATACGAGATCACCGATTGCGCACGGATGGCTTTTCATCCGTGCGCAATCGGTGATCCGCGCGGACGGCTTCTCGTCCGCGCAACACCTAAGCCGCTTCAGTCGATCAGCTCGTAGGCAGGCAGGGTGAGGAACTCCACGTAGTTGTCGTCGGTGGTGATGCGCTCGAAGAGCTGCGCACCCTCGGCGTACTTGCCCGCGGCATAGGCGGCATCCCCGAGATGGGTCTTTACCTTCGGCAACTCGTCCGCGAGCAGCTGGCGGAACAGGTCCTTGGTGACCTTGCGACCGTCGTCGAGCACGCCTTTGGGGGAGCGGATCCACTGCCAGATCTGGGAACGTGATATCTCCGCGGTGGCGGCGTCCTCCATCAGGTTGAACACCGGCACGCAGCCGTTCCCTGCCAGCCATGCCCCGAGGTACTGGATGCCAACCGATATGTTGTTGCGCAACCCGGCCTCGGTGATCGGCTTCTCGGGCTGGAAGTTGAGCAGTTCCTTGGCGCCGAAATTCACGTCCGGCCGCTGCTTGCCGTACTGGTTGGGCTGCGGCATGTGCTTGTCGAAGACCTCCTTGGCGATCGGCACCAGGCCCGGATGCGCGACCCAGGTGCCGTCGCAGCCGTCGGTCACTTCGCGCAGCTTGTCCTGGCGCACCTTCTCCAGCGCGGCCTCGTTGGCGGCCGGATCGTTCTTGATCGGGATCTGCGCGGCCATCCCGCCCATCGCCGGCGCACCGCGGCGGTGGCAGGTCTTCACGAGCGAGAGCGCATAGGCGCGCAGGAACGGCGCGGTCATGTTCACCTGCCCGCGGTCGGCAAGGCAGAAATCCTTGTTGGAGCGGAATTTCTTGATGCAGGAGAAGATGTAATCCCAGCGGCCGATGTTCAGGCCGGCGGAGTGCTCCCTGAGTTCCCACAGGATCTCGTCCATCTCGAATGCAGCGAGCACGGTCTCGATCAGGACCGTGCCCTTGATCGTGCCTTGCGGCACGCCGAGCGCGTTCTGCGCCATCACGAAGATGTCGTTCCACAGCCTTGCTTCAAGATGCGACTCCATCTTGGGCAGGTAGAAATAGGGGCCCGTGCCGCGCTTGAGCAGCTCCCTGGCATTGTGGAAGAAATAGAGCGCGAAGTCGAACATGCTGCCCGAGACCTGCGTGCCGTCGATCGTGACGTGCTTCTCGTTCAGGTGCCAGCCGCGCGGCCGCGGGATCAGAACCGCGACCTTGTCGTCCAGCGTGTACTGCTTGCCCTGCTGCTCGAAGGTGATGGCGCGCCGCACGGCGTCACGCAGGTTGATCTGGCCGTCGATGATGTTGTACCAGCTCGGGCAGTTGGCGTCCTCGAAGTCGGCCATGAAGGTGGAAGCGCCCGAATTGAGCGCATTGATCACCATCTTGCGGTCAGTCGGCCCGGTGATCTCGACGCGGCGGTCGAGCATGTCCTTGGGCTGAGGCGCGATGTTCCATTCCGTGCTGCGGATATTTGCAGTCTCGGGAAGAAAATCCGGCAGCTTGCCCGCATCGAATTCTTTCTGGCGCACAGCGCGCCGCGCAAGCAGTTCCTGCCGGCGCGATTCGAACTGGCGATGCAGCCTGGCAATGAATGCCACCGCCTCGGACGTCAGGATCCGCGAGAACTCGGGAGAGATCTGGCCACGGATCTCCACGCCGCCTGAAAATGAAGTGCCCATGGGTGCTCCTAGGATGATCTGCCCAAGCAGGAAAGGACAGGAATGTCTGGGAAGGCGGCGATTGTACCCGCAAGGTGCGGGCCGCCAAACCATTTCGCAATGCGAAATGCCGTCGGGCGCGGACGTGTTCGCCCGGAGTCACGCCGGCGGCATTTCCTTCTCCTCCAGCCCGAGCTCGGCGATCTTTCTGGTAATGGTATTGCGGCCGATGCCAAGCAGGTTTGCCGCCTCGATGCGCCGCCCCCCGGTGTGTGCGAGCGCCCTGCTGATCAGCGTTTTCTCGAACCGCGTCGCGAGGTTTTCCATGATCGACAGCTCACCGCGCGCGAGCATACGCTCGACCTCGCGCGCAAGCGCCGAGTGCCAGTCGGATTCGACGGCCGGCGCTTCGTCGCGCAGTTCGGCCGGCAGGTCACCGACTTCGATCACCTGCGTCGGCGCCATCACCGTGAGCCAGTGGCAGATGTTCTCGAGCTGTCGCACGTTGCCGGGAAAACTCCGGCCTGCAAGATAGGCCATCGCCGCGTCCGAGAGGCGCTTGGTCTCGACGCCCAGATCCCGCGCCGACTTCGCCAGAAAATACCGGGCCAGCAGCGGAATGTCCTCGCGTCGCTCCCGCAATGACGGCAGCCTCAGGCGGATGACATTGAGCCGGTGGTAGAGATCCCCGCGGAACAGCCCCTCCTTGACGCGCGCCTCGAGGTCCTGGTGCGTGGCCGCAATGACGCGCACATTGGCGCGGATAGGCTGGTGGCCGCCGACGCGGTAGAAGGTTCCGTCGGAGAGCACCCGCAGCAGGCGGGTCTGCAACTCGGCCGGCATGTCGCCGATTTCATCCAGGAACAGCGTGCCGCCCTCGGCCTGCTCGAAGCGCCCCCGGCGCATGGCCTGCGCGCCCGTAAATGCACCGCGCTCGTGGCCGAACAGCTCCGATTCGAGCAGGTCCTTGGGCATGGCCGCCGTGTTGATGGCGACGAAGGGCTTGGCCGCGCGCGGGCTGTGGCGGTGCAGGGCGCGTGCGACGAGTTCCTTGCCGCTGCCGGACTCGCCGGTGATCATCACGGTCGCCGACGACTGCGACAGCCGGCCGATGGCGCGGAACACCTCCTGCATCGACTGAGCCTGCCCGAGGATTTCGGGCGAAACCTCGTTGGTGATCTCTCCTTGGTCCTCGCGCAACGATTCGTCGAGGGCGCGGCGTATCAGGTCCACGGCCTGATCCACGTCGAAGGGCTTGGGCAGATACTCGAACGCGCCGCCCTGGAATGCCGCCACGGCGGACTCCAGATCCGAATAGGCGGTCATGACGATCACGGGAAGCGTCGGGTGGCGCTGCTTTACGGCCTGAAGCAGTTCCAGGCCCGAGGTGCCGGGCATGCGGATGTCGGATACCAGCACCTGGGGAGCACTATTGTCGAGCTCCGCGAGCGCTTCGGAGGCCTGCGTGAAGGTCTTGAACGGAATGCCTTCGCGCGTGAGCGCCTTCTCGAACACCCAGCGGATGGAGCGGTCGTCGTCCACAACCCAGACCGGTTTCACATTGCGACCTTTCACTGCAGCGGCAACATAATGTGGAAGCAGGTGCGCCCGGGCTCGCTTTCGACCTCGATCGCACCATGATGGTGCTGAACGAAGGTCTGCGCCAGCGTGAGGCCGAGACCGCTTCCTCCCTCACGGCCGGACACCAGCGGATAGAAGACCCTGTCGCGGATCGCCTCAGGTATGCCCGGACCGTTGTCCATCACTTGCAATTCTAATGCCAGCTTATGCCGCATTTTGGCGAGCGTCACCTGGCGCGCCACCCGGGTCCGCAGTTCGATCGTCCCGCGCCCGTTCATGGCCTGCGCCGCATTGCGCACCACGTTGAGCACCGCCTGAATAAGCTGCTCCCGGTCCCCGTGCAGGTCGGGCAGACTGGTATCGTAATCGCGCATAATCTGTATGCCTTCGGGGAATTCGGCCAGGATGAGGGTGCGCACGCGCTCGCACACCTCGTGGATATTGACCGTGCCCACCTGCGGCCGGCGGTGCGGCGTGAGCAGCCGGTCCATCAGCACCTGAAGGCGATCGGCCTCCTTGATGATCACCTGGGTGTACTCACACAGGTCGGCCCGGTCGAGTTCCCGCTCGAGCAACTGCGCCGAGCCCCGGATGCCGCCGAGCGGGTTCTTGATCTCGTGCGCCAGATTGCGAATGAGCTCGCGATTTGCCTCGTGCTGCGTCAGGCGCTGCGTCTCGCGCTCGATGCGAAGCTGCTGCTCGATATGCCGGAACTCGATCAGCAAGGCCGCAGTGTTCATATCCACCGGTGTCACCACGCAATTCAGGTGCAGCGGTTCGTATCCCGGACGCGTCAGCGTCAGCTCCTGGTCGACGAAACCGCGCACCTCGGCAAGCGCTTGGGAAAGCCTCTGGCCGAACGTCCGCCCGTCCACGAAGAGTTCGGCAAACGGGTGGCCCACCACGTTGCGCAGGCTCAGTGCGAACACCGTTTCGGCTGCGGGATTGAGATAGATGACCTTCAGGTTGCCATCCAGAATCGCGACCGCCGTGGTGAGCAGATCCAGTCCAGAGAATGAAACAGCGCTCATGATCGGCCGCAGCGTCACCGCACGGAAACGGGTTGCAGGCGACGCGCCGGCTCCCTGGTGGACAAGGGTTGGGGTTGGGGTTGGGGTCGGATTCGGCCGAAGGGATCGGCGGCTAACGCAGGTTCGACAACTCGCGCTTCAGCGAGGCGACGTTCTGCTCCTGGCGCTCGACCTCCTCCCGATGCGGCTTGAGCCGCTCCAGCGCCCTCTGCGGCGCGACCTTTTCCTCGGGAGTTCGAACCGAATCCTGCTCTGTAAGCTTCTGCCTCGACTCGGACAGACGTTTCTCGGCAGCATCCAGTTCTTCCTGCAGGATCTTGCGGCGCGTATCGTCGCGGCTGCGCTGCGTATTCGTATCCACACGCTCGCCAGTCGCCTTCGCGGCACCGGAGGCAGCCTTTGCAGGTGGTGCCATAATCTGCTGCGCTGGCACGACCGAAACTTCGCGGCTGACGACCGTGCACTTCCTCCCGGTCATTTCCTCCTTGACGTTCGTGTAAGTGGAGCGGCCACCGGGGTCCACGCAACGATAAGTGGCGTTCTGAGCATGGACATCCGCCACACCGAGAAGCGCAAGGAACGCGGCAATGAAGTGATTGGCTCGAAGCATTTAAACAATTTACCCCACAGAGAAGTTTAAGTCTAGGCAAAAATCCCTCTGATTTCAAATGAAAAAAGGACAAGGAACCCACAGCTCCCCGTCCTTTTCCCGGTCTCGCAGGTTCGGGCAGGGACGCAGGTCCCCGCCACGGCCCAGCCTGCTCAGCTGCTGTAGTACATGTCGAACTCGACCGGGTGGGTGGTCATGCGGAGCCGCGTGACCTCCTCCATCTTGAGCGCGATGTAGGCATCGATCATGTCGTTGGAAAACACACCGCCTTTGGTGAGGAACCCGCGACCCTTGTCCAGGTATTCGAGTGCCATATCCAGCGAACTGCACACGTTCGGCACCTTCTTCGCCTGGGAAGGCGGCAGATCGTACAGGTTCTTGTCGATCGGATCGCCCGGATGGATCTTGTTCTGCACGCCGTCCAGTCCTGCCATCAGCATCGCAGCGAACGCCAGATAAGGATTCGTGGTCGGATCGGGGAAGCGTACCTCGACACGGCGGGCCTTCGGATTCGAGACGTACGGAATGCGGCAGGCCGCCGATCGGTTGCGGGCCGAGTACGCGAGGTTGATCGGCGCCTCGAACCCCGGCACCAGGCGCTTATAGGAGTTGGTTCCCGGATTGGTGATGGCGTTCAGCGCGCGGGCATGCTTGATGATGCCGCCGATGTAATACAGCGCGAACTCCGACAGCCCCGAATAGCCATTGCCGGCGAACAGGTTCTTGCCGTCCTTCCACACGGACTGGTGCACGTGCATGCCTGATCCGTTGTCGCCCACGACGGGCTTGGGCATGAAGGTTGCCGTCTTGCCGTACGAATGCGCGACATTCCACACCGTGTACTTCAGGATCTGCATCCAGTCGGCACGCTTGACCAGCGCCTCGAACTTGGTGCCGATCTCGTTCTGGCCGGCCGCCCCGACTTCGTGGTGATGCACCTCGACCTCGACACCCTGCTGCTCCAGCGCGAGGCACATCGCATCGCGGATATCCTGCAGCGAATCTACCGGGGGCACCGGGAAGTATCCACCCTTCACGGGAGCGCGGTGGCCCATGTTCCCGCCTTCGAATTCCTCACCGGTCGACCACGGTGCCTCTTCCGATTTGATCTTGACGAAGCAGCCTGACATGCCCACGTTCCAGGTCACGCCGTCGAAAATGAAGAACTCGGGCTCCGGTCCGAAATAGGCCGTGTCGCCCAGGCCGGAGGACTTCAGAAAAGCCTCGGCACGTTTGGCGATGGTGCGGGGATCGCGATCATATCCCTTCATGTCCGACGGCTCGAGCACGTCGCAGGAAATGTTGAGCACCGGTTCGTCGGTGAACGGGTCCATGCGCGCGGTGTCCGCGTCCGGCATCAGCAGCATGTCGGAAGCCTCGATGCTCTTCCAGCCGGCGATCGAGGAGCCGTCGAAGGCATGGCCAGCCTCGAACTTATCCATGTTGAAGACCTTGGACGGCACTGTGACGTGTTGCTCCTTGCCCCTCGTGTCGGTGAAGCGCAGGTCGACGAACTTGACCTCCTTCTCCTTGATCATTTTCAGTACGTCATTTGCAGACATGACCATGCGAAAATCTCCTTCAGGGTTTGGCTAGAGAGTTCGGAAGCGGGCCCGAAGCCCGGAATATGGGACGATGCAGCAGTATCCGTGCCATTCGGCGCACCTTAAGCACGCCATTGTGCCATAAGGGCCTGGGCGATGTTTTCGTGCGAAGCCACGCACTACTGCAGTGCGATGGGGCTCTCGAACGCACAACCGTGGTGCAGAAGGAGCAGTTGGGCCTGCCCGGCTGAACCCAATATACTTTCGGGACACCGTTGCACGAGGTGAGGACGATGGAAGACGTTGAAGTCATTCTGGCCCGGGCGAAGCAGCGGGCCATGGAAAAAATGCTTCCCTATGCTGGTGCGCTGCTGCCGACGGAAGCCTTTGCACTGCTGGAACGCGCTCCCGGGGCGACCCTGGTCGACGTTCGTACCCAGGCCGAGCTGTATTGGGTGGGACGGGTGCCGGGCGCGGTGACAGTGGAATGGTCCAGCTATCCGGGCGGCGCACGCAATCCTGATTTTCTCGCCCAATTCCAGGCCGCAGTGCCGGCGACGACTGCGCCGATGTTGTTCCTGTGCCGATCCGGGAACCGGTCGCATCACGCCGCAGTGCTTGCGACCGAGGCCGGCTACCCGAGTTGCTTCAACGTGATCGAGGGCTTCGAGGGTGATCGCGATATCCAGGGTCATCGCAACAGCATCAATGGCTGGCGGGTGGCCGGCCTGCCCTGGGAACAAGGCTGATGGTGCGACCGATACCATGACGCTTCCCGCATTATTCGTTTCCCACGGCGCGCCGAATGTCATTCTCTATGACAGCCCGACGCGGCAGTTCCTGGCCGGGCTGGGCGGGCAACTGGGCCGACCGCGCGCCATCGTCGCGATCTCCGCGCACTGGGAGGCGCGAGCGCCCACCGTGAACGCAACGGTGCAACCGAAGACGATCCACGACTTCTTCGGTTTCGAGCCGCCCCTTTACGAGATGACCTATCCGGCACCGGGAGCACCCGAGCTGGCACGCGATGTTGCGCGCCGCCTGCAAAGCGCGGGCATGCGTCCGGTAATAGACGACGCGCGCGGGCTGGACCACGGCGTCTGGGTGCCGCTCAAGCTCATGTACCCGCAGGCCGATATTCCGGTGACTCAGGTCTCGGTGCAACCCTATGAGTCTACGCAGCACCACTATCAGATCGGCCAAAGCCTGCGCGAACTGCGGGAAGACAACGTGCTCGTCCTCGGCTCCGGAAACGCCACGCACAATCTGCGCGAGATGATGCCTGAAGGCACCGAGCCCCCGGCCTGGGTCACTGCATTCGGTACCTGGCTGCGGCAGAAAATAGCCGATGGCGACACGGACGAGTTGCTCGCCTACCGCAACACCGCGCCTTTCGCGGCGAGGAACCATCCGACCGAAGAACACTTCCTGCCGCTGTTCGCCGCCGTTGGCGCGGGCACCCCCGGCGTTGCGGGCCGGATGATCCATTCGGGCACGACGTTCGGCGTGCTTGAAATGGACGCCTACGCTTTTGACTGACGGTTGACCCGCTCAATCGCGTCATTTGGTGCCACGCGGCACCAGCCCGATGCAGCAGGACTCAGCCGGTCGTCCAGTCAACGAGCCCGGTGTACGCCGTCGCGAGCACGACCACGCCGAACACGATCCGGTACCACGCGAACAGCGTGAAATCGTGGCTGGCGATGTAGCGCAGCAGCCAGCGCACGCACAGAAAAGCAGAAGCGAACGCCGCGGCGAAGCCCACGCCGAACATGGGGAGGTCGGCGCTGCTGAAGAGCTCGCGGTGCTTGAGGAACTCGTAGGCGCTCGCCGCGAACAGCACCGGCACGGCGAGGAAGAAAGAGAACTCGGTCGCCGCGCGGCGTGACAGGCCGAAGAACAGGCCGCCGATGATGGTGGCGCCGGCGCGCGAAGTGCCGGGAATCAGCGCGAAGCACTGCGCGATGCCCACCTTCAGCGCGTCTCGCCAGCCCATCTCGTCCACCGTCTGCACCGCGATACGATGTTCGCGCCGCTCGGCCCAGAGAATCACAAAACCGCCGACGATGAAGGCGAGCGCAACCGGCACGGGCTTGAATAGCACCGCTTTGATGGTCTTGCCGAACAGCAAGCCCAGCACGGCCAGCGGTACGAAGGCCACCACAAGGTTGAGCGCGAACCGCTGCGCGCCGCGATCGGATGCAAGCCCCGCGAGCACGGCACCGAGCTTCGCCCGGTACTCCCAGCATACGGCGAGAATCGCGCCGCACTGGATCATGATCTCGAACATCTTGCCCTTCTCGTCGTTGAAACCGAGCAGGTCGCCGACCAGGATCAGGTGGCCGGTGGAGGAAACGGGCAGGAATTCGGTCAGACCCTCGACCACGCCGAGGATGAGCGCTTGCAGAAGGACGTCCACTGGGCCCCGCGGAAAATGAACCGATTATAGCGAGCAATCGCCTTGCTTGAGCACGCGTCAAACCGGGCGTAAGATTCTTACCGTACAGTGGTATTACCGGAGCGAAGACAATGCGTATTACCAGCAAGGGCCAGGTCACCATTCCACAAGAGATCCGCGAACGAGCAGGCCTGCTGCCGAATACGGAAGTTGAGTTCGAGTATGTGCGTGGCCAGGTCATCCTCAAGCCGCTCGGCAAGCCCAAGTCGAAGGGATGGCAGGCGATCGAGAAATCGCGCGGCACCATGAACAATCCGATGTTCAAAGGATGGACGACTGACAGAATCATGCAGTACCTGCGCGGCGAGGATTAGCGGTGCGTTCAAGGCGCGCCCGCGAGCCCACCGCCCGTTACGCGGTACCGCGGCGGGTGATGGTCGACAGCAGCGTCCTGATCGATGTGCTCGATCCGGATCCAGTCTGGTTCGAATGGTCCGCGAAACACCTTGCGCCGCTGGTCGATGAGGGCGCGCTGGTCATCAATCCGATCATTTACGCCGAACTTGCCGCCGGCTACACGACGCTGGAAGCGCTGGATGCGGCGATCGCGCCATACGCGCTCCTCCGCGATGCATTGCCTTGGGAGGCGGCATTCCTGGCCTCGCAGGCCTTCCTGCTGTACCGCAAGCGCCGAGGCGCGAAGCAGTCGCCGCTGCCTGATTTTTACATTGGCGCGCATGCGTCGCTCGCCGGCTATGCGCTGCTCACACGCGATGCGCGGCGCTACCGCGAGTACTTCCCGAAACTCAGGCTGATCTCGCCTGCCTAGGCGCATGAGCCAGGTCCTCATCCAGCAGTACCTCAACCAGCTGCAGGACCTGCGCAAGGTATCCGGCACCCACCGCGAATCGGTGGTGCGCGAGGCGTTCAAGGATCTGTTGAAGGGCTGGGCGCGCTCGCACGACCTGGTCTTCATCCCCGAATACGAGATCGAAACCAGGGCGAAGGACCGGCGCTACGTCGACGGCGCGCTGCTCTACGAGCTGCGCATGCCTTTCGGCTACTGGGAGGCGAAAGACGAGAAAGACGACCTCGACGCCGAAATCGAACACAAGTTCCGCCGCGGCTACCCCAAGGACAACATCATTTTCGAGGATTCGCGCGAAGCGGTCCTGATCCAGAACGCGCAGGAAGTATTCCGCTGCGGCGTGGACGACGTCGCCGCGCTGGAGAAGCTGCTTGGGCTGTTCTTCGGCTACGAGCGCGCGGAGATCGCCGAATTCCGCAAGGCGGTGGAGCAGTTCAAGGCCGACCTGCCGGCGGTGCTCGACTCGCTGCGCAAGATGATCGAGCGCGCCTACACGGAGAACGCCACCTTCCGCAAGGCCTCGCAGAAGTTCCTCGCGCACGCGCAGGAGGCGATCAACCCCAGCCTCACCGACGCCGACGTGCGCGAGATGCTGATCCAGCACGTGCTCACGGAGGAGATCTTCTCCAAGGTATTCGGCGAGGACGACTTTCATCACCACAACAACGTGGCCAGGGAACTCTACGCGCTGGAAGAGACGTTCTTCACCGGCGACCTCAAGAAGCGCACGCTGCGGGGGCTCGATTCCTACTACGCCGCGATCCGCTCGGCCGCTGCGCAGATCGGCAGCCACCACGAGAAACAGGCCTTCCTCAAGGTCATCTACGAGAACTTCTACAAGGTCTACAACAGGAAGGCCGCCGACCGGCTGGGCGTGGTCTATACGCCCAACGAGATCGTGCGCTTCATGGTGGAATCGGCCGACTGGCTGTGCGAGAAGCACTTCGGGAGGAACCTGATCGACCGCGACGTGGAGATCCTCGACCCGGCGGTGGGCACCGGCACCTTCATCTGCGAGCTGCTGGAGCACTTCCGCGGCCAAAAGGCGAAGCTCAGGCACAAGTACCTGGAGGAGCTGCACGCGAACGAAGTGGCGATTCTGCCTTATTACGTCGCCAATTTGAACATCGAGGCGACCTACGCCGCGATCACCGGCGATTACCTCGAATACCCGAACCTGTGC
>Ga0315281_10011967_pt1 | contig 11850 bp, 9 predicted proteins | sample YL17G07_0_MG_FD_204540 | JGI IMG/M metagenome (GOLD analysis project Ga0315281, IMG submission 204540) | Sediment microbial communities from Yellowstone Lake, YNP, Wyoming, USA - YL17G07_0 | ecosystem: Environmental > Aquatic > Freshwater > Lake > Sediment | place: USA: Wyoming | collected... | reverse complement strand
GTCAGGGAGATCAAATAGGCCAGCTCGAATTCGATCTCCCGCGCCTCGTTCGAGGTCTTCAGGAGAAGAATTCCCTCGTGCTTTTTCCCACGCTCCATACAATTATTATACCACACAAATAATCTACCCTCCTAGAGTTCGTCGGCCACCCGGTGCCCTTCGACGTGAAAGACCTGCTCCCGAAAGATGTCTTGACCGGAATCGGCCAATAAGTCATGCGGCCATCACGTTAAGCGCAATCGAATGTATATTCCTTAAGAATTCAAATATCCGTCCCCCCTAGCCAACGAATAGCTCGTGCTTCGTCCACCGGCAGTATCTCTAGCCAGGATATCGTGCTTCATGAGTTCAACGATGTCCCGATGCGCTGTGTCTTGAGAGCATTTGGCCAGCTGTGCCCATTTGGTTGAAGTGAGCTTGCCCTCGAAGGTCCTGTCCAACAGTTTGTTCAACATCGAGCGCTGCCGCTCGTTGAAGGCCAATTGGACATGCGTCTTCCAGAACCGATCTTTCAGAAAGACGGTGGCGAGCGAGGCTTCCGTTCCTGCAATAGCTCGGGTCAGGCATCCCAGGAACCACTGCATCCAGTTCGTAATATCGAGAGTGCCTTTTTGTGCCAGCTCGAGGGCATTATAGTATTTCTTGCGCTCCCTGCGAATTTGCGTCGACATACTGTAGTAGCGCCGCGAGCTGTTTTCGGATCGGGCCAGCGCCCAATCCGCGATGGCGCGGGCGATGCGTCCGTTGCCGTCGTCGAAGGGATGGATAGTCACAAACCATAAGTGGGCTTTCGCGGCTCTCAGCACCGGGTCTATGTCACCGGTCCGATTCGCCCAATCGAGGAACGCGGCCAATTCGGATTCCAAACGATTGGCCGCCGGCGCCTCGTAATGGACGCGCTCGCGGCCGATCGCGCCGGACACGACTTGCATTGACCCCTTGGCGTCGTCTCGCCAAGCACCCACCCGGATGTTCGATGACCTGTCGGGAAACAAGGCCGTATGCCAACCGCATAGCCGTTCTTTGGTCAGAGGCTGAGCAAAGTTCTGCGTTGCTTCGAGAATCATTTGCACCACGCCGTCCACGCGGCGATCCGAGGGCAAAAGGCCTGCGATGTCCATGCCCAACCGGCGCGCAATAGAAGATCTCACCTGGTCGGAATTTAAAATCTCGCCTTCGATTTCGCTGGATTTTACAACATCGTCCGTCAATGTCTGCAGTACGGCCTCATCGCGTTGGGAAAAGCCGAGGCTCTCCATTCGCCCAATAAGACGCCCCTGCCGCAGACGCACTTCGGCCAGCGGCGTGGACAGTTCTTCTTGATCCCAACGAAAATGGGGCCAGTCAGCTAGTTGGTGTATATATTGGCTCATTCTCCGCACATCCTGCGTATATTATATCCATATTCTCCTTAGATTTCAAGGGACAATATCCGCACATAAAGCGGAGATTAACAGCCTTATTCTCCGCATTTGGAAAAATTATAGAAATCACGCGGGGAAATTTCCGTCACCATTTTTTTATGAACTCTTAAAAATTATCGAGCGGCTGTGATCAGCGATAATTAATTCTCCCAGCCGCTCGGCCTCCGGCTTCGTCTTGGCCCGGACCAGGCTGTCAAGGGACGAGCCTTCGGCTCGCCACTCGCCCGTGGATATATGCCACGGGCGAGTACGGCGGAAATGGACCCCCGGGCAAAGCCCGGGGCCCCGGCCGCTGTCGATCCGCGGGATCTTATGGAAGACGCCCGCCTCGTCCACGCCGCCCTCGGTCACCAGAAAATGGAGGTGCACGTGGAGATTGATCCGGTCCCCAAAGGTCTGGATGGCGGCGATGACCCCGGGCGTAAGTGCGTATTCCGACGATTCCGGCCACAATCTCGAAGTAACAGCTCAGGGACCGGAGGGCGCAGCGGCAGAGATCGCCGAGGAGACGACGATTGAACTTGAAGAATACCCGCAGCCTCTTGGGGATGGTGAAGACGATCGGCCGGAAAAAACCGCCCTCATTCGCTTCGCGCCTGAGGACTGCAAAGCCTGTACTCCCGCTCGAAACGACTCTCATACTCCGTCAGGAACCTGTCGAAATGATGGAAGAGTACCCGGTAAAGGACCGTCCGCTCCGGATGTCGAGGACGATAGACTCCCGCCATAGCAGGAGAAAAGCCTCAAGAACCGGGCCAATGTCATGACCGGACCGCGTCTCCCTGGAAAGAGGCGATGACCGCGGCCCGGAAAGGCGAATCAGGTCGAGAAAACGTCAACAGCCGTTGCCGCCCGGCCAAGAGAATGGAAACGGCGGGGAACTATTCCGTGATTCAGAAACGTAAATGGGTCGTGCTGGGCGTCGTCCTTAACACGTCGATGATGATGTTCATCTCGGCGCGCTCGTCCCTCGAGCGCTAGGTTTTAAGCTTTTCCTCGTTCGCCCGGAGCCAATCCACGGCCGTTTCGATGGCCTCCTGAAGCCGCGCTTTTTCCGGCGTGACCAGCTCGACCAGGGACGGCCCTCCCCCTCCCTTGCACGGGACGACGGCCCCGACGGCGGGGACGAGCTTCCGTAAGTCCGCCAGCAGGGAATCGGACCGGGCAACAATGAGGTGCCCCTGGCTCTCGCCCCGGGCGCCATAGACCACGGCGAACTCGCCGCTCTTGACGATGTTCAAAGCCAGGGAACGCGCCTCCTCGGGGGTCTTATCCTCGAGGACGCCGGCAATGAGGGGTCCGGAGGCCGCCCTGATGACCTCGCCGGCCTCGAATGCGGCCAACCGCTCCTCGAGCCGGCGGGACCGCTTCTTTAGGACCTTGTTCTCGGCCGCGAGTTTTTCCACCTGAGCGGCCACGTCTCCGTCCGAACAGGAAAACGCTCCGGCCAGCTTCCGGACCGTCCGGTCTTTCCCCCGGTAATCGCGGAGGGCCCTGCCCCCGCAGAGGAATTCGAAGCGGATGTTACCCCGGATTTTCTCGAGCCCGGTGAGCTTGATCATTCCGACCTCGCCCGTGCGGCGGCAGTGCGTCCCGCCGCAGGCGGAATAATCGAATCCGTCGACCTCGACGACCCGCAGAAGCCCCTGCTTCTTGGGCGGCCTTCGCAAGGGCACCTCCCCTATTTTCTCTTCGGGCACGAAATACGTTTTGACTTCTCGGTCCTCCCAAACGATCGCGTTGGCTCTGTCCTCGACCCTGTCTCCCTCCGCGTCCGAGATGGCCCGCAGGCCGATCTCGAGCGTGGAGACATCCGGGCCGAGGTGGAAGGACAGGGTTTCGCCCTTGAGCGTCTCGAAGAAAGCCTGGGAGAGGATGTGCTGACCGGTATGCTGCTGCATGTGGTCGAAGCGGGTCGGTCCGTCGACCCGGCCGTGGACCGTTCCGCCCGCGATCTCGCTTTTCAAGACATGGAGAATGGCTCCGTCGAGATCGAGGACCTTGAGGATCTCGACGCCGCCGAGCATGCCCCTGTCCCACGGCTGGCCGCCTGACTCCGGATAGAAACAGGTCTTGTCGAGGATGTACGCAGGGAGCCCTTCGTGCTCTGTCCGAGCCAACACTTCCGCGTCAAATTCCATGAGATAGGCGTCCTCGTAATACAACCGCTTCGTCTCGGGCATGGCACCGCTCCTGGGATCGGGATCTTCGTCCGCCGTCATTATATCAAGAAGGACCGGGAATGGGGACATGTACCGCAGGTACGTGTCCCCGTCCCTGCGAATCGGTAAGAGAAACCAGGGGACACGTACCAAAGGTACATGTCCCTGTTCAGAAGACGCGGAAAACCAAAAGTTCGAGGAGGGCCGCGCCGAAGACTGCGGCCACGGGCCAGACGAGGATCCGGTAGACGTCGCGCATCTCCGCCTTGAAATAGTCGGCAGTGAGGGCCAGGCAGAGATGGGCCGGCGAAAGAAGGATCCCGACGAACCCGCTGACATAAGCGAAGGTCATGAGGACCATGTCGGGCTTTCCCGTCCCGATAACCGAGACGAGGAGGGGGAACGAGATGGCCACGAACGCCTGGTTGACACCCGTCAGAAGGCCAACCACGAACGGCGCGGCGAAGAGGAGGACGTAGACGGACAGGCCGTGGGGCGGGACGACCCGGACGACCGCATCGAGAGCGCCGGAGGCCTCGAGGACCTTTTTGAAGACCATCAGGGCGAAGATGAGCCAGACGATTTTCGGCGAGAAGCCGCGGACGACAATACCCCAACGTTTGGCCAGATCCATCCGGGCCGTGACCTGGGTCAGGATGGAGGCGACGGCCAGGGCCAGGAGCATGTTCATCCGGGCCGCGAAGATGAGGACGATGGTCAGGACGATCGGCCAGATGCTGAAGACGACGAGCCCGACGTCCTTCCAAGAACCTCCGTTTTCGCCCTCCCGGGGCAGGCGCGGCAGCTTCCTGTAGAGGACGGCGAGCCCCGCCCCGAAGGCGACCAAGGTGAAGGACGCCTGGTAAAGGCTGATTTTCCAGACGGGGACGCGGAAGATGGCTGCCGCCAGGATGATGTTGATGTAGAGGGGCCACCAGTATTCCCAGATGTGGCGGAACCAGTAGTTGAAGAACGTTTTCCAGGCCGGCTCGAGGTTCCAGCGGCGGCCCGCCTCGTCGACGATGGGAGCGCCCATCATGGCCCCGGCCATCATCGGCAGAAGGCCGATGAACGCCGAGGGGAGGGCCAAGATGAGGCGGTCGTCCCGGACGAGGTTCTTCAACGCGTCGACCATGGTTTTGAAGGCGCCGCTCGTCTGGAGGAACTCGCCCAAGTAGAGGACGAGGACGATGATCCCGGCCAGCTCGAGCGTCTCCCACGCGGCCGCCCCGGTCAGGACGGCCCGGCCGAATGCGGCAGGCTTCATGGCGAAGAGGACGGCCGTGAGGCAGGTGTTGAGGAAGAGGACCAGGCCGAGGTCCCACTTCAGCCGGATGAGGACGAGCAGGAGGGCGACGACGAGCCCGATCTTGGCCAGGACGACCATGTCAGACGAGCCTGGCGACCCCGGCGGCGGCCAGGACGCGGACGGTCGTCTTGAAATGGGTCTTGGCCACTCTTTCGAGCACGTCCGCCCCCTTCTCGCGGACAAGCTTGACCGCGGCCGCCTCGACCAAGTCCGAAGCGCCCTTGGGCAGTTCGATCCCGACATCTTTCGAAAGAAAGTGGAGACGCGTCAGGAACTCGGCCCGGGCCAGGATGGACGCGGCCGCGACCGCGGCGTCTTCCTCGGCCCGGGGCATCTGGACGAGCTCGATCTCGCGGCCCTTCTTGAGCAGGGCGTTGTGGACGAACTTCTCGTCGCCGAACTGGTCCGTAACCGCCTTGCCGGCCGGGATCCGCTCGAGGATGTTCTCGATCGCCCGGGCGTGCCCCCAAGCAAGCAGGCGGTTGAGGTTGCGGAGCTTGCCGTAGAGCTCGTTGTATTTCTCCGGACCGATGGCGATCACGGAATGGTACGGGTAGCTTTTCTTGAGGGTTTCGGCGATCTCGCGGCAGCGAACGTCCGAGGTCCTTTTCGAATCCTTGACCCCGAGCTCTCGCAGCACCCCCTCCTGGCCCGCGGGCATGAAGAAGGCGGCGATGACGAGGGGGCCGAAGAAATCCCCCTTGCCCGACTCGTCCGTCCCGATGTGCCCGGGCTCGGGGGCGAAAAGCTTCGGCTCCGCCATGAGGTTCTCCGTCAGTCCTTCCTGTGGACGATCTTCCCGTCGAAGACGGTCAGCGCGACTTTGACGCCGGCGATCTCTTCGGGCGGTATGGTGAAGATGTCCCGGTCGAGGACGACCATGTCGGCGAGCTTCCCCGCTTGGATCGTGCCCTTGACCGCTTCGGCGAACTCCGTGTAAGCGCCGTTGATCGTGTAGGCCCGGACGGCTTCCTCGACGGAGATCTTTTCCTCGGGGACCCAGCCGCCGGGCTTTTTCCCGTCGAGCGTCCGGCGGGTCACCGCGGCGTAAATCCCCAGGACCGGGCTCAGGGGCGCGACGGTCCAATCGGAGCCGAAGGCGAGGGTCGCCCCGGCCTCTTGCAGGGAACGGAAGGCGTATGTCGTCCGGGCCCGCTCCGGGCCGATCTTCCCTTCGGCCCAGCGGCCGTCGTCGACCAGGTGGTAGGGCTGGACGGCGGCGACGAGGCCCAGCCGCCCGAACCGCACGATGTCGGCCGGCCTCAGGTGCTGGGCATGCTCGACCCGCCAGCGCCTGTCCCGGGGGCCGTTCGCGGCGACCGCCTTTTCATACATGTCGAGGAGCAGGCTGTTGGCCCTGTCACCGATGGCGTGGATCGCGAGCTGGAGGCCGGCCCGGTTCGCCTCCATGATCCTCTTTTCCATGATGCCTTCGGGAAACATCTGCCCGTGGAGAAGGCCGGAGGTCCCCGGGTCATCCGTGTAGGGCTCGAAGAAATAGGCCGTGGCCGAGCCGAGGGAGCCATCCATAAAAGCCTTCAGGCCGGCCAGCTTGAGGTACGGGCTACCGAATGGAGATTTCAGCTTGAGCCGGGCGAGCGTGTCGACTTCGGTGATGGGGATGTAGACATAAACGCGGGCCGTCAGTCCGCTCCGCCTGGCCAGTTCCTCGAAGACCTCGAAGCTCGCCGCGTCGGCCATCTCGTGGACCGAGGTGACGCCGTTCTCGGCGGCGTGGCGCAGGGAGGCTCCGGCCGCCTCGAGCTTCTCGGCAAGGGACGGCTCGGGGATCTTCGCGTAAACGAGGTCCATGGCCATGTCTTTGAGGATTCCGGTGGGCTCTCCGGTCGCCGGGTCCTTGACGATCTCCCCGCCGGGCGGGACGGGCGTGTCCTTGGTGACGCCGGCCAGCTTCAGAGCAGCACTGTTGGCCAGGATCATGTGCCCGTCGAGCCGGTTGACGCAGACCGGGTTGTCGGGGGTCACGGCGTCGATCCATTCCTTACGGGGCAGCTCCGGGGGGCTGAACTCCTGGTGGTCCCAGTCGCCGTTGACCACCCAGCGGCCCTTGCCGAGCTCGCGCGCCTTGGCCGCAATAAGGGCGACGAACTCCTCGCGACTCCGGGCCGCCCGGAGTTGGATGCTCTTCAGGGCGAAGCCGCCGGCCAGGAAATGGGTGTGGCTGTCGATGAAGCCCGGCAGGACGAGGGCCCCGCCGAGATCGACGAGGTTCGCAGCACCCGAGGCGAGCTTCCGGACATCCGCCGTCGTTCCGACCGCGAAGATCTTATCGCCGCGGACGGCCACGGCTTCGGCCCAGGGCCGGCCGGGATCGCCGGTCCAGATTTTGCCGTTCAATAAAGCGAGGTCGACCATGTTACCCCGAAGTGCCGAGAAAGGTGATCTCCGTCATGTCCGTTCTTTCGAAGCCTATTTATACAAGGAAACATCTCATGAAATCAAACATCATGGAGAATGACTGCATCGGCGGCACGAGTGTGGTAAAATAAGCCGCTTGACGGACGCTTCGGCGCCCCATCCCCTGGAGGACTTCATGATCGACGCGACGCAGATCCGTAAAGGCATGATCATCGTCATGGACGGGACCCTCTTCCGGGTCATGGAAATGCAGCTCATCACGCCCGGACGGTGGAAAGCCATGGTCCAAACGAAGCTCCGCAATATCCAGGTCGGCTCCCAGATCGAACACCGCTTCCGCTCCGAAGAGCGGCTCGAGCAGGCCCATCTCGGCGAGGTCGAGATGGAGTTCCTCTACCAGCAGGGCGACGAGTATTTTTTCATGAACCTCGAGAACTACGAGCAGGTCACGCTGACCGCCGAGACCATCGGCGACTCCGTCAAGTACCTCAAGCCGAACTCGGTCATCGAGGTCGAGACGTTCGAGGGTAAGCCGGTGGGCGTCAACCTGCCCAAATCCCTGGACCTCAAGGTCGTCAGCACCGAGCCCCGGCTCCAGGGCGCGACCAAGACGGCCCTCTACAAGCCCGCCGTCCTCGAGACAGGAGCTGTCGTCCAGGTCCCGGAGTTCATAAAGGAAGGGGACGTCATCCGCGTTGACACGCGGGACGATACGTACCTCGAACGGGCGAAGACGAAATAGCCCGGCCTCAGAAATTCTGCCGGAAGACCCCGACGTTCCCGTAGCTGTCCCGGACCCGCACCGTGACCTGGTTCTCCGCCCCGGGCGGGAGCTTCACCGAGAACTTGAACGACTCGCTCCGCGAGTCGGCGATCCCGTCGACAGGGAAGACGACGCGCCATTCGCCGGGCCGGACGAGCACCTTGGCCTCTTCGATGTAGGAGTAGGCGTCCTCCGCCTGGAAAGAGATGTCGAGCGCTGCGCCGTTCCGCGCCGCCGTGAAGTTCTTGACTGCGGGCAGGGAGTTGTCGATGACGAGGGGCAGGCTCGTCCTCTCGGACTTGAGCTCGAGCCCCAGGGGGTTGGACGCCGCGTCGGAGGCCGTGAGCTTGAGAAGGTAGGTCCCGTCGGGGAAGGACAGGGTGTCGAAGGCGTAGATCGACTCCGTCAAGCCTTCCTCGAGGACGCGCCATTCGGACTCGCCGTCCTTCTTCATGGCCAGCCCGTAGCGGAGGGTGTCCCCGTTCTCGTCGGCCGCGTCCCAGACGACCGTCTGGAAGCCCTTGCGCTCGGCTTTCCGGGCCGGCATGCCGATCCGCGGCTCGTCTTTTTTCGCCGAGGCTTCGGGGAGGTTCCTCTCGACGCCGAGGATGACATCATCCGGTTCGGGGAGCTTGAGGTAAACCTCGTTGGGCCGGAGGAATTCCGGCCGGGCGACCGACGGGGCGATGTTCGACTGCAGGTAGAACACGGTCACCCGATCGAGGACGGGCGAAGCTCTCCCGGTCTGGACCCGTAGAAGCGCCTTGACCTGGAGGTAACGGGCTCTGGGGCTGAGGATCTGCTCTTCGGTCTTGCCGTACGGAGGCGACCATTCGCTCCACATCGCATTCGGCTCGTTCGTGTTGCCGCTACGGCTCTGGAGCTGGACGGACGCGCCTGCGGCGACGGCGGCGTCCCAAACGATACGCCCCCAAGAGGCCAGCGTCCGCGCGTCGAAGACCGGACCTGTGTATTCCCCCGCGAACCTCTGCTCCGAGAGCAGGCGTCCGAAATAGCAGGGGTTGTTCGAGAGGACGCAGACCTTGGAATCGAGAGGAGCGAGCAGGTAGACCTGCTCGGAACTCTGCTGGAGAAGGAGGGCGACCCTCTCTTCTTTGTCGACGGAGTAGATCCGGCCCTTGCCCCCGGTGCCAAAGAGGACTTTATTCTCGGCCTCCCTCCAGAGGAGCGTGTAGATCATCTCGTCGTCGGAGCTCCACAGGCGTTTGGCCAGCCCGTCTCCGGTGAGTCGGTAGAGGGCTCCGCCGTCCTTCGCTCCGGGCGCCGCGGCGGAGGCCGGACGGCTGTCGCCGCCCGAAGCACTGACCGTGATCGAAACCTCGGCGTCGAGCCGGACGGGCGCGGCGGGGCCGGCGTCCTGCCGCGACCTCGTCGGCGTGCCCGACGCGGCCGCGTAGATCAGGCCTTCCCGGTCCATGGCCAGGCTGCGGACCTCTTCATACGGCGTCTCGAACAGGACGGAGACCTGGCCTTCCGGCGTGATCTTGTAGACCAGGCCGTTGCCTCCGCTTCCCGCGATGACGTCTTCCCGCGCCGTTTTTTCGAGGCACAGGATGTGGTTTTCGGCGGCCTTGAAGAACATCCGGCCTTCGCCGAGCGGTGAGATCCGGTAGATCCCGCCGTTCTCTCCGACGGCCGCCCAGAGTTCGCCCGAGTTCAGGAACAGGAGGTCCCAGATGTATTTTTCAGCCGGATTGAAGAACTCCTCGCCCTTGCCGCTCCCCGTGATCTTGTAGATCCGGCCGTTCGGCGAGGTCGAAGCGTAGAGGACCCCTTTCCTGTCCAGGGCGAGCGAGGTCACGTCCATCTCCGGCGCCTGGAACCAGACCTCGGACTTCCCGTCTTTCCCGATCCGGTAGACCTTGCCGCCGTGACCCGTCCCGAGGAAGGTCGTCCCGTCCGGCGTCGCCAGGACGGACAGGTAGAACTCCTCCTGGGGGGCGGCGATCTTCTCTTCCTTGGGCGCCAGGGCCAGCATCCCGTCGTAGGAGACCGATATGCCGTCGAACTTGCCTCTCAGGTAATCCTCCCGTGTCCGAAGCTCCCATTTCTGGGGGACGACGGCCTGGAGGGAAGTCGCCAGGACGGCCAGTCCTAGGATTCCAACGAGGGGCGTTTTGCGCATGGTTCCGGACTCCTACTTTCGGATTTTGACGGGGATCGTCGCCCCGCCCTTGAAGACATGGGGGATGGGCAGCTGGTATTCGCTCAAAGTCGAGCGGGTGATCTCCGTCGTGGAAGAGGCCGCGGCCCGCGGCGAGGCGAACATCGACTTCAGGGTGGGCGGCAAGTTCGGCATCTCCTCGCCTCTCAGGAACAGGCCCGGCTTGGAGGCGATGATCTTGAAATAGATGCGGTTGTTCTTCCGGAGGTTGCCCAGGAGCCGGACGAGTTGGCTGAGGCTCCGCGGCACGAAATCCTGGATCCTGTACTGGGCCCGTTCGACCTGCTGCATCAACGCGGCGTCGCCGACGATGATCTGGAACTCAGTCCCCGCAGGAAGAGCCGGGGTCTGGACCGTGACCTCCTCCATCAGGCTCTCTTCCTTCTGTGTCCTGTAGAAGACCTTGATCTGGATCGGCTCCCCGGGAGACACCTCGTACTTGTCGAGGAGGACCTTCTCGAGCGCGCAAAGGCGGCTTTCCTCGAGGACCCGGACGTTGAGGTCGATGCGGAAGATCCCGACGTCCTTGAATTCGTTGTTCATCAGGTAATGCACGACGGCGGCCACGAGCCCGGACAGGCTCACCGGGGAATTGTCGTAGCTGCCGGAAAAGAGGTCTTCCAGGTGGACGCTCATCCCGCCCTTGTCGAGAAAGACGTCGGCGTCGAAATCGAGGGAGAGGTCGCCGAGGCTCCGCTCCTCGCTCGTGACCAGGGTCGACACCGCCATGTTGACCAGGGCCGGGGTCAGGAACTTGTCGTTGACGAGCTTGAGCTTGTAGTCCCTCCGGACCGCGGGGCCGGACTGGAGGCTGATGTTGAGGGGGATGAGGCGCGGCATGACGCCGACATCGCCGGCGGCCCCCGGCGTCCTATCCTGGGAGAAACGGCCGATGACCGGGCCCGTCGACGCCAGCTTGAAAGAACTCTCCAGGCTGGGCATGACGGTGATGACGTCGGCTCTGGTCATGGCGTAATCCACGGCCCCCAGGTTGTAGAGAGGATGGCCGAAGGCCAGGACCTTGGCGCCGTCCACGTACGTCGCCGTCCCGACGGCGGAAATGTCGAGGTCGCCGCCCAAGAGCTGGACACCTACCGCGTCCCCTTCCCGGAGGGAGGGGCCGCCTGGCGGCTGGCCGGGCCGCGACTGACCGCCAGTCCCGGCCCTGACGGCCCGGAATCCGAGGGGAGCGAAAAACGACCGCGCCCTCTCGAAGGCCCCGGTGGAGAACCCGCCGAACATGAGCGGAAGCTCGAGAGGGGCGATGGTCAAGCCGGCCGGCCGGGCTTGAGGCCTGGCCTCGAGCGACTTCAGGAACGTCCCCGAAAGCTCTTCCTGGCTGATGTCGTCGCGGATGGGGACGGCCACGGCGCCGCCCGTCTTGAGATCGAGGGGGGCCCTGTCGATGGCCAGCATCTCGTCGATCGGCGTGATCCCGGCGATGGCCTCCTTGGAAAAACTGAACCCGTAGGCCACGGCACCGATGAGCTTGCCGTCGACATAGACCGGGCTGCCGCTCATGCCGCCGATGATGCCGGTCGTTTCGAGTCCGCGGCCGCGGAGGCGGGCCAGGATGATGTTCCGCTTGGGCTGGACGTTTTCGAGGACGCCGAGGATCTCGACGTCGA
>Ga0315281_10011966_pt1 | contig 11850 bp, 6 predicted proteins | sample YL17G07_0_MG_FD_204540 | JGI IMG/M metagenome (GOLD analysis project Ga0315281, IMG submission 204540) | Sediment microbial communities from Yellowstone Lake, YNP, Wyoming, USA - YL17G07_0 | ecosystem: Environmental > Aquatic > Freshwater > Lake > Sediment | place: USA: Wyoming | collected... | reverse complement strand
ATGGCGACATCGCCGCAGTCCTTGCCCGGCAGGTCTGTGCGCTGATTCAGGTGGAACGGGCGCCCGCAGAAGTTGCAGCGCGCTGCGGTATGAGGCTCAAGCGCCTCGTCGCATACGGAACATGAAGATTCGGCACTTGTCATAGTCTTCGCGGGCCCGCTCAGGATGGTACGTTATCCTTGACTCGGTCAAAACGCCGCCTACCATTCAGGAACATTAGCATTTCTTTGTCCCACCGGAATGGGCCAGGGCGTGCGTACAGGGGGTTCTGTGCCACTGGCTCCTGCACCCGCGCGCGATGACCTGCTGGAGCGACTCGGGCTGCGTGCTGTGCCCGGTGACCTGCTCGAAAAGGCGCTGACCCACGCCTCGTACGTGAATGAGTCGGGCACCCGTTCCGATTCGAATGAACGCCTCGAATTCCTTGGGGATGCTGTACTGGGGATGATCGTTGGCCATGAGTTGTTCGCGCGCTATCCCGATGCGGTCGAGGGTGAACTGACGCGGATGCGGTCGGAGATTGTCCGTGGGTCCACGCTCGCGACGGCGGCGGCGCGGATTGGGCTGGGCGAACACATCATCCTTGGCAGGGGCGAAGCTGACGCAGGGGGGAGGGCGCGGGCCCGCAACCTTGCGGGTGCGTTCGAGGCGCTGATCGGGGCGGTCTATCTCAGCAAGGGGTACCGCTCGACGCGGGCGTTGATCAAGCGGCTGCTCGGCCCGGAACTCCAGCAGATGCGCCGCGAGGGCGCGCAGATCGACGCGAAGTCCAGTTTGCAGCACCAGGTCCAGGCTCGCTGGCACCAGCCGCCCGAGTATGTGACGGTGGAGGAAGCCGCCCCCGGCGAGCCTCGCAGCTTCACCGTCGAAGTGCGGGTGGCGGGCGAGCCGTATGGCCGCGGCGCGGGGGCCCGCAAGAGCGAGGCACAACAGCTAGCGGCCCGCCAGGCATTGGCGCGGCTGGCTACGGAAGCGGAGGCGTAGGGCGCATGTACCTGAAGAAGCTTTCGCTCCAGGGATTCAAGAGCTTCGCGCCGCGCACGAGCTTCGAATACGGCCCCGGCATCACCTCCATCGTCGGCCCGAACGGCTCGGGCAAGAGCAACGTTGCCGATGCGCTCCGCTGGGTGTTGGGCGAACAGAGCAGCCGCCTTCTCCGCGCGAAGAAGCAGGAGGATGTCATCTTCTCCGGCACCGCTGATCGCGCCGCTGTGGGGATGGCCGAGGTCGTCCTCACGCTGGATAACGAAGACAAGTGGCTTCCGCTGGATTTCGCCGAGGTCGAAGTGGGGCGCCGCGTTTACCGCAACGGCGACTCTGAGTACCTGCTAAACGGCTCTCGCGTCCGCCTGCGCGATGTCATCGACCTGCTGATGAAGGGCGACGTCGGCCAGAACAGCTACTCGATTATGGGCCAGGGGCTGGTCGATGAAGTCTTGAGCATGACGCCCGAAGAGCGCCGCGGCTTCCTCGATGAGGCGGCCGACGTGAAGCGCTTCCGGACCAAGATCAAAGAAGCGCAGGACCGTCTGCTCGCCACCCGCGAAAACATCGACCGGGTCACGCTGATCATCCAGGAGATTGAGCCGCAGCTCTCCCGGCTGGAACGCCAGGCCGAGCGGGCGAGCGAGCACCGGCGGCTTTCGTCCGAGTTGATGGAGCTGCTGCGGGCCTACTACACCCATCGCTGGAACGAAGCCCAGAACAACGTGGTCCGGGCGCGGGCAACGCTGGATCAGCGGATGTCCGAAGACGCCGCTGCTGCTGCCCGCGTGGAGCAACTGCGCGAACAGCTCCGCACGCTTGGCGAAGAGATCCGCAAGCGGCGCGATGCCATCGCCCGGCGCGACAATCGCCACACCGAGATCGACCAGCGGCTGAGCACCACCGAGCAGGCGATCGCCCTCGACCGCGAGCGCCACGCGATGATCAGCGGGCGGCGAGAAGAAGTGCGACTGGAGATCGATGCACTCGAATCGGAGCGAATCTCGCTCTCCTCAACGGATGCCGACGAAGGCCGGCGCGGGCTGGAAGTGGTGGAAGAGGCGGAGCGCGCGAAAGCGCTGCTGGTGCAATCGCGCGAAGCGCTGGAAGTGTCCGAACGCGACTACGCCGCCGCGCGCAGCGGTGCCGCCGAATTGCGAGACGGCGCCGAGGCCGACGACCGCCGCGCTACCGCCCTTGAAGGTCAATCGGACACCAACGAGCGGCGCATCGCCGCCCTGGCGGCGGAAGATGACGAGGCGGCGGTCCGGCGCCGGGCCGTGATCCTCGAACTCATCGCCTATGGGCGGCGGTTCAAGGCGCTTCGCCTGGAGGTGGACAATGCGGCGTTTCGGCTCGACACGGCCAGGGTTGCCGCCGACGAAGCCCGAACGCAACTCGCTGCCCTGCAGGAAGAAGCCCGTTCGCTCGACAACGCCGGCAGCCAGGACCTGCGCGAACTCGACCACCTCGAAGGCCGCTACGACGCCCTTCGCCGGGTGCAGGCCGAGCACGAGGGAGTGGCCGCTGGCACGCGGAACGCGCTTATCATGGGCCATGCGCTCATCGAAGGGATGGCCCCGGGGAGCCTCGGCGAGCCCCCCGAAGTGCCGGGGGTCATCGGCCTGTTGGCACGCCAGATCAAAGTCCCGGCCGGGCTTGAGACCGCGATCAACGCCGCCCTCGAGTCTCGCCTCCACGCGGTCATCGTTGAGAAGGAAGCTCACGCCCTGAAGGCGATCCAGATGTTGCAGGAGCGGCACCAGGGCCGCGCCCAGTTCCTGCCCCTGGAATCCGTAAGACACGTCTATCCCCTCAACCTGCAGAAGGAGCGGGGCGTGGTCGGCGTGGCGGCCAAGCTCGTGCGCTGCGATTCGAAGTTCAAGCCGCTCATCGACACCCTCCTGGGCCGCGTCATCGTCGTCGAAGACGCGGAATCCGGCCTTCGCATGATCCGGCGCGGGCTGGGTTCGGTGGTCACCCTCGATGGCAGCTACATCGAGCCAACCGGCGTCATGACAGGCGGCTCATCGGGCGTGGAAGAGGGCGCGTTCAGCCGCCAGCGGGAGATCGAAGAACTCCCGGCGCGCATCGCGGAGCTGCGCACGCGCGTGGCGGCAAATGACCGCAAGACGGCCCAGCGGCGGGATGAAGCTGCCACCCTTGCGACCGAATCGCAGCAGCTGGATGGCGCCTACGAGGGCCTGCGCCGCTCGCTGGAATCCGCCCGCATCGAGATCGACCGAGAACGCGAGAAGCTGCATCGCCACCGCCGCGAAATGGACACGGTGCGAAACAAGCGCGCCGCCATCGAACGCGAGCGCGCCGAACGGCAACAGGCGATCGGGGAGGCTGACGAGACGGTGGGCGCTCTGACCACCCGCCGGGACGAGCGGAAGGCGGCCCTCGCCGCCATCGAAGACGACCTGCGGATGGCCGGTGACCGGCGCGAATCGGCGCTCAAGGTGTTCTCCGAAGCAAGCGCCCGCCAGGCTTCGGTCGAAGGGGAAAAGAAGGCGCTGCAGGCCATGCGCGATCAGCACGAGAAAGCGCTGGAACGGCTGGCGGCGCAGGTGGCCTCACGCCGCCTGCAGGGCCGGAACCTCGAACTCGAAGCCAGCGTCATCGACGAGCGCCTGGGCAAGTTGGCGCGCGAGCTCGAGGCGATCCACCTCGAAAAGAGCCGTTACGGCGACGACGCTGCTCCCGACCAGGACGAGCTGCATCGCTTCGAGAACCACGAACGCGCGATCCAGGAAGAGTTCGCCGACGCCCAGACCGCGCTCCTCACGGTGGAGCGCGCGCGGCTCGATATCGAAGCCGATGTAAACCGCGCGATCGAACACGTCGAGAGCCTCCGCATCGAGATCGAGCGGGAGGGCCTCGCGCCGGACCGCGCTGGCAACATCGTTACCGCCGAAGAAGCAGCGGCGCAGCTTGAACTGCCCGGCACCGAGGAAGGCGCGCCTTCGATCCAGGGCGCGGCGATCATCGATGTCGAACAGACCCGCCGAAGGATCGACGAAGTCCGCGGCCAGATCCGGCGCCTGGGCCCGATCAACGAAGAAGCCCCCGGGGACTTCCAGGAGAGCCGCGACCGCCACGAGTTCCTGACCACGCAGATGCGCGACCTCGCGGATGCGGAGGGCCAGCTGCGTGCCGCCATCGGCGAGTTGAATGGCGAAATACGTGAGCGCTTCGGGAAGACCTTCGAGCAGGTGAACACGTCGTTCGGCGAGTATTTCGAGCAGTTCTTCGGGGGCGGTCACGCGAAGCTCCTGCTGAGTGACCCGGAAAACATGGCCGAATCCGGGATCGAGATCGAGGCGACGCCGCCGGGCAAGCGGATCAAGAGCCTCAGCCTGCTCTCGGGCGGCGAGCGGTCGCTGACGGCGGTGGCGCTGCTGTTCGCCCTCCTCACCGCCAACCCGGCGCCGTTCTGCGTGCTGGACGAAGTCGATGCCGCGTTGGATGAAGCGAACGTCGGGCGCTTCACTGAAGCGCTTAAGAAGCTCGCCGAGCGAACGCAGTTCATTGTGGTGACCCACAACCGCCGCACGATCGAAGTGGCGGACGCGATCTACGGCGTCTCCATGGGGCGGGACGGGGTTTCGAAGGTACTCTCGCTGCGTCTGGGCGACCTGCCCCAGAACTAGCTCACCACTCGCTCCGTCGTGGTCGCGATCCTACGAAGGGCGGTAGCCGTCGCTCACCGGGGCGACCGGATCTTACGTCCGGACCGTCGAGGCTTGGGCACCCGTCGTCAGGGGTGCTGATCCGGGCGACGGGTAGGGATTCTCTTGCTTACGCGCGCGGCTCGGCGTGGGGCGGGGACTAGCTCTTCGGGCGCTTGAACACGTAGAGCAACTGCTGCGTTTGGGTGCCTTGCAGGAGACTCACGAGTTCCCAGCCATCGGCGCCCAGTTCGTCGAGCGTTTCTTTCTTCGCGGGGCCATCGCTCAGGATCGATGCGTATTCCCAGGTCGTCATGCGGTTATCTCGTCGGAAGGTTGCCCGCATTCTCGCGCCGCGGACGCTAAGAGGCGCGGTGGCCCCGCCGCTAACTGACGGTTACCCACGCCCGCTCTACCATCACACCTGATTCCCCGAGGAGACGGCCGCGTGCGGTTCTGGCGCAAGAAGTCCGATGAACCGGCTGCCGCCTCGGCCACGGTGGAACTCGAGCCCACCCCGGAAGAGATGGCAGAGGTCCATCAACAAACGGAGAAGGCCCTCGAACGCACGCGTCGTGGGCTCTTCGGCCGGATCGGCGGGCTGTTTCAGCGGGCGGACTTCGATGACGACCTCTGGGACGAACTCGAAGAGATCCTCCTCGCCTCGGATACCGGCATCTCCACCACCACGGAAATCCTGGAAACTGTCCGCGACCGGGTGAAGCGCGAGGGCGTGAAGGAGTCGGCGCGGGTGCACGAACTCCTGCACGATGAGCTCGTCGCCATCCTTGAAGAGCCGCTCAAGCGCCCCCCCGCCTGGGCCGCCGCGGACGTCCCCGCGATGCTGATCATGCTCGTGGTCGGAGTAAACGGCGCGGGTAAGACCACCTCCATCGCCAAGATGGCGTACGCCTTCAAACGCGACGGAGCGAAGGTGATCCTCGGCGCCGCGGACACCTTCCGGGCGGCGGCGGCTGACCAGCTCAAGGTCTGGGGCGAGCGCGTCGATGTGCGCGTCATCGCCCACCAGCCCGGCGCGGACCCGGGCGCAGTCGTGTTCGATACCGTGGCCGCCGGCGAGAGCGCGAACGCCGACGTCGTCATCATCGATACGGCCGGCCGGCTCCACACGAAAACGAACCTGATGGAGGAACTGAAGAAGGTCGACCGGATCATTAAGCGCAACCACCCGGAAGCGCCCCACGAAACGCTCCTCGTGCTCGACGCCACCACCGGCCAGAACGGCCTTTCGCAGGCAAGGACGTTCATGGAGGCCGTCGGCGTCACGGGCATCATCCTCGCCAAGCTCGACGGCACGGCGAAAGGCGGCATCGCCTTCGCGATCGCCCACGAAACGGGCATCCCCGTGCGCTTCATCGGCACGGGCGAGCAGGTGGGCGACCTCGCGCCGTTCGACGCGCACGAATTCGTCGATTCATTGCTGGCCTGAGCGCGACGAGTGGCAGACGTAATCGCGTTCTGGCTGGTGGCCCTGCTGATCGCGGCGCTTGCCTTGCCCATCGCGTTCACCCTCTTCCGCCGCTTCCCCGATGCGGGCGCCGGGCTCGCGTTTCCGCTCGGCTTGCTGTTCGCGGGGTATGCCTATTGGGTGCTACGGGTCGCGCGGCTTCTACCCGTGGGCCGTGGAGGCTACCTCCTGGCAGTTGCGAGCCTCGCGCTGGTATCGGTAGCCGTAGCGGGACGTGACCGGCGGTTCGTGGGCACGCTCCGGCGGCACCTCGGCGCGATCGTCACGATCGCCGCGCTCTTCACAGCCTGCTTTTTCGGCTACGCGTGGTTCCGCTCCTACCACTCGGACATCTCGGGGACCGAGCAGCCGATGGACCTGATGTACCTCAACGCCACCATGAACTCGCCCGCTTACCCCCCCGAAGACTCCTGGCTGGCCGGTGAACGGGCGAGCTACTACTACTTTGGCTATCTCCAGATAGGCATGCTCACGCGGGCGGCGGCCGTGCCGGCATCGGAGGGGTACAACCTCGGCCTGGCCTACACGTTCGCGGCGGCCGCGGCAGGCGTCGCCTCCCTCGCGCTTGCGCTGGGCCGTTGGGTGGGCGGCGTGCGCGCCCGGCGCTGGGTGTCGGCCGGCGCGGGGGGCGTGACGCTTTTACTGCTGGGTGTGGGCACCCTCTCGGCTCTCTTCGAATTCGCCGCGGCACACGGCCACTACGAGGCGGATCTCTTCGGCCTCTTCGGTCTTGACTCCCTCAGTGGCGTCAGGCCCACAAGCTCCTGGTACCCCACCGAGTTCTGGTTCTGGTTCCGAGGCACACGCGTCATCCCCGGGACGATCACCGAGTTCCCGTTCTTCAGCTTCCTGCTCGGCGACCTGCACCCCCACGTGATGTCGGTCCCGCTCGTGTTGCTCTCGCTGGGCGCGAGCCTCTCGGCGTGGCGGGGGCGTGTCACCCTCGACTGGCGGACGCACCAGGATCAGCCGTTCGTGGCGGCCGGGCTGGCGCTCATCCTCGGCGGCCTCGCCTTCGAAAATGCGTGGGATGTGTTGACCTTCAGTGCTGTGTTCGCCGGGTCGGTGCTCCTCCGCAACCTTCGGTTTGGGCCGCCGGGCACGGCGGTCCGCGCGAGTGCCGGGTATTTGGCGCCGCTGGCCGTCGTCGCGGTCCTCCTCTACCTGCCCTGGTACGCCGATTTCCGCTCCCAGGCCGGCGGGCTGTACCCCTACGTGGGCGCCGGGACTCGCCCGGCCCACGCTTTCCTGCAGTTCGGGCCGGTGTTGCTGGGCGGGCTGCTCGCGGTGGCGGTTGGGCCCCGGATTCGAGTCCGGGACCTCCGAAAGGTCGCGCTATGGGCGGTGCTGGTGCCTGTGGTTCCGCTGGCCGCCTGGCTGTTCCTGGCGGCGGATCACGGCCAATTTGGGACAGCGCTCGCCGACCGCACGATGGGCGGCTGGGTGACACTCGGCGCGTACGCTGCCACCACCTGGGCACTGGTCGCGGCCACCATGGTCTACTCACGTGCCCGCCACGCCGCCGCGGCCGTCGCTGGCCTCGCGGCCATCGCCGCATTGTTGCTCTACGGCTCCGAGCTGCTGCTGGTGCGCGACGTGTTCTTTGGCTCCGTGCCGCGCCTCAACACTGTGTTCAAGCTCTCCTACCAGGCGTGGATCCTGCTTTCGCTCGCGGGCGGAGTCAGCCTCGTGCTGGTTGTGCGTGGCCTGTGGCGGACACCATCCCTGCGCGGGATGCTCGTCACCCCGATCGCGGTCACCGCGCTTGCCGGGCTGGTCTACCCCGTGATTTCCCTGCCGAACCGCACCGATGGCTTCGACGCGCCCGAAACGACGCTCGATGGCCTCGCCTTTCTCGCGCGGAGCGACCCGGACGAATACGCTCTGACCCGCTGGGTGCAGGAACACACCGCCCCCGGAGAGCGCATCATCGAAGCCTCGGGGCGGGCCTGGCGGGTCGAAGGAAGCGAGCGCCTGGGCGTGTTCGATTTCAACGTCGACTACACCGATGCGGGCCGCATCGCCGCCCGCACGGGCCGGCCTTCGCTGGTCGGCTGGTACTTCCACGAAATCCAGTGGCGCGGCGATAGCCAGGCCATCCGCGACGTGCTGACCGCCCGCCAGGACCTCGCGGACAGCGCCTATACAGCCCGGACCCCTGACGCGGTGCTCGCGGCGATGCGGGCTGCCGGCGCTCGTTACCTCGTCTTCGGAAGGGTGGAGCAATCGCGCTTCCCCGCCGGCACCCGTGACCATTTCGATGGTGTCCTCGATGTGGTCTTCTCTTCGGGAGATCTGCGGGTCTACGCAGTCCCGGTGTACGAGGTCATCGCCACCTCGTGAGCGTGGACGAAACCTCTGCCGCGGATCCCGTCACGCGACCGGTGCTTACGCTGAGCGTCAAGACACTTGCGTGGGCGGTTGCTGGCCTGCTTTTTGTGCTCCTCCGCCTCGCACCGGTTTGGCAAGCGCCGGTGAACGGCGCGGAGATCGCCCACCTCTCGGGCGCATGGCAGGCACATCTCGGCGCCGCGGACGATCGGTTCGTCCCCACGCTCTTCCAGGCGCTCGCCGCCCTGAGCCTGCATCTGACATCCTCCCCCGTCCTCGCCCGGGCGGTTGCGTTCGCGGCGGCCGCGACCATTCCCGGCGCCCTCTACCTTCTCCGTTCGCGCCTCGGCGAAGCGGGGGCGTTGGTCGCGCTCCTCCTCCTCGCGGTCGACGCGCCGGCGCTGGCGCTGGGCTCCCAGGCTTCCGCGATGGGCTTCGACCTGCCTCTGACGCTCTGGCTCTTCGTGCTCATGACGCGTGGGACGCGCGCGCGCTGGCTGGCGCCTGTCGCCGCGCTGCTGGTGGCGACGGGCGGCCCACTGGCGCTCCCCCTGCTGTTCGGGTGGGCCGCCGCGCGGTTGTGGGAGCGGGACTACCCGACCTCTCGAACGGCCGCCCCCACGGCTGTGGCGGTCGTGGCGGGCATCGTGGTGACCAGCCTCCATTTCGGGCTGAACTCCGATGGCCCGATAGTCGCACCGTTCCAACTGTTCGCCACCGGCTACGACCAGGCATGGTTCAGCGGGACGCTCATGGACGCGGCCGTGCTCTACTCATGGCCGTTGCTGCTCTGGGCTGCGGTTGCTGCCGGCGTTCGGATCGCCCGGCGACCTCGTCCCCGGTTAGACCGCTACGACCGCGTGCTCGCCGGCTGGACCGTCGCTGCTGCGGCGTGGGCGATCAGTTCGTCGCAGTCGCACACCGTGGTGCCGTTGGTCGCGCTGAGCATGCCGCTGGCTCTCTGGCTGGGGCCGGTTGGTGCCAACGCGATCTCCGCAATGGTGAAGGCCGACTGGCAGCACGCCCGCTTCCTGGTCCCGGCCGCCGGCTTCACAGTGGTTCTTGGTGGCGCTATCGCGAGCGGATGGGCGCATACGGGACACGCGACCGCCGCCGAAACCGCGTTCCTCGCTCTGCTTGCCGGGCTCAGCCTGCTGGCGCTTGCGCCGCTGGCGATCCGGCGTTCGGCGCGGCCGGCTCTGATCGCGCCCGTGCTTGCGGTCGCCGTCCCACTGCTGGCCCTGGCCGCTGGCGTTGCCCTGAGCGCGACCGATGAGCCCATCCTCTCGCCCCGGGTAGCGCCCGATGCGCGGAGCCTCCGCGATATCGCTCTCCAGGCCGCAGGCGACCGCCAGGGACTCATCGTCGTCCATCCCCAGTTCCGCGCCGACATAACATGGCCGTTCAGAGACTCGGGGAACCTCGTGGTCTCGTCCCGCGTGCCGGGAGACGCCATTGTTGTGCTCTGGCCGCGCGAGCTGATCCGGCCGGAAGGCTTCGTCGCGCTCGAAGGAAACTGGGCGTTGACCCGAGAGGTTGTCCCGCCATCGCCGGGGGCCGCTGACTACCTCCCCTACCTTCGCTGGCTGATCGACCGTCACTCGGTGACGATCAAGCCGTCGAAGCTAGCCGTTTACATCAGGGCAACGGAATGACCGCTTCCGCCCGCGCGCCACACTCCGCCCGCCCGGCCGTACTGGAACGGTTCCTGGCGCTTCGCGTCTCGTTGGGCCGCGAAGCCCTTGCCTACGTTGGGCTGTTCGCCGCCGCCTTCGGGCTGCGCTTCTGGGATCTTGGGTCGCGTGCGCTCCACCACGATGAAAGCATCCACGCCCAGTGGGCCTGGAAGCTGCTCCAGGGCGACTACCGCCACGACCCGATCTTCCACGGGCCGTTCTACTACCACGCCCAGGCTTTCGTGTTCCTGATCTTCGGGGCCAGCGACTACACATCGCGCGTTTCGGCGGCAGCCTTTGGCCTGGGGCTCGTGGCTCTCCCTTTGCTCCTCCGACGGCGGCTTGGCGCCGTGGGCACGATGGCTGCGGTGACGCTGCTGGCCTTCTCCCCGACGGTCGTCTACTACAGCCGCTTCTTCCGCGAAGACATCTACATGGCCTTCTTCACGCTCGCGATGGTCGCGGCGATGTGGCGATACATCGAGTCCGGGCGCGACCGCTGGCTGATCATGTTCGCGCTCGCCTTCACGGGTTCCGTCACCACCAAAGAAGCAACGTTCCTCACCACGGCCGTCTTCCTCGTCTTCCTGAGCGCGCACCTCGCCGCGGACCTCGTCCGCGAGTACCACAGCGAACGCGAGATCGATGACCCGGTCGGCCGCTTTTTCCTGACCGCATGCCTCACGCCGTTCGCATGGGCCGTGGCCGCACTCTGGCCGTTCCTGGGCCCGCTCAAGCGCGCCGCTCGCTGGGAGCGCCTGCCCCGCGGCGGCGATGTGCTGGTGGTGCTTGGGACGCTCGTGCTGCCCCTGCTGACGGCTTTTCTCAAACCTCCCATCGAAGGCCTCGGGTTGGTTAACAAAGGCGAACTCGTGTGCCGCGGCGTGATCCCGCAGCGTGACGCTATCGTGCTCGGCGGTCTTTTCCTGATTACCGGCAGCGCGGCGGCGTTCGTGGGCCTCCAATGGCGGGCGCGCACGTGGGCGATCGCGGCGGGGGCCTCGGCGCTCATCTACCTGACGCTCATGACCTCCCTTTGGACCAACCTCGACGGACTCTGCACCGGCCCCTGGGGTTCGTTGGACTACTGGCTCACCCAGCAGGACTACGCCCGCGGCGACCAGCCCTGGTTCTACTACAACATGCTCATGCCCGCCTACGAGTTCTTGCCGCTCGGGATCGCGGTGGCGGGCCTGTGGTGGTCGCTCGTCCGTGGGAACGCCTTCTCCCGCTTCCTCGTGGTCTGGATGGTGGGCGTGTGGCTCGCGTTGTCCATGGCCGGGGAGAAGATGCCGTGGCTCAACACCCACATCGCCCTCCCCGCCTGCCTGCTGGCCGCGTGGACGGTGAACCGCGCATGGCAAGCGTGGGACCCGAGGCCGCCGCTTCGGAAGGTGATCGCAGTGTTGCTTGGGGTTGCGGCGCTTTCGGCCGGCGCCGTGATTGCCGCCGTCTTCTTCCCCGGCGATGGCGTTGTCGTGGACGTGGCGAGGGGCCTCCTCGTGTCTGCGGCCGTTGCTGTTGCGGTCTACGCAGCACGGCCGTTCGGGCGACGCGCGGCGGCCACCTTCGCGATCGCTGCATTCGCGGGGGCGATGGCGTTCTTTTCGCTCCGGACGATGGTGACCGCCTCCTTTGTGCGCGGTGATACGCCACGGGATCTGATCGTCTATACCCAGAGCTCGCCGGACATACC
>Ga0315281_10011965_pt1 | contig 11850 bp, 8 predicted proteins | sample YL17G07_0_MG_FD_204540 | JGI IMG/M metagenome (GOLD analysis project Ga0315281, IMG submission 204540) | Sediment microbial communities from Yellowstone Lake, YNP, Wyoming, USA - YL17G07_0 | ecosystem: Environmental > Aquatic > Freshwater > Lake > Sediment | place: USA: Wyoming | collected... | reverse complement strand
AGGATCTGATCGTGCAGGCTCGTCAGGTCCAACTCCGCACGTACGCATCGCGTTGGGACCGAGAGCTCCTGCAGATTGGGGGTTGGGGTTGACTGCCTGAGGGGAAAGGTCTGGGCGCTAAGGTTGCACCTGGACGGTGGACGTCGCCTGAAAAACGGTATCAAGCGAAGCAGATCGGCCCACGACCACGATCTCCAGAGGACCCGCCAGAGTCGGCGCGTAGGTCACCGTGACAGGCAGTGACGAAGTTGATGTGACAAGCGCTCCTCCGATGTACACGTCGAATGTAATGGCAGCTGACCCAACGGACTGAGCCACGTCGAGACGGAGCGTCATTTGCTGTCCGACCTTGAACTGCTCTGGGAATGCCATCACCCTGAGTTCACTGTCCGACGTGGTCTGCTGTCCGTAGACTTCCGTAGGGACCTGGTCCCGGAGCATTGTCCTGACGACGACTCTGCTATCGGGCCAGTCGGTCGGAGCCAGCTTGGTCGGATCCTCGGCCGCGAGTCGCACGGTCTGAAGAATTGGTGGATGAACCGTGCATGTCTGCGTGGGTATGTGGCTCGACAGGAAGTACGAGGAGTGAGTCGAGGCTGCGGGACACGCCTCGGCAGCGAGCAATCCTGAGTCGTCACAGACCGTGCGCACTGACACTCCCTCGGGTTTTGGGCCAAAGTCTGTTTGTTTCTGAAGCTTGATAGCCTGTTGCATGTACGCTTTCCAGGTCATGGCGGGGAAGCGAGATCCTGCATTGCGGATGGCTGACATCTGGGCGCGGGCCGCGTCGGCACCCACATGGATGACCGTGCACAACTCCGGCGTGAAGCCATCATACCAGGCATCCCGCCAATCGTTGGTGCTGCCCGTCTTGCCGGCCGCCTGCAGTCCGCTGATGCGCGCATTGGAGGTGTTCTCGTAGACGCCCCTCAGCATTGCCTGCACAAGCCAGGCCGTGGAGGCCGGCACGACCCGGGTCGCCGCGAAGTTGTGTTCCTCGATCGTCGTGCCGTCCTGTGTCTCGATGCGCCGGATTGGATAGGGCGTGATCCGGACTCCTCCATTGGCGATCGTCGAATATGCCTCGACCATTTCCAGGGGCGAGATCTCGAAGCTGCCGATGGAGAGAGACACATATGGTTTCAGGGGGGACGTGACACCCATCTTGCGAGCATAGTAGATGACCCTGTCGAGCCCAGTCCTGAGTGTTGTCTTGGCAGCGATGATATTCGACGATTGCTTGATGGCATTGGCCACGGAGATCCGGCCAAACCATTGGTTGGTGCCCAGCCATTCCGGGGGATTCCACCCGCCAAAGTCGGTGGGTTGCGAAGTGACAAGCTCAGACGGGAAGGTTACGCCATTGTCGAACGCTGCGGTGTAGTCAAAGATCTTAAACGTCGAACCTGGTTGTCGGGGTGCCAGCACGCGGTTGAAGTTCGTCTCGTCGTAGTTGGTTCCGCCTACCATGGCCAGAATGTACCCAGTCCTGGGGTCGACGCTCACCATACCCACCTGGGGTTGGAAGACCCCAAGGGAATCGCGGTCGCTCTCCACGAATACCTTGTCTTTCTTGGCCTGGTCCCAGACCTTCTGGACGGCTGACAGTGCCGCTTCCTGGAGCTTGGGGTCGATTGTGGTGTAGATGCGCAGGCCGCCCTGATAGAGCAACTCCTGGCCATACTGCTCCTGGACGATGGACTTGACGTAGTCGACAAACCACCCGATGCTTCCATATGGGGATCGCATGCCGTTCTTGAGCGTGAGCTTCTCGGCAGCTGCGGTGTCGGCTTGTTCCTGTGTCAGGTAGTGGTTGCGCACCATCTTGCGTAACACAAGTTGCTGCTGCTCGGTGGCCCGCTTCAGGTCGACGTATGGGTTGTAAGCGGACGGGGCAGGGAGAACACCGACGATCATTGCCGCCTGAGCTGCATCGAGGTCCTGTGCATGCACGCCGAAGTACCCGAGCGCAGCGGCTTCGATGCCGTACAAACCATTGCCGAAGTACACGTAGTTGAGGTACATGTTGAGGATCTCTTCCTTCGTGTACTGTTTTTCCAGGCGAAATGCGACGATGATTTCCTTGAACTTGCGTGCGATCGTGACATTGGTGTCGTGGAGGATGGCCTGACGTGCCAGTTGCTGGGTGAGTGTGCTCGCTCCGCGAATGCCGCGGCCGAGAAGTGGGTCGACAAGGAGCCCTGCAATGATGCCGCGGAAGTCGATCGGGCCATGGCTGAAGAATCGCTCGTCCTCCGAGGCGATAAGCGCCTTGATCGTGGTCTCGGAAATGTCCGTGAGCTGTTTGGGCAGGCGGTTCTCAGCAAAGTACACTGACGAGAGAAGGTTGTCGTTGCGGTCGAACACCTGTGAAGCCTTGGGCGTCTGGATAAACAGCGCTCCGACAGGGGGTACCTGGGTGGAGTAGTGTGCAAACAGGAGAGCGACAATAGCACTCCCGGCAATTCCGACTGCCAGTATCGCGACAAGAAGCCATCCGAGTACGACCTTGAGCCGCGGTCGAGTCCGATGTCTGGGTGAGTTGGCGCGTTCCATGGTCAAGTGGTGCCTCCTGGTTGTCGACACGGAGTGACGGCACGCCGGGTTCTGCGAAGAGCAGACATGGATGCCTGCGTTTCGATTCGGAACGCGTACAGTGTTACCGTGGTGACTTCAGTGTCTCCTTGCGAGCGGCAAAGTCCTGCGAGATGACCTCGAGACGCTTGCGGATGTCTTTCAGTGTATCTCGCCGGCCAAGGTCCTTGGGCGACTCGAACGCAGTCTCGAGTTCATCAAGATTATCGTATATCTGTGTTTCCAGTTGATAGACCCTCGACAGGAAATCGGGGTTGAGCTGTTCATCGGTGAAGAACGTCGTATCGCCATATCCGAGGAATTCCACCTTGTCACGTAGTTCGTTCATTGTTCGAAGGATCTTGGAGATGTCATCGACGACCGACGTTTCTGCGTCGTTTGCCTTCTCGATGACGTCGGAAAGGATTTCCCTGAGGTCGTCCAGCTTGAACACCATGGTATCTCGCACCGTCTTGTCGGCAATGCGGCGCTGGTCTTTGCCCTGATAGCCCACAAAATTCGGGATGCGGGCCGTCAGTTCTGCGAACCAGTCACGCGGCGTACTTCCTGCGTCCACCTTGTCATCCATAGCATCCCCCTTTGCCTCCAAGAGTGTACCCTATGGATTCTACATGTGGTGGCAGAACAAGTCAAACCATGATGCCGGCCCGCTCTCGCCACAGTCAGCCGTTTGACGAAAGACATGGGCGCGGTAAACTATCATAGAAACAGATATGCGAGGGTCCGGCCCTCTTTGGTGTCACATGTAGCGCCGGGAACGGAGGCATTATTCCATGAACTGGGCAAACTTGACAGAACGTGCTCAAAAGGCGGTATGGATGGCACAGGAGTCGGCCAGCTCGCTGGGTAACGACTTCCTCGACACCGACCACCTCCTGATTGGTCTTGCCAAGCTGGAAGAAGGCATAGCGTATGAGGCTATGGTTGCCAGTGGCATCGATCTTCACAAACTGGTCGACTACGTTTCCGACCAGGTGCGGGGGGTCAAGCACAACAACTTCCTCGGCAGGAATGATGAGATCATCCTCACGCCAAGGGCCAAGAAGGTCTTGGACCTGGCTGAGCGCGAGGCTATCAATCTTGGGGACGGGTATATCTCTACGGAACACATCTTGCTGGCGATCGTTCACGAGGGCGGCGGCGTGGGTGTTCGAAGTCTGGAGGATGAAGGGGTGGATGTTTCGAAGCTCGTGAACACGGTTCTCTCGTTGCGTGGGACTGAGCACACGACGGAGCCCCAGCGCCCTGGTCACCAGCCGCGGCAGCGTACCAAGACGCCGACGCTCGACCAGTACAGTCGCGATCTGACAGAGATGGCTCGCCAGGGCAAGCTCGACCCTGTCATCGGCCGTGACAAGGAGACGGAGAGGCTGCTTCAGATACTGTTGCGACGAACCAAGAACAACCCTGTGCTCATCGGTGACCCCGGCGTAGGCAAGACGGCCATCGTCGAGGGGCTGGCACGGAAAATCGTTGCGGGCGAAGTGCCTGAACTTCTCAAGAACAAGCGCGTTATTTCGCTTGATATTCCAAGCCTTGTGGCGGGGACCAAATATCGTGGCGAATTCGAGGACCGGATGAAGAAGTTTCTGGCCGAGATGAAGACGGCCGGCAACACGGTCATTCTGTTCATCGATGAGCTGCACAACGTTGTGGGGGCTGGGTCCGCAGAAGGCAGTTCTATCGACGCGGCCAACATCCTCAAGCCGGCGTTGTCGAGAGGCGAGCTTCAGACGATTGGAGCCACCACGCTTGGAGAGTACCACAAATACATCGAGAAAGACCCGGCGCTCGAGCGCCGATTCCAACCGATCGTCGTCAGCGAATCCACTGTACCCGAGTCGATCGAAATCCTGAAGGGACTACGTGACAGGTATGAGGCTCACCATCAGGTCACCATTACGGACGCGGCCATCGAGGCTGCGGTCAAGCTCTCTGTGAAGTACATCACGAGCCGGTTCCTGCCGGACAAGGCAGTCGACCTCATGGATGAAGCCAGCGCCAAGGTAAGGCTTGCTTCTACCGTTCCGAGCGACGAATACCGTCAACTGCAGGACGAGCTGGACAAGATCGAGCGAGAGAAGGACGACGCCATTCGCAACCAGGAGTTCGAGAAGGCGGCAGGTCTGCGAGACCAGGAGCGGGACGTTCACGACAAGATCGAGACGATGAAAGGCAACTCACTTGTGGCATCGGCTGCACGGGAAGCCGTCGTGAGCCCAGATGACATTCGCGCCGTTGTGGCCCTATGGACCAACATTCCGGCCGAGCGGCTTGCCGAAGATGAACGAGCAAAACTCCTGCACCTCGAGGACGCTCTCCGAACGAGAGTTGTCGGGCAGGATCAGGCTGTAGCGCTCATGGCAGAGGCCCTGAGGCGTTCTCGTGCGGGGCTCAAGCATCCCACAAAGCCGATCGGGTCGTTCCTGTTCCTTGGCCCGACAGGGGTGGGGAAAACCGAGCTGGCACGTGTCCTGGCCGAAGAGTTGTTTGGCAGTGAGTCATCCCTCATCCGTCTCGACATGAGCGAGTACATGGAGAAATTCGCAGTGTCCCGCCTTGTTGGAGCTCCACCTGGCTACGTTGGATACGAAGAGGGTGGACAACTAACGGAGGCCGTAAGGCGTCGTCCATTCAGCATCGTCCTGTTCGACGAGATCGAGAAAGCCCATCCGGACGTCTTCGACATTCTGCTTCAGATTATGGACGATGGACGTTTGACCGACTCGAGTGGAAGGACGATCGATTTCCGGAACGCCGTCATCATCATGACGAGCAACATAGGAGGCGGGTTCAATCGGATGGGTGGCCTCGGGTTCAAGCTTCCCGGCGAGGGTGGTGAGGCAGAAGCCCACACAGCGTCCATGATGGATGAGCTCAAGCATAGCTTCAAGCCGGAATTCCTGAACCGGGTCGACGAGATCGTCGTGTTCAACGAGTTGTCAGTCGAGGACATCGAGAAAATTGTGGCGATCCTGTTGAAGAGAGTAACCGCGGAGATTGAGGAAGAGGACATGCACCTCCAGTTCAGTCCCGAGCTCGTGTCGTATCTAGCACGCAAGGGCTTTAACCCCGAGTATGGTGCCCGGCCGCTGCTGAGGTTGATCCAGCACGAAGTGGAAAACGAGCTGTCATATCGGATCCTGGAAGGTGAGTTTAAGCACGGCGATACCATCGCCGTGACGAGCAACGGCCAGAAGGTGGTCTTCGAGTCGGCATTGAGAGAGCCTGCGCCAGTAGAATAGGCAGGAGTCATGAACCCGAAAAGCATACGCAACTTCTGTATCATTGCCCATATCGATCACGGCAAGTCCACGCTCGCCGACCGTTTTCTTGAGCGAGCCGGCTTCATCCTGAAAAACAAGGGTGATCAGGTCCTGGATCAGATGGACCTCGAGAAGGAACGCGGCATTACGATCAAGGCACATCCCATCCGCCTGACCTATACCGCGCGAGATGGTTCACCAGTGGTGTTCAATCTGATTGATACACCTGGCCACGTCGACTTCACCTACGAAGTCTCGCGCAGCATAGCCGCCTGCGAAGGAGCTGTACTTGTCGTGGACGCGACACAGGGTGTCGAGGCGCAGACTGTTGCCAATACTTACCTTGCGCTGAATCACAACCTCACCATCATCACTGCTGTCAACAAGATCGATTTGCCAAACGCCGACGTGGACGAGACGAAACGGGAGATCGAGGAGATCATTGGGCTCGATGCCTCGGATGCGTCGCTTGTTAGCGCAAAGACAGGACTCGGAGTGGACGAGCTGCTTCGCGTCATCGAAGACAAGGTTCCGAGTCCTTCCGGCGACGCCGACGCCCCTCTCAAGTGTCTCGTGTTCGACTCGCACTTTGATACCTACAAGGGCGTGGTTGTTCACATCAGGGTTTTCGAAGGGAGCATCCAGAAGGGAGACCGTGTCCGGTTCATGGCTACTGGCACCGAGTTCGACGTCGTCGAGGTAGGGTACTTCGAGCTGATGCCTGTCGTAACCGACGTCCTGACAGCTGGGGAGGTCGGCTACTTCGCCGCAGTGATCCGGATTCCTGCCGAAGTTCATATCGGGGACACCGTGACGAGCGCACTCCGGCCGACTGCAGAGCCTGTACCGGGGTACAGGCCGGTGCTCCCAATGGTTTTTGCCGGGCTCTACCCTATCGACGCCAATGACTATGAGGGGCTCAAGTCATCACTGCAGCGACTGCAGCTGAACGATGCTTCTCTCACGTTCGAGCCCGAGTCGTCGAGAGCCCTGGGTTTTGGGTTCCGGTGTGGGTTCTCCGGACTTCTGCACCTGGAGGTTATCACGGAGCGCCTCCGCCGGGAGTACAACCAGGACATTATCGTCACCGTTCCGAATGTGCGGTATCGTGTCATCAGGCGCAATACCGGAGAGGAAGTTCTTGCCGACAGTCCTTCGAAGTTTCCCCCACTGGGAGAGATCGAATGTATCGAGGAACCCTTTGTCAAGGCCGAGATTGTGGTACCGCATGAAGCAATCGGAGACGTGATGGAACTCACCAACAAACGCAGGGGCATCTATATCAACATGTCCTACCCCGAGAGCCGGCGGGCGGTCCTGGAATATGAACTCCCCTTGTCCGAGATCATCACGGATTTCTTCGATCGGCTCAAGTCAATCACGAAGGGGTATGGAACGCTTGACTACAAGCTGGCAGGGTACCGCAAGGAACGGCTCGCCAAGGTCGATGTCCTGGTCAACGGAACGCCCGTCGACGCACTCTCGTTCATTGCCCACGAAGATGAAGTCCAGCACATCGCAAGGTCGATGTTGCAGCGGCTGCGCAAGTACGTTCCCCGGCAGATGTTCGAAGTCGCGTTGCAGGCCGCAATCGGTGGAAAGATCGTAGCACGCGAGAACATCGTTCAGTTGCGCAAGGACGTCTTGGCCAAGTGCTATGGCGGAGACGTCACGCGAAAACGGAAGCTTCTGGAGAAACAGAAAGAGGGCAAGAAGAAGATGAAGCAGATCGGCAAGGTGAGCATCCCCCAGGAGGCGTTTCTCTCCATCCTCAAGCGTGAGTCGAACGACTAGACCGGTCGGCGTCTACATCCACATTCCCTTCTGTCGCAGAAGGTGCAACTATTGTGACTTCCTGTCGACAGGGGGGGCAATGGGGGTTCCCGGCGAGTATGTGGATGCTTTGGTATCCGAGTGGGGGTTGTGGGCTGACACATTACGCCGAAAGGACCTCGGTGTGCGGTCCATCTACATTGGCGGTGGCACACCTTCCCTGTTGAAACCCCTTCAGCTTCAGCGGCTGATCGACGGCGTGAGGTCTGCTGTGCCGGCAATGCCGGATTGCGAGATCACCATGGAAAGTAATCCGGACAGCCTCGATGTTTCGAGCATCCGGGCGTACGTCGGCGCGGGGATCAACCGCTTGAGTGTTGGGGTCCAGAGCTTCAGCGATTGCTCACTGGAGAGACTGGGACGCCTGCACGATGCGGCCGGGGCCGAACGCGCACTTCGGCAGGCGCGGGAGGCGGGGATTCACAACCTGTCTCTGGATCTCATGTATGGACTTCCTGGTTCTTTGCCTGGTGAGGAGGTTGCCTCGTTGAGACATGCCATCGAGCTTTCTCCGGAACACATCTCCTGGTACAACCTGACCCTGTCTGCCGGCACCCCGTTGGCCAAGTCCATAGCTGAAGGTCGTGAGGTGATGCCAGACGACGACACGGTTCTGGCCACGATGCGGGAGGGATGGAGCCTGCTTGCGGCGAGCGGATTCGAGCACTACGAGATCTCCAATTTTGCCCGCCCCGGTTTTGTCTCGCAGCACAATCTCGGCTACTGGCTGTTCACCGACTACGTCGGTCTCGGCCTGGGAGCGTCTGGATTCGTGTCAGGCAGAAGATGGACGAACGCCAGTGACATGGCAGCGTACCTCGCTGCCGTTCTGGACGGCAGGTTGCCTGTCGGCAGCGAAGAACGGCTCGAGGGTCGTCTCCGGGAAGGCGAGTATGTCATGCTGCGCATGCGCTTGCCCGGTGCCGGCCTCGATTTCGCGACCTTTGGCGATCTGTTTCGAGAAGATGCGCGCGTCATATTTCATGACGCTCTTGCCCAGCTCATGGGAGATGGACTCATCAACGTCCTGGAAGACAGGGCTGTATGTACACAGAAGGGCCTCGAACTGAACAATCTCGTGGCCGGGGCTTTCATCTGAGGACAGCAAGAGCCCCGGCCATCAAGGTCGGGGCTGTTGGCGACGAGCGTCCCTGTCAGTGAGAAACGTTGAACCGGAAGTGGGCGATCTCCTTGTTTTTCACGATGTAGCTCTCACCCTCTATTCGCAGCAGACCCTTCTCCTTGGCAACCTTGAAGGAGTTGTCGGCTTTGCGGAAGTCATCCAGCGAGATGACTTCGGCTGCAATGAATCCGCGCGCGATATCCGTGTGGATCTTCCCTGCGGCTCCCCGGGCACGGGTGCCTGCCTCGATGACCCAGGCCTTGCACTCGTCTTCTCCAGCCGTGTAGAAGGTCTCGAGCTTGAGCAGCTGATATGCTCTCTCGATGAACGTGTCGATGACCGATCCGGACAGACCAAATTCCTGGAGGAACTCGAGTTGTTCGGCAGCAGGAAGTTCGGCGATCTCGCGTTCCAGTTTTGCATCGAGCACCATGACCGTCGCATCTACCTGGTCTGCAGCAGCTGTGAGGGCCGCCTCGAGGTTTCTGGCGGCGGTTTCGTCGGTCATCGTGATATTGATGACATACATCACCGGCTTCAGCGTGATGAACGCGTAGGAAGTGAGCAGCCTTTTGTCTTCATCGGTGAGACCGAGGCTGCGCAGCCCCTTTCCTCCCGAAAGGCATGACTGGGCACTCGAGAGAAGGTTCCGCTCCCGTTCGAGCGGAGGCGTCATTTTCTCCTTCTTCATGCGCTCGAGCCGGTGTTCCACGATTTCCAGGTCTACCAGGGCAAGGTCCAGTTCGAAATTCTCTATCTGATCCCTGAGGCTTGTGGCAGAAGGTACCTGCGTGAATGCGTCGAATACCTCAACCAGCGCCTCGACATTCTTCACGTCTTTCAGCAGCTCGTTGCGTCGTGAAGCGTTTTCCTGGCCGGACGGTATGCCCGGAACATCAGCAAACTCAACGCTGGCGGGCGTAGTTTTCTTGGGCTTGAAGACGTCGGCTAGATAGTCCAGGTCAGTGTCGGCGACGCCGACGGCCGCGAGGTTCGTCTTGGACTGTGATGCCTGCGTGGTTCCTCTGGTCAGTGCTCCGAACAGCGTGGTCTTGCCCGTTTGAGGCAGACCGATTATTCCAATCTTCATCAGCAACTCCTTCTCATAGGCTCGTTCATGCTTGCGGGCTCTTCTTCAGTATACTTACCTGATAAACGTGTTGCAAGGATCGGGAGGCAACGGGCTTCGTGGGACAGCAGGAACCTGGCCAGGACGGGCTGTCAGGCGTATTCCTCCTGCAACCGGCCAATTGACATCGTGAGGCTGACATCATACACTGTCGTCTCTGGAGACAACCTATCAGATGAAGATTAAGACGGTACGTGGAGCGCTGCGCGCTGTGCAGCGCAAGATAGTCGCTAGTCACAGGGAGACGGTGACGTACTCCAGTGAACTCGACAAGACCTATGGGCTGCTTGCGACGGACAAGGCGTGGTACATCACGCGTCTGCTCCGTAGCGAGGACTATGTGGACTTCGGGGGTCTTTTCCCCGAGCTGGCGAAACAGATTGGCTGGACTCAAGGGGTAAGGCTCGCCAGACAGGGCCTTTCTGCGGCTATCGGCGCCACTCGGAAGCTGCCGGTACACGGCACGCCGTCGAGCATCCTGGTGTTTGTGGACGAACATGGAAGATTCCTCCAGATCGGCCCTGCGACGTTGATGGGGTTCTGTGAGTACATGGGACTTACGACCGGCCGCGGCAACAGCTGGTATGCCTTTCCGACCATCATCCTGAGCCCCGTGTTTGGCAGCCAGCGCGACACAGAAGAGCGGGCTGCACTGCAGCGAGCGTCTCTTGTTTCCCAGGTCAACAGCACGGAAACCGATGAGGACACGCGCAAAGAGTACTTCGTCGATGCCGTCGTCCAGCTTGGCCAGCCAGATATGCAGGCAGTGCTGGACTCGTCCGTCTCTGCAGGAGTTCCGACAACCTCGTTCGACCAGTTCGATTTTGCGGGCGACGGCGCCTTCCTCGCCGTCCTCAGCGATATCAACCGAAACCTCACTCGCATACGCGAGCTGCTGGAGAAAACATCATCGAAGTGAGGAGCAGTCGCGGGCTGCACCTGACCGTCGTGCTGGCTGCCATTATCTCTGGAGCAGCGCTCCTGTCGGCCCGATTGCCCGCGTCGATGAACCTTCTGGCGCCTCGGGCGGTTCAGGCGTCGTCAGCGGACGCTGTGCAGATCGCCAGCGACGCAGGTATTGTTCTTGGTCCAGGAGCAGTTGTAGCGGTTGAGTGCGTGGGCGGTGGCATCGAGTTGGTGACGCGTCGTCAGCAGATAATCCGAGTGTTGCGGGAGGGGTCGTCTTCCGATGGAACATGGGATGTGCCGCGAGCTTTCGGTCCAGTGAGACTTGTCCAGGTGAGCGAGAGAACGGTAGCGGTACGGGAACGGGTTCCGTATGACATCCGGTATGTACCCGAGCAGTCCGCAGCCAGGGGGCAGGTGGTCGTGTGGACATCCGGCACGGGTGGCGTGCGCGAGCGTGCGTTCCGCCTCCTCTACGAGGACGGCACACTAGTATCGCGGGTCCTGGTTGCCGACTCCTTGCTCGAGCCACCCGCTGGTGACGCATTGGCCGTCGGGAAGTCCGTCTATCGCGGCGGAGCGACAAACGAATTCTACATGGAGGCCACGGCCTATGCGCCGACGGTTCAGGAGACGGACGGCGATCCGTGGATGACTGCCTCGGGGATGAAGTCCGGACATGGTGTGGTGGCCGTCGACCCGGAGGTCATACGGCTCGGCAGCAAGCTCTATGTGGAAGGCTACGGTTACGCCATAGCTGGTGATACGGGCAGTGCCATCAAAGGCAACCGCATCGACGTGTTCTTCTACTCTCCTGACGAGACAGCGAGATGGGGAAGGCGCTGGGTCCGTGTGTTCGTTCTACAGTGACGAGGAAGAAGTCGACTGCATGAACACGCTCACTCCAACTGCGCTTCGCGACTTGCTGAACCGCACGGGCGTTGTCCTGTCGAAACGCTTCGGGCAGAACTTCCTGATCGATGGCAACGTTCTTGCAT
>Ga0315281_10011964_pt1 | contig 11851 bp, 11 predicted proteins | sample YL17G07_0_MG_FD_204540 | JGI IMG/M metagenome (GOLD analysis project Ga0315281, IMG submission 204540) | Sediment microbial communities from Yellowstone Lake, YNP, Wyoming, USA - YL17G07_0 | ecosystem: Environmental > Aquatic > Freshwater > Lake > Sediment | place: USA: Wyoming | collected... | reverse complement strand
GCCTGCGATTCGTACGGTTTCGGCGTCGAGCGGCAGTTCGAGGCAAGAATGCAGCGTGTTCAGATGAGGACATGATTATGCGAAGCTTGAAAGTGCTCTTGCTGGCCGCAAGCCTGCTGGCCGGCTTGGCCGTGAGCGCCGCCCAGGCGGCCCCGGTCGATGTTCAGTGGTGGCACGCCATGTCGGGCGTCAATAAGGAGCGGATCGAAAAATTCGCGAACGATTTCAATGCATCGCAATCCAAGTACCGCGTCACGGCGTCGTACAAGGGCTCCTACACCGAGACCATGAATGCGGTGATTGCGGCGTATCGGGCCAATCAGCAGCCGCACATCGTGCAAGTCTTTGAGGTGGGAACGCAAAGCATGATGATGTCGGGCGCGATCTATCCCGTCTATCAATTGATGGCGGACACGGGACACCAGGTGGATTGGTCCGGGTTCATCCAGCCGGTGCTCAGCTATTACTTCACGCCGGACAACCACCTGCTGTCGATGCCGTTCAACTCCTCCACGCCAATCCTGTATTACAACAAGGACGCCTTTGCGAAAGCCGGCCTGAAGGATCCGCCCAAGACGTGGCAGCAGATGGATGAATATGTGCACAAACTGGGCGTCTCGGGCCAAAAATGCGCGTTCGCCACGTCCTGGCAGAGCTGGGTCCATCTGGAGAACTACACGGCCCTGCACGGTGTCTGGTTCGCAACCGAAGACAACGGCTTCAAGAGCCTCGACGCCAAGTTGCAGTTCAATCAGCCCGTCGTGGTCAAGCACTTCGAGCTGTTGCAGAGCTGGGTCAAGGAAGGGCTGATGTCCTACGAAGGCCGGGGTGCCGTACCCGACCCGGCTTTCTCCAGCGGCAAATGCGCGATGCAAACCGCTTCCTCGGCGAACTATGGTAACTTCACGCGCGATGCTAAGTTCGCCTGGAGTGCCGCTCCGCTGCCGATCGAGGCCGGCTACCCGGTCCGCAACAGCACCATCGGCGGCGCCACCCTGTGGGTGCTGAAAGGCCACGCCAAGGAGGAAAACGAGGGCACGGCGGAATTCTTGGGCTATTTGGCCTCCGTGCCGGTGCAGGTGTTCTGGCACGAGGCCACCGGGTATGTGCCCATCACGATGGCAGCGTATCGTCAGGCCAAGACGGACGGGTACTATAACGCGAATCCGGTGCAGGAGATCGCCATCGAGCAGCTGACGCGCGTCGCCCCCACGCCCGTGTCGCGGGGCTTGCGGCTGGGCAACCTGGTGCAGATCAGGGACGTAATGGACGAGGAGAGCGAAAACATCTGGTCCGGCAAGAAGACCGCCCAACAAGGCCTTGACGATATGGTGCGGCGGGGCAATGAGTTGTTGCGGCAGTTCCAGCAAATGCAGAAACAGTAACCGGTCCTTCCTCGCACGGCGCCCCGCCTCCGCCACCGCGGACGCGGGGCGCTTTCTTTACGGCCTCCATGGTCAAGCGCGTCATCTTCCGGGAACGGCTGCTGCCCTACCTGCTCTTGCTGCCCCAGCTTTTCATCATCGGCGTCTTCTTCTACGGCCCGGCGACCGATACCATCCTGAATTCGTTTCTACTCACCAATCCCTTTGGCCTGGGGTGGAAGTTCGTTTGGCTGGACAATTTCATCTATCTGTTCGCGAGGAGCGAGTATCTGAATTCGTTCTTGGTCACCGTCGTGTTCAGCCTCGGAGTGATGGCGGTGTCCCTCGGGTTCGGTCTGCTCTTCGCGTTGAGCACGCATCGCGTGACGCTCGGTTCGGGGTTCTACAAGTCGTTCCTGATTTTTCCTTATGCGATCGCCCCCGTCCTATCGGGCGTCATGTGGCTGTTCATCTTCCACCCGACCATCGGCGTGGCGTCCTTTCTCATCCGATCCGTCGGCATCAATTGGAACCCGCTCCTCGACGGCACGCAGGCGATGATTGTGGTGGTGCTGGCGGCCGCATGGAAACAGATCAGCTACAACTTCGTTTTTTTCCTCGCCGGTCTGCAGGCGATCCCGTTGGGGGTGCTGGAGGCGGCGTCGGTGGACGGCGCCAACGCGTTTCGCAAATTCGTGTCGATCGTCTTTCCGCTGCTCACGCCGACCTTGTTCTTCCTCATGGTGGTGAACGTGACGTATGCGTTCTTCGACACCTTCGCGATCATCCACGCCGTCACCAACGGCGGGCCGGGGCAATCCACGAATATCCTGGTCTACAAGGTCTATGCCGACGGCTTCATCGGCCTCAATCTGGGCTCCTCCTCGGCGCAGTCCGCCATCATCATGTTCATCGTCATCTGCCTTACGGTGGTCCAGTTCCGTTACATCGAAACCAGGGTTCAATACGAGATGACCTGACATGGTCGAGCGCAGCCCTGTATTCGATGTCTTCAATCACCTGCTGCTGATCCTCGCCGTCGCCCTGGTCGGCTTCCCGATCTACTATGCGTTCGTCGCGAGCACGCTGACGTTGGAAGAGGTGACCCAGGTGCCGATGCCCTTGGTTCCGGGCAGCCACATGACGGAAAACTTCCAGACCGCCGCGCGCCAGGGGCAAATGATTCGCGTGCTCGGCAACACCTTCGTGGTGGCGATGAGTGTGGCGTTGGGCAAGATCGCGATTTCGATCCTGTCGGCTTTCTCGCTGACCTATTTTCGCTTCCGGTTCCGCATGGCCGCATTCTGGCTGATCTTCGTCACGTTGATGCTTCCGCTCGAGGTGCGAATTGTCCCCACGTACGACGTGGCGGCGAATCTGCTGACGCCGATAAATTGGCTCGAGAAGCTCCTGTTTATCCCGCAAATCACGGCGTGGCTGGGCCACCCCATGCAGTTCACGGTAAAATTGAGCATGTTGAATACGTTTCCGGGCCTGATTCTGCCCCTGGTCGCCTCCGCCACCGCAACGTTCGTGTTCCGCCAGTTCTTCCTGACCATCCCCGACGAGTTGTGCGAGCAGGCCAAGATCGACGGCGCCGGGCCGATGCGCTTCTTCTGGTCCATCATGGTGCCCATGTCCCGCACCAACATGGCCGCGCTGGTGGTGATCCTGTTCGTCTATGGCTGGAATCAGTACTTGTGGCCTCTCCTGGTAACCACCGATCCGCAGATGAATACCGCCATGATCATGTTGCGGCAGACAATGCCCGGGGCCAATGACCCGCAGACCTGGAACCTGGTGATGGCCACCGCGCTGATGGTGCTCGTGCCCCCCGCCGTCGTGGTCATCGTCATGCAACACTGGTTCGTCAAGGGCCTGATCGAAGGCGAGAAATAGTTCCCCCACCTCCCGCACCCGTCACTGCGCCGTGTAGCCGCCGTCCACCGCCAGCTCCGCGCCGGTGATGTACGACGCATCGTCGGAGGCCAGGAACGCGATCGCATTGGCCACTTCCTCCGGACGGCCCATGCGGCCCAGCGGGTATTGCGCTACCAGCACCTTGCGCGCGCCCGCCTCGTCCTTGGCCAGGCCGCGTTCAATGATCCTGCCGAAGACCCGCCGGCCCATATCCGTCTCGATGTGGCCGGGGTGAACCGAATTGACGCGGATCTTGAAGCCGCGCCGCGCAAATTCGAGCGCGGTGGACTTCGTGTACAGCCGCACGGCCCCCTTGGTCATGCTGTAGGCCGCCACGCCGTCGCTCGACACGAGGCCGAAGATCGACGAGAGATTGACGACGGCCGAGCCGCCCGCCCAGCGCGGCGCGCCCTCCCGCAGCAGCGTCAGGCAGGTCTTCGTGCCCAGAAAGACCCCATCGACGTTGACCGCCGTGATGCGCCGCCAGTCCTCAAGGGTCACCTCCTCCGTATATCCGCCCAGCGCGATGCCGGCGTTGTTGACCAGGATGTCCAGCCCGCCGTAGCGCGCGCGGGCGAATTCGACCGCCGCCTGCCAGTCCGACTCGCGCGTGACGTCCAGCCGGAGGTAGGACGCCTGACCGCCGGCGGCAGTGAGCGCCTCCGCCGTCCGCTGCCCTTCCGCCTCGAGCACGTCGCCCAGGATCACGCGCGCGCCGCCCTGGATCAGGCACTGCGCCACCGCCGCGCCGATGCCGCGCGCCCCGCCGCTGATCAGCGCTGTCCGTCCCTCAACCCGGTTCATGGACCTCCTCGGATGGGTGTGGAGTCCGGCGCGCCCTGGGGCGCAGCCATGCCGGGACCGCGTGTCCTCTACTCGGCCGGATGCGGCGGCAGCCGCGACTGTTCCCGGTAGCGCGCCCGGATCCGCAGCAGATCGGCATCGTAGCGTGCCGCGCGGAATTCCGGAAACGTCCAGGGCAGCGGATGCAGCTTGCCCCGCTCGAACGTAAGCTGGATATCGAGCCACACGTCCCGGTCGAGATAGACCTTGTTGCCCCGTTCCTTGAACGAGGCCAGCGTCACCTTGAAGGCGTCGAGGAAGCCCACGTCCAGGTTGACCCGGCGCCGTCCGGCCTGGCTGAGCGCCCGCTCGATGTCGCGCGCGGCCCACTTGGCCGCCACGATGAAGGGCGGCGGCACAAGCTCGGCAAACGCGGCGATGGTGCGGCGCAGTCCGCGGCCCAGCTCCGGCGCGTAGTAGTCGGTATGGTCGAAGGGCACAGGCGCGCCGCGCACGTCCACCGCGCCGAAGCGCGCTTCCAACGCCACCAGTGCCTGTGCGAGCAGGGCCTCGGCGGCGAAGAGGACAGCGACGTAGAGCTTGACGGGATTCATCGCCGGCCCGTGGGCTGACTTATGGGTGCGGAGCCCGGGCGGCGCGGGCCGAATTCGCCGGGCGCGCTGGTGAGATGCCGGCGACCCGTAGCCGGACGCGCGGACAGCGCCTTGCCCAGGCCGCTAGCCTGCCCGGCGCTTGCCGAGCGCCTCAGGGTTCAGCACGCGCTGCGGCTTGCCGGACAGGTACGCCAAAATGTTCTCCAGCGTCTCGCCGTAGAACTTCTGGTACACCTCCTGCGTCACGTAGCCCAGGTGCGGCGTCAGCACCACGTTGTCCAGCTTCAGCAGCGGATGATCTTTCGGCAGCGGCTCCCGCTCGAACACGTCGAGCGCCGCTCCGGCGATGCGCCGGCCGCGCAGCGCGTCCAGCAGCGCCGCTTCGTCCACGATCGGTCCGCGCGAGGTATTGACGAGGAGCGCCGTGGGCTTGAGCAGGGCCAGCTGCGCCGCTCCCAGCAGTCCGCGCGTCCGCGGACTGAGCCGGGTATGGATGGTGACGATGTCCGCATCGCGCAGGAGCTGCTCCAGGCCGGCCTTTTCCGCGCCGCACTCCTGCGCACGCTCCGGCGTAAGGTTCTCGCTCCAGGCCAGCAAGCGCATGCGGAAGGCGAGCGCCACATGGGCCAGCCGCCCGCCGATCTGGCCCAGGCCAATGATGCCCAGCGTGCGCCCGTTCAATTCGATGCCCACGGTGGACTGCCAGGTGCCCTGCCGCAGGGCGTGATGCTCCTGGGGAATGCGCCGCGCCAGCCCCAGGATCAGCCCCCAGGTCAGTTCCATCGTGGAATACGGTCCGCCGGTGGTCGAGCAGACAGGGATGCCCAGGCGCGTGGCCGCCTCCATGTCGATCGCGGCATTGCGCGGGCCGGTCGACGCCAGCAGCTTCAGCCGCGGCAGCCGCTCCAGCAGGCTCCCCGGAAAGGGAGTCCGCTCGCGCAGGGCCATCACGATGTCGAAGCCCGCCAGCCGCCGCGCCAGGGCGTCTTCCTCCTCCAGATGGTCGTGGAACACCTCCAGCTCGCAGTCCGCGGGCAGGCGGCTCCAGTCCGCCGAGGCGCGGGCCACGCGCTGGTAGTCGTTCAGCAGGGCAATCTTCATCGGACCTCCGGTCTCATAAGCAGCGCATGCGCGAAAGGATCGCCGCCACCTGCTCGGCAAACGCCTACCCTTACGCGAAAAGGGCGCTGGATCACAAATTGGGGCGGCAGTGGCGGAGGGCGGGGGGCCTTCGCGGCAGGGCGGGCGGCCGCGCTGGTCGCACGAGCGGGCAGCGGTTCGATTCGCGTGGATGCGGGATTGGCGGCGGGGCAATGGGCGGCACAGGGCTTGAACCTGTGACCTACGGCTTGTGACGCCGTCGCTCTCCCAACTGAGCTAGCCGCCCCGTAAACCTCGGACAGGAAGAAATGCGGACTTCGGACGCTAGAAGAGCGCCGCGCGGATGTCAACCCTGCGCGTCATCGCCGCGCGCAACGCTCACGCCGCCGAGACGGCGCTGAGCGGATTGCGATCCATGATCTCGTCGATGATCCCGTAGGCTTTCGCCTCCGGGGCATCCATGAAGTGGTCGCGGGAGGTATCCACGTCGATCGTCTCGACGCTCTTCTTGGTGTGCTTGGACAGGATGCGGTTAGTGATGGAGCGCAGGCGCAGGATTTCCCGCGCGTGAATGTCGATGTCGGAGGCCTGACCCGACAGGCCGCCCCAGGGCTGGTGCAGCATGATGCGCGCATGGGGCAGGGCGAAGCGCTTGCCCGCCGAGCCCGCCGCCAGCAGGATCGCGCCAAGGCTCGCGGCCTGGCCCAGGCAGATGGTCTGGATCGAGGGCCGCACGTACTGCATCGTGTCGTAGATGGACAGCCCGGCGGTCAGCAGTCCACCGGGGCAGTTGATGTACATCGAGATCTCGGTGTCCGGGTCCTCCGACTCCAGGAACAGCAGCTGGGCGATGATCACGTTGGCGACGTGGTCGTCCACCGCCTGGCCGAGGAAGATGATGCGGTCCTTGAGCAGGCGCGAGTAAATGTCGTAGGCGCGTTCGCCCCGATTGGTCTGTTCCACCACCATTGGAATGAGGGTCATGGCGGATCGTCTCCTGGTCGAAAGGGCGCGCTTCCGGCGCGCGGGCTTCCTGTCCGCGGGGCTTGCACCCCCTTCGCGGCGGGCGGCGCTGAGCGGGCCGCGCTAGTGCGCGTGGTCGTGCTCGCCCTGGGCAGGGGCGGGCAAGCCGTGGTCGTGGGCGGCGGCGTCGTGATCGTGCCCTTCGTGCCCGCCCTCCGCGGCCGGCGCGCCGGGGGCGAAATCCGCGGGCAGGGGCTTGTCCAGCAGCGTGTAGGCCAGGTGTCCCAGCACCTTGGCGCTGAGCATCTGCTGCCGCATGTACTCCAGCATCTGCTCTCCATACTGGGTTTTCAAGAGCGCGTTGGGATCCTGCCGCATCATGTACGCCTGCAGCATGAAGCGCTCGCGCAGGCGCTGCGGGTCCACCTGCAAGTCATGTTTGCGCGCGTAGCGGTCCGTGACGAAATCCAGCCGCAGGTCCCCAAGGATCTTCTTCCTGCGCTCCGCCTTAAGTTCCTCGAGCTTGGTCGGGTCCTTGTGCGCGTCGGGATCGGAGCGTTCGAGCTCGTGCTCGAACTGGTGCAATAGCCGCTCCACGGACGACTCGGGCACCTCGAAGCTGTACTTTTCGCGCACCTGGTCCGCGAGACCTTGCTGCTGGGCGGACAGCTGCGCGCTTTCCTGTTCCTTGTGGACCTGCTTGCCGATCTCTTCCCGGAAGGCCTCTTCCGTGTCCAGAGACCCGAACTCCTTGAACAATTCCGGGGTCAGCGCGGCGGGAACCGCCTTTTCGACCTTGTGGGCGGTGACGGTGAACTGGGCAGTCTTGCCCGCGATGTTCTTGTCGCCGTAGTCCGCCGGGAACGTCAGGCCGAACGTCTTGGTTTGCCCGGCGGCGATCCCGGAAAGTTGCGCGTCGAAGTCCTTCAGGTACTGCGCGGCGCCGATCTCGATGCGCTGGTCCTTTCCGGAGCCTCCGGAGAACGGGGCGCCATCAAGCATGCCTTCGAAATCGAACGTGACCGTGTCCCCGTTTTCCGCGGGCTGGGCGCCCTTGTCCTCCGCCGTCGCGCGGCGGCGGCGAATCTCCGTGATCCGCTCCTCGATTTGCTCGGGCGTCACCGCGATCGGCTTGTCCTCCAGCTTGAATTCCGACGGGGGCAGGAGCTCGAAGGGCGGAAAGATCTCGAATTCCACGTCGAACTTCAGCGGCTGCTGCTTGTCGATCTGGAGGTTCTGGAAACGCGGCTCCGTGGCGGGACGGAGATCCTTCTCCTTGAGCGCCTGATCGAAGTACTTCGGCACGAGGTTCTGCACCGCTTCCTGGGCCATCAGGCTCCGGAAGCGCTTTTCGGCCAGCGCGCGCGGAAACTTTCCGGGGCGGAAGCCCGGCACTTGCAGGTGGCTGCGGATCTCCGCGAACACCTGGTCATAGGTCTGCTGGACGTCGGAAAGCGGGACTTCCACCGACAGCTTGCGCTTGAGCTTGCCCTGGTCTTCAACGGTAACTTGCATCGCGTGTGCTCGACTCCGGAGGGGTGGCGGCCGTGCAAGGAACGGGTAGGGTGCCGAATCCGGGCCTGCCGGATGCACCCGATGCGAGAAGGGGGACTCGAACCCCCACACCCGAAGGTACTGGATCCTAAGTCCAGCGCGTCTGCCAGTTCCGCCACTCTCGCAAGACGCCTAGGGCAGAATCTTCGATTAAACCGGCAACGGATGCGGGCGTCAAGGGATGCGCAATACGGGTAGTGGGTCAGTTTGAAGCTTGGATGCACGCAACACCACCTCACCTCCGGCCTTCGGCCACCTCCTCTCCGTATGGAGAGGAGGGACCCGAAAACACCGCGCTCTCTGAATTTCCGCATCCGGAGCCGGTCGGAGGCCCTCTCCATACGGAGAGGGCCGGCGCCGCGGCGCCGTGCGCTTGCGCAAGGCGCAAGCTATTGAGCGGCGCGAGTGAGGTGCAGTTCCGGCCACGGTTCGCGCACAACGTCAAACTGACCCACTACCGCAACACGGGGGAAGGCGAAGAACGCCCGGGACAAGCGCAGCGCGGCTACGGGAGGTAGTCCAGCGCTTCCTTGGCCTGGATGGTGATGCCGGTGTAGCCCTGCGCGCCGGCGGCGAGGAGGAAATGCTCGCGCGCTTCCTTGACCTTGCCTGCCGCCAGTGCGGCCCGGCCCAGGGAAAGCTCCTTCAGGTCCTGGAAGCCCTGGCCAATCTGCTCGTAGAGCGGGCCTGCCTCGGCCGCCTTGCCCTGCGCCTCCTTCACCTTGGCCAGCCCCACGAGCGCCTCGGTGCGCAAGAGCGCGGGCGTCTTGCCGTGATCCAGCACGCGCTGGAAGGCCGCTGCGGCGCGATCGAGCTGATTCTGGTCGTAGGCCATGCGGGCGAGGTACAGCCAGGCGACCGGCGCCAGGGAGGCGCGCGGGTGTTGCTCGACGAAGGCCTGGAGGGCCGCGCCCGCGCCCTTTTGCCGCGCTTCCGCACTGGCCGAGGGATCGTTGAGGGCGCGCACCGCTTGCAGCAGCGCTTCGGACTCCGTGCGCTCGGTGTAGGTGAGGTAGCTGTATCCGCCCAGCCCGCCCGCCACGATCACCACCAGCGCGATGCTTGCCAGCACGAACCGGCTGCGCCGCTGGTACACGTAGTCCACGAACGCGAACATCGCGTCGCGATATGCATCGTGCTGCAGTTCCTTCCGGTCTATCCTGTCGATGGCCATGGGCGGAGCGGCGCCGAAGCGGGAGGCGGAAATGGGTTCGGGAATAAGCGGCGCGAGACACGGACCGGGCGGAGCGCGCCCGTCCTATTCTCAGGCCTTCCGGTTGATGCTATGGCTGATAAAACCGGAACCGGATGCGGCGCGACATGCTGCGCCGCCGATCTCGCAGCAAGGGAAAGCTGTCCCATGACCGGGCCGTGCTGTCAATGCAGCTTCGGCGCGCCGCGGGGGAGCGGCCAGGACGGTCGTCGGGCGAGCCAGGGGGTCTCGTAGGCAGGCCCAGCGCCGGATTCGAACCTTGCACCCGTCTTCATGAGCTCCCCCGCGAGAGCGCAGGCGGCCCCGCGCCGTCCAGGAAGTACCCTGATGGGTTGACAATGCAAATCGCTGTGTGATGATATACAGATGTTATTCAAACGTGTCTGATATCATAAGGCCTATTGCCATTTGGGGGTGGCCGTGCCGCTCAATAAGCATCCCAGCGCGCTGGTGAAGCGCTTCGAAGAGCCCTTCATCTTCGAGACGCCCTATCAGGGCAAGGTGGAATCCATTCCGGTGCTGGAAGTCGGCTACGAGGCCTGGGGCAATCCAAACCATCCGTGCATCCTGGTCGTGCACGCCTTATCTGGCAACACCCACTGCACCGACCCGGAGCAGCCGGACGACGACAGCCTGTCATGGTGGTCGGCGATGGTAGGACCGGGCAAGCCGGTGGATACCAAGCGCTTCTACGTGGTCTGCATCAACATGCTTGGAGGCTGCGGCGGCAGCAGCGGCCCGGCCTCGCTCAATCCCGACACGGGCGAGCCCTACGGGTTGCATTTCCCGATCGTCACCGTTAGCGACATGGTGCACAGCCAGCGCAAGCTGCTCGACGCGCTCGGCGTGAAGCGCCTGCACGCGGTCATCGGCGGGAGCATGGGGGGCTTCCAGGCACTGGCATGGCCGATCGAATATCCGGACTTTGTCGAGCGGGCGATCATGGTCGGCTCTTCGGGCTATTCAAACCAATTCATGATCATGACCAATCGCGTCCAGATCGATGCCATCCAGCGCGACGCGAACTACAAAGAGGGCCGCTACTATGGCGGTCCGTCGCCTGATGCCGGCGTGTCCATCGCCCGCATGATCGGATTCACCACCTTCATCTCCCCGATCATGATGGAGAAGAAGTTCGCCAAGTACCACGCGAGCGCCCGCGAGCCTTACATTGACGGCCAGTTTCACCAGCAGTACATGCACGAGGCGGAAAACTACCTGCGCCACGTGGCCGACCCGTTCACCAAGGACTTCGACGCCAACTCGATGATCTACCTGCTCCAGACCTGGAGCCACTTCGACCTGGCGGTGAAGTACGGCTCGCTGGCCAGGGCGATGGAGCGCGTGAAAGCGAAGATGATGGTGATCTCGGCGACGGGGGACAACCTGTTCCCGAGCTACCTGTCCGAGGACATCGTCAAGGCCATGCAGGTGAACGGAAAGCCCGTCTGGCACGAGCTGATCGAGGAAGAGTACGGTCACGACTTCTTTCTCATCCCGGATATCATCCGGCAGAAGATTGCGCCTCCGCTGCGGGAATTCCTGAATCGCTAGGCAGCCCCATGACCGACGAGGTTTTCATGCGCGAGGCCCTGGCGGCGGCGGCCGGGGTGGCGGGCTGCACCGGGGACAATCCTTGGGTGGGATGCGTGATCGTCAGCGGTGGAAAGGTCGTCGCCCGGGGAGCGACTCAGAATCCCCCTGGGCCCCACGCTGAAGTCGTGGCCATCGAGGCGGCCGAGCGGGCGGGGGTCGATCTGAGCGCCTGCGACGTCTACGTGACGCTGGAACCCTGCTCCTTCCATGGCCGCACGCCGCCCTGCGCTCCCCAGCTCGTCGCCAAGCGTCCGCGCCGTGTCATCGTCGGCGCGCGCGATCCCCATCCCCGCGTCAACGGCGAGGGACTGCGCCAGATGCGGGCGGCCGGGCTGGAGGTGCGCGAAGGGATACTTGCGGACGAGGTGCGGACGATGCTGCGGGCCTGGTTCACCCGCTGGAGTCCGGAGTCCGCAGGGCGTGGCGGCGGCTGAACGGGCGCTACGGGCTCGGCGGTCCGCCCGACGCGGGAGGCGCGCTGCGGGCGGGGTCCTGGGCCTGGGCGATCCACATCCGGAATTCCAGCAGCGAGGCGATCAGCTCGGCCGGAGGCAGCTCGCGGCCGGAGTTGCCGTAGATGGTGAGGCGGAATTCGACGCACCCGGCTTCCCGGTATCCGGTCGCCATGAGCCTGGGGAGGCTGACCATGTTCATCGCGGCTGAAGTGAAGGAACAAATTTGCCCGGACTGCGCCGGCGCTGGGTTGCGCAGCTGCGGCGGCTTCCGTGGGCGCTTCGGCCCGT
>Ga0315281_10011963_pt1 | contig 11851 bp, 11 predicted proteins | sample YL17G07_0_MG_FD_204540 | JGI IMG/M metagenome (GOLD analysis project Ga0315281, IMG submission 204540) | Sediment microbial communities from Yellowstone Lake, YNP, Wyoming, USA - YL17G07_0 | ecosystem: Environmental > Aquatic > Freshwater > Lake > Sediment | place: USA: Wyoming | collected... | reverse complement strand
GGCTTTATCGCCTCCAATACTGCCTAATGCTTGGGCTGCTGAGTAGCGTACACTATCATCCTCATCCTTCAAAGCGGCAATCAATGGCTCAACGGCTTTATCGCCTCCAATCCTGCCTAATGCTTGGGCTGCTGAGTAGCGTACACTATTATCCTTATCCTTCAAAGCGGTAATCAATGGCTCAACGGCTTTATCGCCTCCAATCCTGCCTAATGCTTCGGCTGCTGAGTAGCGTACATTCCAATCATTATCCTTCAAAGCGGCAATCAAGCGATCCATAACTCCATCAGGACATATCTTTTCAATCTTATTATCAAGCGGTGTTAATAACAATTTCTGTAGATACGACATACATAAATACAGATCAACCCATTGATTAAACATATCATTAAACGTCTTTTGCTCAACCTTGGCATCCAGCATACACTCAAAGGCAATCCTAAAGGAATATTTCATCTCCGTCTCCCTTTGGTGTTTTACCGCAAGGATACTTTCTATAAATTCAGACCCGCTTTCTGCGTCCTTTTGCCCTTGATGAGAGGCTGCAAGGTGTATTGCCTCACGCCATCTCGGATTAAAAAGATATCTATTGATATATTCGCTAATATCCTTACGCCTTCGGGTAACCGCCCTTGCTGTCAGGTATTCTTGAAAGGTCAGATGGGCAAAGCCATATTCCAACTCTCCCCTGTCTATCAAAAGACCTGCTATCTCACGTATAACCATTAACTGCCTATGCGCCCTGTTTTTTGCCTCATTGCTTGGCACGCCCATTTTATCTTTTAGAAAATTTGTGATAATCTCAATAAGTTTCTCAGGTTTAGCCCTATTTTCTTGGGTCTTTTCATGTAGATAAAGGGCGATATCCTCTAGAGCGCCCTGTGTCTCTTCTTTATCAAGGCTTGGACCATCATCAATATTTCTTCGTTTAGCCATCTCCCAATTAAAGATAAATGTATCTATGCAGACTCGGTAAAGCTCTACCTTCTTCTCTGGCAGCTTGCCGATTTGATCATTTACAATCGCTATAATTGTGCAAAGATGAGGGTTAGACGAAAGGATTCTAATACTCTCGTTATTCCCTATCTGCTTAATAAGCTCATCTGCCTTTCTCTTAGCCCGCGCAACCGTTGCTGCATCATCAATTATATCAGCGCGCCATTCATAGGCGTATAACCACTTTTGAAAGAAATTCTTCATCTGTTCAAGATTAAACGGCTCAATCTCAGCGCTTTGAAACCCTCCAGATAGAGGGAAAGTATTATATCCTATAATTCGCGAGGTAACAATGCAGCTATTTTTGGGATATTTGATCGTAAGTTTTTCAATAGCATAAACGGTCATCTTCTTCATTTCCTGTTCCCTTAACTCATCAAGACCATCAAGCAGGATTATCACCTTGCCTTGATCAAAGGCATCTTTGAAAAGCCCTATAAGCCTGTCTGCCTCATTTTCGTTAAACCAATTATCTTTGATCAGAGAGTATCGGATATATCCAATAATGCCATATTGAATATTCTCTTCATTGAGAAATCTAAGGATTATTTTAATAGGTATCAAACCATCGTCTTTGTCAATATATTCTTCAGCGTGGTTAAAGGCAAGATATTTTGTTAATGTAGTCTTCCCGCAGCCTGGGTCTCCAAGCAAGACTAATTTAGAATGTCTTTTATATAGCTCATCAATCTTTATCCCTTTCTGCTCTATGCGCTCTTGATGTTTATCAGGCTTACGCAATCTATCAGAGCCATTTTTAACATCATCATAATCTTCACCCTTAAAGACAACCTTGTCAACTGTTATTTTAGCAGTGAGATCAATAAAAATCTCTTTCATTTTAAGCACAACAACTCTATTGACCTGCATAATACCGCGCGCATCCACTGAAATATTGTCATCGCGGACTTTTTTCAGATACCGTTGTAATAGACTATCCATTAAAGGCTCTCCATGTTATTATTATTTTCAATCCTACATTATATCATATTTTGTTAGTTTCGTTAAAGAAAGATTTCACCTAAGAGGCGCAGAGACGCGGAGAAAAGATATTGATAAATAATAAAAATAGGGATTCAACGTAGGGGCAGGTCTTGTGCCTGCCCTGAATATCGAAATTGCGCCGAACTCAAAAAAAGAGCAGGCACAAGACCTGCCCTTACGCCTCATAATGAATTTTTTTTCTAATATTTAAAAAAAATCTATATCCTTGAGTTATAATAAATCATAACCATCACAAAGGATAAAACCATCATGAGACAATATTTCAATTTCATTAAACTCAACACAACATACTCAAAGGAATTCATAGGCGGGTTTACCTCCTTCGCCGCAACTGCATACATTATTATAGTTAATCCAGCAATACTCTCTGCCGCTGGCATCCCTAAGGGTCCTTCAATGGTCGCAACTATATTGACCGCAGTATTTGGAACTCTGATAATGGGAATTTACGCAAAACGTCCCTATGTCATAGCCCCATATATGGGAGAAAACGCATTTATCGCATATACAGTCTGCGGAGGGCTTGGTTATTCGTGGCAGACTGCCCTTGGGGCAATATTCATAAGCGGCGTATTGTTTGTTATATTGACGTTATCTGGGGCAAGAAGGTTTATTGTTGAGTCCGTGCCTTATAGTTTAAAGGCGTCATTTTCTGTAGGTATTGGATTGTTTCTATGTTTTATCGGGCTTAATCTAACAGGGATTGTCAGGCTTGGGGTAAGCGGCGCGCCTGTAACATTTGGGCATATTACATCTATAAATGTGCTTATAGCAATATTTGGCGTGATATTAACCGCTGTCTTTGCTGCAAGGGATATAAAGGGCGGATTGCTTTTAGGGATAATCAGTACCTCATCCTTAGCATTTATAACTAAGGTATCGCCAATGCCTGCGGGGATTTTCTCAATGCCTCCAGATATAAGCGGGATATTTTTCAAACTTGATATTGCAGGCGCCTTGACATGGGGATGTTTTTCAGTGGTTCTGACTATATTTGTCCTTGCGTTTGTCGATACAATGGGTACATTGATAGTTATATCACTTCTCTTTTATCTTCCTCTGTGTGCTCTGTGATCTCTGTGCCTCTGTGGTGAATTCCTTTTTTTTTGAATGCAGCATGGCATCAATTAAAAAATTCAATGAACATAAAGATTTTTATAACAATTTTGCATTAATATGCTATATTACTATCTTTAAAAAAATAATTTATAAACCCTTGTAGACAAAAATGACGAATATAACGTCTATATAGTTAATTAAGCAATAAAATATGTTAAAGACGGAAAAAACAGTTGGCGCTCAGACTGACACAGCTCCTGATAATAAACTTCGAGAACTTTTTCTTGAGGCTCAAGGAGGAGACGACCTATCTTTAAATTTGCTGGTGGACAGGTTTTATATGGATATATATAGAATGGTATATTATAGAATTGGCTCAGATGTAGATGCGCAAGATTTAACACAGGATATTTTCTCTAAAATGGCTGAAAAACTAAAAAGCCTTAAAGAGCCTGAGAAATTTAAATCATGGTTATTTAAGATAGCATTAAATATAGTTAATGATTTTCACAGAAAAAAACGATTTTTATCATTTATTAGTCTTGATTCAGATGATGCCCATGAGAATAGAGAGATTAATGAGATAAAAGATGACAAAAATCCAGAAAAGGAATATGTTAGAAAAGATTTTTACTTGAAGTTAAAACAATTTACTGATACTTTATCCAAGATGGAAAAACAGGTTTTTACGCTTAGATTTTTAGATCAATTGGAAATAAAAGAGATTGGTTTAGCGCTAAAAAAAAATGAAAGCACAATTAAAACACATCTTTACAGGGCTATTAGTAAGTTTAAAAATACGGAAGGACTTAGAGATTTACTTTCAGGCGCTTAGAGCCTTAGCACATAGGCGTACATCATAAAAAGGAGCATGATGATGAATACTCAACATCTTAACGAAGACAATATAATCAGATCCATCATTGATCTAAATGATCTAAGTAGTGTTGACAAAAATCATCTTACAACTTGTGAGAGATGTAAGGAAGAGAGGCAGGGGCTGGAACGCCATCTTAACAAGATTAATGTCTTGGCAAGGGAATATCTCCCTGTCCGCAATGAGAGATTAACGGTAGTACAGAATTTTGATAGATATAGACAAGGTTTATTTATAGTTCATCCTGTAATCATAGCGTTTTGTCTGGTGGCCATTGCAGTGATTTGGCTTCCTACGCCTGCTAAATTATATAAGGAATATACGGATAACCTTATTATTGAAAAGGCGCTGGCAGATAAAGATATTCGAGGCGCTATACAAGAGCTTAATGAGCAATTGCTAACGGATTTAAAGGTTGATGTGTCAGAAAACTCTGATAGCTCAGAGAACTGTGTAAACGAAGATTTTATTAAGTTTATTGTACCGGTCAGCATCCAGATGGACTCGGCCGGACAATTTCATGACCCTGTCAAGGATAATTGAAAAGGGTTTATATTATGGAGGATTTACCATGAAGAGATTTACCGTATTTACAACAGTATTTGCCTTAGTTACATTCTTAGTATTCGGAAGCTTTAGCTTCGCAGCTGATGCGCCAGCAGCTCCAGCAGTAGCAGCGCCAGCGCCAGAGGCAGCTCCAGCAGAAGTAAAGCCAGCAAAAAAGGCACACAAAAAACACCACAAGAAGGCAGCAAAGAAAGCAGCAGCAGCAGAAGAAGCAGCTCCAGCAGCGCCTGAGGCAAAGTAATTAAATATATTGCAATATGAGGAGTTATAACTTGAAAAGATTTTCCATTTTAGCTGCGGTTCTCACGATGATAGGTATCTTAATGCTTGGTGGAATTAGTATTGCTAAAGATGTGCATGGAAAAGGTCAGGATATGCCTAATAGAGGCGGCAACGGCGGTATGATGGGCAGTGACAATATGATGATGGGTTTTAAATGGTGGCAAAACCCTGATTTTATAAAGAAACTTGCTATTACTGATTCTGAAAAAACCACGTTGGATAATCTCTATGTTGAAAAGATGAAGAACATGATTGACCACAAGGCTGGCCTTCAAAAGGAAATGCTTGTTATACAGCAGTTACTTGAGAATGACACTTTAGATGAAGCTAAGGCAATGGCAACATTTAAAGAGCATCAAGATTTAAGGACTAACTTGGAAACAGAACAATTTAAGTTTCTCTTGGAGGTGCGTAAACTTTTTGGCTCAGACCGTTTTAAAGAACTAAGGTCATGTTTTAATTGCGCTATGTTGAATCCTAAAGGAAGAAAAGGCTTAAGTATTAACAAAAAAAATATGGGGCAATCTAATCCATATTGTACGATGCCTTAATCTAAATTTACTTATCAAAGTATTTACATTCCACATTCCCCTCTTTGGCTTATGTCAGAGAGGGGATTTTTTATTTTGTTCTGTGAACTCTGTGTCTCTGTGGTGAATTATTTTTATAATTTTACTACTATGAATGCAACTTGGTAAAATCCCTCTCCTTGCAAGACAGTCTCCTCAAGAAGGTAATTTATACTCAAATTCCATCTGCTCTATAGAATCTTTTCTCAGCAGAAGTCCAACCTTATCTTCAGCTATCAATTTGAAGGCATATCTAATTATATCTTTATAAAATTCGCAAAATTCTGCCTTCTTATACAAATCTCCTCTTCCATACATCTCAGCTGGGCAGGGGGAGCCGCAGATATTTCTTATTCCGCATTCGCTGCATTCTGATATACGCTCTACATGACGGCTTCTAACCTTGTGAAATGGGGGAGAGTCAAGGGCTTCATCAATAGAGGTATTAAAGATATTCCCGCCTGAAAATTCTCTAAAGCCTGTAAACTCTCCGCAAGGCAGTATATCACCGCTTGCTGTAATGGTTACAAATGTCCGACCTCCTCCGCATGGAGATATGTCGCACATCATGCGGCGCGCCATAGGAGAGATTATTGCAAGGATTATATTTGTAAAATTGCCAACTATTATCTGCTGTCCTGTTTCTTGTGTAAGCGCCATAGCCTTTTCAACTGCGCCTACAAGGGCGTGATAAAATTCCTTATCATCAGCCTTGATCTTTAAGGCTTGATTGCTAGTAGTCCTGACAGGATTTAATAGCACACATGAAATACGCTTTGAATGCAGAAATTCAACGAGTTCTGATAATCTATTGACATTATGTTTTGTCACTGTGCAGATAACGTTTAATCCCTCATAACCGTCAAACCAATCAAGGGCTTTTATAGCGCTGCTAAAATTCCCGCTCTGTCCTGCTGCTCGTGAGATATTATTGATATCCTCATCACTTGAGTCAAGGGACACACCAACGCCAATCCTGTATTTTTTCATAAATGCAACGTCTGATTGCTCAAGTAAGATTGCATTTGTTTGAATCCCAAAAAGCATAGACTGATGATATTTTTCAATTGCCTTAAAAAGAATATCCTTGACAAGCAATGGTTCGGCTGCATGAAATACAATAACTGGTTTTTTGTTTTTTGCCTTAAAATAAGCGTCAATCTTATATAGGATTGTGTCAAGCTGCTCAAATGTCATCTGGCTGCCGCCCTTTCTTATTTGAGGCGGGATGTAACAATAGGGGCAGTCTGCATTGCATCTGTCGGTTGGGTCAATATATATGCAATTTAGATCAATCCCAAATCGAAAATCAAACATCTGTTTATCTAAAACATCACGATTTTTATTATACATCTCCAATAAATCATCAGGCAGCATAAATCCGCCCTCAGCAGACCTTGGCAATGCCCCCCAAAATACATTTTCTGGATCAAGGGCTAGTTTCCAATCCTCATTGATATCCTTTATTAATAAACCTCTTGTATCATTATTCATAAAATCATCACTCCTTATAAGATATAAAAAGAATTTACCACAGAGGCGCAGAGACGTAGGGGCGTATTGCATACGCCCTAAATGTCCACGAATATGGCGTATGCAATACGCCCCTACATCATTTTTTCTTTAGTTATATAAAATTAGAAATGTGACACGCTGGAATTGCCCAGCGTGTCACAAAATCATACCTACAAAGGCATATCTTCTTTTGGAACATCACCATAAAATACAAAATGGGTAAGTCCATTTGCTGTTTTAACACATTTTAAACGATAAGAAATAACCTTTGCAGCAGCTTGTTTAATCATAAATATCACCTCCTTATATAAGTATTCATGGGTGAAACCCATGCCTAAAAAAAAAGACACCAATGCTTTCCTATCTTTCTAAATAGAAAAACATACAGTGTCCTTTACCTTGAGACATTTTTGATAAAATGTTATGCAGGTCTTCTGGCTCTCAGGTTATTATAAGAATGATAGTCTTCCCATCATATAATGACAGTGACTGACATTCGCAGGGGTAACCCTGGTTGGTTACCCTTTTCAGGGCAGGCGCAAGACCTGCCCCTACAATTTAAAAACCCCCTGATTACAGCGGCGGGTCCGCCACGGAATCTAACCGTGTTCCGAGATACGTAACATTTATTAATTATATCACAATCAATTAAATAATGCTGAAATAAAATCCTGCGGAATAAAATCATCAAAATCCTCTATTCACTAGCCAACTCCAATAAGCCTTACAGGGATGTTAAATTCATTTTTTAAGTAGTTGAATGGTAAGATGCAAAAAAGCAAATGGATTGTGGAGACGGTTTTCGACATTTGACAAGGGACAAATAGATTAATGTCAAATGTCTTGAACCGTCCCCTTTAACCTTATATTTTTGCTCAGTGCCTTAGGTACTTCAATCTGACTATATACTATTCTACATATATATAAAATACTTCAAAAAATAAAATCGTTGATTTTCTCCATCTGGCGCAGAAACTACAACTGCTGTGATATTCTTACATCTTTATTTTATTTATTAAATCTATTGTTATTGGAGTTCTCTCATCACAAATTTCCCATAACTCTTTGTGATATTCTGATAGATTTTGAGAATGGTATAAATGAACAGTTACTCCGTGAGCTTTTACTCAAGTGATAGCAGGGATATAATCACCATCGCCTGCTATTAAGATGGCATTATCAATTTTAGTTATTCGAAAACAGAATATTTTATCTTTGGCTTAACATCCCCCAATGATGTCATTGATTAATTTCAATTTAGCATGTTATATTAAATACATGAAACAATTATTTCATGCAAGTATTTGGCAGGAAGATAAATGGTTTATAGCTCAATGTTTAGAAATAGACATTGCAAGCCAGGGCTTGAGTAAAGAAGATGCAATAATAAATCTGCGAGAGGCATTAGAGCTATATTTTGAAGAGCCAGTTCCAACTATTAAACCTTATTTACAGCCATTAGAGGTTGAGTTGAGTGCCACTTAACCCATTACCATATCGAGAAGTTAAACGGAAATTGGAATCTGCTGGATTTTCTATTGTTTCACATTAGTGTTGGCATGTTAAATTTGTTAAATATACAAATCAAGGATCACATTCCGCAATTGTTCCATATCATAAAGAAGTTGCAATTGGTACGATAAGAAGTATACTACGTCAATCTGGATTAAGTGTTGAACAGTTTGAAATGTTATAGGTTTTTTCTATTTAATTTCATGAATAATCTGCCCTCAAGCACCGGATAAATAGGGACAGTGATAATAATGTTCGGAATGAAAATTACTTTATTTTAAAAAACTCATGTTTCACACCTAAAAGCAATATTTCGCCCTTACAGGGCTGATAGATCATTGTATTTATTATACGTAGGGCTTACACCCTACGCTAGTATATACCGCCCTTACAGGGCTTTAATAATTACGCATTTATTTTTTTTAAGCCCTGAAAGGGCATAATATACTAGCACAGGGTGTAAGCCCTGTGAAGATGAAAATAAAATAATCAAAATAGCCCTGAAAGGGCGCAATATGTATTAAGTTTTATCAGTCAAGCAATTTTCATTCCGAATTGTATTGTGTCTGTTCACAATTTATATGTTAAATGGTTGCTGTCCCTATTTAATGGTAATTAAAATATTAAAGCCAACTTAAGATTTAAGATATGAAATACCAACTGCAGGGGTTGACACAATTAATGCCATGATAAAGGGAGACGCAAAGATATTAGCCCTTGAGGCAGGACGCACCTTAATGGTTCATAGGGCAGAGATGATAGAAATGGCCGATAAGGCTGGAATAGCGGTTGTTGGCGTGATTTAAATAATGGTGGAAAGTGACAGACAGCAAATAAATATTATATTACTTATACTGAAAAGGATCGTTTAGATATTCATTATTTTTAGCTACCTACTAAAATTGAATAAAATAGAATTGCAAAATAATATTGTTTTGACAATTAGAAGTATGGTATATTAATTAAAGTAGTTTACAAGGGTAGTAATTTAAAATATTCAGGAAAAATCTAAAGATATTTATAAATGAAATATTTACATCTTAAGTACAGAGGAAATTTATGGGTTACGAAGAAAGAAAAGAACTTATTAAAAAAATTGAGCAATTAAGAGGTAGAACCTTAATTTCCTTTTGTAATTTTGATAAATTATGCATTCCTGAATTTTTTATCGGTACTTCAACCATGTTTAATGCAGAATGCAAAGAATCTCTATTTAGAGTTCTTAAAGAAGCATATAAAAAAGATAAAGGTTTAGACCTGTATATTTATACAAGGGGTGGTGATTTAGATGCTGTGTGGTCAATAGTATCTCTTATAAGAGAATTTGACCCAAATTTTGAAGTACTTATTCCTTTTAGAGCTCATAGTGGAGGGACATTACTCTCTCTTTCTGGGAAGAAAATATTTATGTCAAGAATAGCTGAATTGAGTCCTATTGATCCAACTACAGGGAATCAGTTTAATCCACAAGACCCACTTAGACCAAATAATAAACTTGGTATTAGTGTGGAGGATGTTAGAGCATATGAAAAATACATTGAACATGCCCTAAAAATACCTGATAATGAAAATGATAATAAACTAGGTGATAATAAACTAGGATCATACGATAACGAATCAAGGAGAACAGTTCAACCATTTATCAGCCATTTATTAGCAAATGTACACCCTATAGCAATAGGTAATGTTCATAGGGTTTCTCTTCAAATAAAAGAACTGGCTAAAATGTTGTTGAATTGTCATCCTGATACAAATAGAGATGACAAAAAAGTGATAGAACAACTCACTACAAAGTATTATTCTCATCTACACATGATTTGTCGAAAAGAAGCAAAAGATATTTTAGGTGAAAAAGTTGAAGAACCTTCTTCAGAAATGGAGGATGCTCTTGATTTATTACTTAGACAATATGAAGATGATTTTGCCTTGCGTGTCCCGTTTATACTTTCAAAATATTTAGGTGATGAATTATCAAAAGATATAACTTTTGTAGGGGGCGTTGTAGAAGCAGCTAACTGGGGTTATAAATATTTGACAACTGGAATATTAAATCAATATAGCATGATCCCAAATAACATACAGTTACAGATACAGCCCGGTCTACCTGTTCCACTTATCCCAGGTATGCAAAGACAATATAGAATAGATTTAACTCAGCAAGGATGGGTTAATAACAAATCCAAAATTGGAGTTTCAATATGATTAATATCACATCGTACCAATTTACTACCTCTACCGCACAAGATCAGTCAAATTACTTTAATAAAGAAAGTAATACAGTACTCCAAGGACAATTAGGGGATTTTGTTGAGTTATTACCTGGAAATTATAGGATAATAGATGGAGAATTATTCAGAATTTCATCTTATTTCCCACTACAAATGGATATTAAATAATACGTCTACGAATGATTAGAACAGTAAATAATAGCATTATAATTATTGATACATCAGCAGTTATAGCGATAGCTAATAAAACTGATCAGTATCATAATGTTGCACAAATATATTTCGATAACTCAGTAGGAAATACTTGGGCGGTAATGAATGCAACAACTCATGAAACATTTACAAGAGCAAGGTATAATAACGCTAATCATTTAGATTGTGCATTAAAATGTTATGATGATTTAAGAGGGGGAAACTATAAAGTGTTTGAATTTAATCAAGAAGATGAAAAGCAAGCGCGATCAATTTTAGGACGCTATTGTGATCAAATTATTAGTTTTCATGATGCGTTATGTGTAGCATTAATGAAAAGAATTGGTATCTTTAGAATATTTACATTTGATAAGCATTTTCGGACACTGGGATATCAACTGGGATTTCAAGTTGAACCTATTTTATATGTTGACACTCTTAACACAGTTTAGCTAACCATCATCGTGACATAAAAATAAATAACATGCCATGATTTATAATAAACGAAATAGTAACTTAACAAATGATATGACAATATTGGAGGTACTGTATTATCCGATCCTAATTGGACAGCAAATCCGATTTTAACTGGACACTTTTTAAAGTAATCGGATTGGTTTTTACTTCTGCCGAAAACAGTAAATATATATCATAATACCTTCAAATAATTGAAGGAGAATATTATGATAAAAAAACGCAGGAGGGTAACAGTGAGAAAGATTAAAGAGATTCTAAGGCTTCATTATGAGTCTAAGTTTAGTAATAGGAGTATAGCAAAGGCATGTAATGTCTCTCCTTCCACAATAAGCGATTATTTAGAAAGAGAGCAGAGTATTGGCGTAGATTACAAAGAATTGTTACTACTAGATGATAAAAGCATATTTTTGAAGTTTTATCCTGAAAACATCAAAGAAAAGAGTTCTTTTAAATTGCCTGACATGAAATATTTACATCAAGAAATGAGGAAAGTTACACTTCAACTATTATGGGAAGAATATAAGTCAAAAGATGCCTCAGGCTACTGTAGAAGCCAGTTTTTCAAGCTATAC
>Ga0315281_10011962_pt1 | contig 11852 bp, 11 predicted proteins | sample YL17G07_0_MG_FD_204540 | JGI IMG/M metagenome (GOLD analysis project Ga0315281, IMG submission 204540) | Sediment microbial communities from Yellowstone Lake, YNP, Wyoming, USA - YL17G07_0 | ecosystem: Environmental > Aquatic > Freshwater > Lake > Sediment | place: USA: Wyoming | collected... | reverse complement strand
GTGACTCCTCCTGAATCGCCAGACGATTCCAACGACCGCCGGGACATGCGCAGCGGCGCTTCCGCCGTCGAACGACCTCCCAGGCGATTCACCCGACCGCCGAAGGCCACGAACGCGCCGTTCGTCGGTCGTAAGCCCCTGCTGGTGATTGAAGGGCTGGCGGGCGGCAACGACGCGCGGCAAGGGCACACGGGCAGCAAGGGCACACGGGCGGCAACGACGCGCGGCCGCAAACTTCCGGACAGCAAAATGTCCCGAAGGAACCGCCTCTGGTCCGTTGATGCGATCTCGGGTGCCGTTGGCTGCCCCTTCGGGACAACCAGAGAATAGGCCCGGCCGGACCGGGCAACAACCCCGTTTATCCCCGACTTTTCGGCAGGTGCGGTGAGTTGTCCACAGCGGGTCCCCGACCAAGAGGGTACGCTGCCACCATGGAACGCCGCCGGGTCCTGTTCGTGTGCATCCACAACTCTGCCCGATCGCAGATGGCCGAAGGAATGCTGCGTGCCTGGGCGGGCGACCGCTTCGAGGTGGCGAGCGCCGGCACCGAAGCCACGGGCGTGCGGCCCGAGGCGATCTCGGTGATGCGCGAGCTGGGCATCGACATCAGCGAGCACCAGAGCAAGACCGTCGAGCGCTTCGTCGGCCAGCCGTGGGACTGGCTGATCCCCGTCTGCGAGGAGGCCTGCGAGGCCTGCCCCTACGTCCCCGGGGCGAAGAAGGTGCTGCGCTGGTCGTTCGACGATCCGGCGGCCGCGGGGGGCGGCGAAGAGGAACGAATGGCCGTCTTCCGGCGCGTCCGCGACGAGATGGCCGGACAGGTTCGCCACTTCATCGCCTCAGGCTCCTGAGCGGTACACTCGCAGGCGATCACCCGTCGAGGAACCGATGCCCGACTCCCACGTCAAGGTCGCCGTCACCGGCGCGGCCGGCCAGATCGGCTACGCGCTCCTGTTCCGCATCGCATCGGGCCAGATGTTCGGGCCGCAGACCGCCGTTGACCTGCAGCTGCTCGAGCTGGATGCGGCCCTGCCGGCGCTCGAGGGAGTGGCGATGGAGCTCGACGACTGCGCCTTTCCGCTCCTCCGCGGCGTCGTGCGCACCGCCAGCGCGGACGAGGCGTTCACCGATGCCAACTGGGCGCTGCTGGTCGGGGCGGTGCCGCGCAAGGCCGGCATGGAGCGCAAGGACCTGCTCACCATCAACGGCGGGATCTTCACCGCCCAGGGCAGGGCCATCGGGCGCAATGCAGCTGCCGATGTGCGTGTCCTGGTGGTCGGCAACCCGTGCAACACCAACTGCCTGATCGCGGCAGCCAACGCGCCACAGGTCCCGGCCGACCGTTGGTTCGCGATGACCATGCTCGACGAGAATCGCAGCCGCTCGGCGCTCGCACAGCGGGCCGGCGTGAAGGTTGAGCAGGTACGGGATCTGGCCATCTGGGGCAACCACTCCAGCACGCAGTTCCCCGACTTCTACCACGCCACCATCGCCGGGCGACCCGCCGTCGAGGTGATCGGCGACGAGGCCTGGCTGCAGGGCGAGTTCATGTCCACCGTCCAGCAGCGGGGCGCCGCGATCATCGCCGCGCGCGGACAGTCGAGCGCCGCGAGTGCTGCCAACGCGGTGGTCGACACGGTCCGAAACCTCACCCAGCCGAGCGGCGAGATCTTCAGCGCCGCCATTCCCGCGCCGGCGAGCGGCGGGTACGGCGTGGCTGAGGGGCTTGTCTTCGGGTATCCGCTGCGCGCCGACGCGCAGGGGCGCGTGAAGATCGAATCCGGGATCGCCCACAATCCGTGGGCGCAGGGCAAACTGGACGCGACGCATGCAGAGCTGCGCGAGGAGCGCGACGCGGTGAAGGAGCTGATCTGATGGTCCACCAGGCGCCGACCGCCACCGACACGGTCACGCTGGCCGTCGATGGCCGCACGGTCGAACTGCCACTCGTTCGGGGGACCGATGGCGACACGGGGATCGATATCAGTCAGCTGCGAGCGCAGACTGGCGTGGTCACGCTCGACAACGGCTTCGGCAACACCGGATCGTGCGCCAGCGCCATCACCTACCTCGATGGCGACGCCGGGATCCTGCGCTACCGCGGCTATCCGATCGAGCAGTTGGCCGCCAAAAGCACCTTCATCGAGGTGGCCTATCTGCTCATCTACGGTGAGCTGCCGACGCCGTCCGCGCTCGAGGCGTTCGTGGGCAGCATCACGCGGCACACCCTGATTCACGAAGAGATGCGCCGCTTCTTCGACAGTTTCCCGAAGAACGCGCACCCGATGGCGGTCATGTCGGCAGGCGCGAGCGCCCTGTCGACCTTCTACCAGGACAGCCACGACCCGTTCAACCCCGAGCACGTCGAGATCAGCATTCATCGTCTGCTGGCCAAGATGCCGACCATCGCGGCCTGGGCGTACAAAAAGAGCATCGGGCAGCCGTACGTCTATCCGACCAATGCGATGAGCTACGCGGCGAACTTCCTGAACATGATGTTCAGCGTGCCGGCCGAGCCTTACGAGGTCGACCCGGTGGTCGCCGATGCGCTCGACCTGTTGCTGGTGCTGCACGCCGACCACGAGCAGAACTGCTCCACCTCGACCGTGCGCATGGTCGGCTCCAGCCACGCCAACCTGTTCGCCTCGATCAGCGCAGGGATGGACGCCCTCTGGGGCCCGCTGCACGGCGGCGCGAACCAGGCAGTGGTGGAGATGCTCGACCAGATCGCGGCCGATGGCGGCAACGTGGCCAAGTACGTGGCCATGGCCAAGGAGAAGGACGGCCACTTCCGGCTGATGGGCTTCGGCCACCGGGTGTACCGCAACTTCGACCCGAGGGCCAAGATCATCAAGGATGCCGCCGACCGCGTGCTGCAGGCAATGGGCCGCGACGATGCCCTGTTCGAGATCGCCCAACGGCTCGAGGAGGTGGCTCTGCACGACGACTACTTCATCGAGCGCAAGCTCTACCCCAACGTCGATTTCTACTCCGGGCTCATCTACCGTGCGATCGGCTTCCCCAACACCATGTTCACCGCCATGTTCGCGATCGGCCGCCTGCCGGGCTGGATCGCGCATTGGAAGGAGATGATCGAAGACCCGGCCACCAAGATCGGCCGTCCGCGGCAGGTCTACGTTGGGGCACCGGAGCGGGATTACCTGCCGATCGATCGGCGCCAGGGGTGAAGGTCGAGCCGAGTCGCGCGTTTGACAGACGCCGCGTCAGCACATCGGGCATACCTGGGCTACCATGCGACTGACAGTACTCGGCCGCAGCCCGGCTCGCCCCAACCCCGGAGAGGCGTGCGCAGGCTATCTCGTCGAAGGCGGCGGCTCGCGGATCCTGGTGGACGTGGGACCCGGCGTGGTGGCCCAGCTGCTTCGACGCAACACCCCCGACGAGCTCGACGCGGTGGTGATCAGCCATATGCACAGCGATCACTGCCTCGACCTGATCACCCTGCGCTACAGCTACCCGTGGATCGACGTCGCAAAGCACCGCCTGACGGTGATCGTGCCGCCGGGCAGCATCGGCCAGCTCTCCGAGCTGGCCCTGGGGGCAGGCTACGCGAACTTCTTCGACAAGAGCTTCATCTTCGTGGAGCACGACGGCAAGCGGCCGATCGAGATCGGCAACCTGCGCCTCGAGCCCGACGAGACCCAGCACTACGTGCGCACCTGGGGCTTCCGGATGACCGCCCGCGGCATCGACGAGGATCCGGACAAGCTGCTCGCCTACTCGGCTGACAGCGGACCCTGTGACGCGCTCGCGCGGATCGCCGATCGGGCCGACCTGTTCCTGTGCGAAGCGGCCCTGCGCTCGCTCAAAGAGGACGACCCGGAGCCGCAGAGCCGCGGCCATCTGTTGCCGTCGGAAGCCGCCGAGACGGCCCGCTCGGCCGGCGTCAAACGCATGCTGATGACGCACATCCCGATCACCGATGGCGGTGAGTGGGCCCTCGGCGAAGCCCGCGCGGTCTACGACGGATCGGTCGAGATCGCGGAGCCGATGCGCACCTACGAGGTCTGATCGGCCTCCGTCGAGACCCGCGCCCCGGCGATGTACCGGTCGGCAGACCAGGTCGCCAGCGCCCACAGGACCGATGTCGCCAGGGTGAATGCAGTCAGCGCGACGGCGACCACGACCGCTCCCGAACCGAATCTGATGCCCATCGTCAGGCCGACCAGGAGGGCGCCGCCGATCAGGATGGCGGCCATCACCAGGCCGATCTTGCCCGCCGTCAGCAGGTACCAGCCCACGGAGTGCCCCTGCGCGCGTCCGGCCAGCCAGAGCACGGTGGGCCCGGTGGCTCCATACAGCGCGACGTAGAGGCCGCCCGAGCCGAACAGTTCGGCCGAGCCGAGGCGCACGTGCAGCACGACCGTGGCCAGCAGCCACGCACCGAGCAGCGAGCTGCCGGCACCGACCCCGATCAGCCAGATGAGCAGGACCGTGGCAGTTCCACCGGAGAGCCGTTCGACCAGCTCTCCGTCGCGCCCCTCCACGAGCTCGGTCGGCCCGTCCGCGGGCAGGGTCGGCGGCGATCCCGCTTCGGCCATCAGATCAGCCACGGGTGGCTGCGAACGCAATATCCAGGTCGGTGACCAGGTCGGTGACCGCCTCGATCCCCACCGAGAGCCGGATGAGCCCGGCCGGCACCTCGAGGGCGGAGCCGGCCACCGACGCGTGGGTCATTGCCGCCGGCAGCTCGATCAGGGACTCGACGGCGCCAAGTGACTCGGCCAGGGTGAAGAGCCGCGTGGCAGCCACGAATCGCCGGGCAGCAACCTCGCCGGCCGCCAGCTCGAAGCTGAGCATCGCCCCGGGGAGCCGCATCTGGCGTGCCACCAGCTCCCTCTGCGGGTGGTCGGGCAGGCCCGGATAGTGCACCACCGCCACCTCGGGGCGGGCGACGAGCCAGCCGGCGAGCGCGGCGGCGTTGGTGCAGGCACGCTCCATCCGAACGGCAAGCGTGCGCATGCCGCGCATCACCAGCCAGCAGTCAAACGGAGACGGGACCGCGCCCGCGGCGTTCTGATGGAAGCGCAGCCGCTCCGCAAGGTCGTCCCGGCGCGTCGCCACGAGGCCGCTGATGACGTCGGAGTGGCCGCCCAGGTACTTGGTGGCCGAGTGCAGCACCAGGTCGGCTCCCAGTTCCAGTGGCTGCTGCAGGAAGGGCGTTGCAAACGTGCTGTCGACGACGGTCAGCGCCCCGACCGACGCCGCCAGGCGCGCCACCGCGCTGATGTCCACCACTTTGAGGAGCGGGTTGGTGGGCGTCTCGATCCAGACCATGCGGGCCGGCTGGGGACCGTGCAAAGCGGCCGCGACGGCATCGAGGTCCCGCAGATCAACCGCATCGGTCTGCACCCCGTACCGCGCCCAGACCTTGTCGGCCAGCCGCCAGGTGCCGCCGTAGGCGTCATCGGACAGGATCAGGCGGTCGCCCGGGTCGAGCAGATACAGGAGGTTCTGGGTCGCCGCCAGCCCCGAGGCATAGGCAAACCCGTGCGCTCCTCCCTCCAGGGCGGCGATCGCCGATTCGAGCGCCTGCCGGGTCGGGTTGCCGCTGCGGCCGTACTCGAAGCCGCCGCGGGTCTGGCCGACGCCGTCCTGCTTGAAGGTGGTGCTCATCTGGATCGCCGGCGAGACGCCGCCGCTGATCTGGTCTGGATCGGCGCCAGCGTGGACGGCCAACGTCTCGAAGTGGTCAGTCATGGGGGCGTCATTGTGACAGGAGCGGCCGACTTCGCTGGTCCCTGTGGGAAGACCGAACAGCGAGTGACGGGCCAAATGAGCGCCGGCAGCGACCCGTGGACGCTCGGCGGGCCTCCGCCTGTGCCGAATGTCGGTGACCAACGACACGCCGGCCACTCAGCAGCCGATAGATCCTCCCAGCGCGACCCAGCGCCACCCAGCGCCACCCAGCGTGACGCGGGCGCTCAGCGGGTTCGGGGGAAGCCCAGATCGACCTTCGAGGTCCCCGGATCGGGCCAGCGCGAGGTGACCACCTTGGCCCGCGTATAGAACTGCACCCCCTCGGGGCCGTACATGTGCAGGTCGCCGAAGAGCGAGGCCTTCCAGCCGCCGAAGCTGTAGTAGGCAACCGGGACCGGGATCGGGACGTTGATGCCGACCATCCCGGCGCTGGCCTCGAACTGGAACTGCCGGGCGGCGCCCCCGTCACGCGTGAAGATCGCCGTGCCGTTGCCGTACGGGTTGGCGTTCAGCAGCTCCATGGCGTCGGTATAGGTCGGCACTCGCACGACCTCGAGCACCGGCCCGAAGATCTCGTTGCGGTAGCAGTCCATCGCGGGCGTGACCCGATCGAGGAGCGAGACGCCCAGAAAGAAGCCCGTTCCCTCCTTGAAGAGAGGGCTCTTTCGGCCATCGACCACCAGGTCGGCGCCCTGCGCCGGCGCGCTGTCCAGGTAGCTCGCGACCTTGTCCCGGTGCTCGCGGGTGATCAGCGGTCCCATCTCTGCCTCGGGATCCGTGCCCGGGCCCACCTTGATGCGGGGCAGTCGCGCAGAGATGGCATCGACCAGCGGATCGGCCACCGCACCGACCGCCACCACCACGCTGATCGCCATGCAGCGCTCGCCGGCGGAGCCGTAGGCGGCCGAGACGGCGGCATCGGCGGCCATCTCGATATCGGCGTCGGGCAGCACGACCATGTGGTTCTTGGCGCCGCCCAGGGCCTGCACGCGCTTGCCGTTCTTCGTTCCGGTTTCGTAGATGTGGCGGGCAACCGGCGTGGAGCCGACGAACGAGACCGCCGCGATGTCGGGGTGCTCAAGAATGCGATCGACCGCCACCCGGTCTCCATTGACGACGTTGAAGACGCCATCCGGGACCCCGGCTTCCTTGAGCAGCTCACCGAGGTAGACCGATGCCGACGGGTCCTTCTCGCTCGGCTTCAGGATGAAGGTGTTGCCGCAGGCGATGGCGTTGCCGAACATCCACATCGGCACCATGGCCGGGAAGTTGAAGGGCGTGATGCCGGCCACCACGCCGAGGGGCTGGCGGATCTGGTACACGTCGATCCCGGTGCTGACCTGCTCGGAGAAGCCGCCCTTGAGCAGGTGCGGGATGCCCGTTGCGAACTCGAGGTTTTCGAGGCCGCGGGCCACCTCGCCGAGGGCGTCGCTCGGGACCTTGCCGTGCTCGGCAGTCAGGTGCGCCGCAATCTCGGCCCGATGCGCCTCGACCAGGTTGCGGATGCGGAACAGGATCTCGGTGCGCTTGCTGATGCTGGTGGCGCGCCAGGCCGGGAAGGCGGCCCTGGCGGCGGCCACCGCGCGGTCGACGTCCTCGATCGATGCGAAGTCAACCTCGCGCGCGACCTCGCCGGTCGCGGGGTTGTAGACCGGTCCGCTTCGGCCCGAGGCGCCGGGGACGAGACGGCCATTGATCCAGTGGTTGACCCGCTCTGTGGCGGGCCGCGTGCCGGCGGGGGGCCTGGCGAGGGTGGTCATGACGGGGCGGCTCCGTGGTGTGTGAGCATCAAGGGTACTGCGCCGCGCAGGTGGTGGCTATCTGCGGAGGCTACCGGGGGCACGAGCCGCAACTTACCCTGTTTGGTCCCGCCGCACCACGACCGCAGGCCGCGTCGTGCGCCAATCGTAGTCGCCCACCTGCTCCTCCTCGGCGAGGATGCCGTACTCGCGCAGCCAGGCGTCGTTGTAGAGCTTCCCGATGTAATTGCGTCCGCTGTCCGGGAGCAGCACCCCGAAGAGCGCATCGGGGTCCTCCACCGAACGGGCGATCTGCAGGGCGGCCCATAGCGCGGTGCCGCACGACTCACCCATCAGGATCCCTTCGGCGGCCGTCGCCTGGCGGGCCATGAGCATCGAGTCGCGGTCGCTGACCTGCACGATGACGTCGCAGACATCGGTGTCGTAGGTCTGCGGCCAGAAGTCCTCGCCGACCCCCTCGGTGAGGTACGCATGGGGATCACCGCCTGAGAAGACGCTGCCCTCGGTGTCGGCCCCGACCACAACCAGCGACGGCTTCTGCTCGTGGAGATAGCGGCCGATGCCGCTGATCGTGCCGCCGGTCCCCACGCCGGCCACGAAATGGGTGATCCGCCCCTCGGTCGCCTCCCAGATCTCCGGCCCGCTGGTCAGATAGTGCGCCTGCGGATTGGCGGCGTTCGAGTACTGGTCCGGCTTCCAGGCGCCGGGCGTCTCCCGGGCCAGCCGGTCGCTGACACGGTAGTAGGAGCGCTCGTCCTGCGGATCCACGTCGGTCGGGCAGATGACCACCTCGGCTCCGTACGCGCGCAGCAGGGCGCGCTTTTCCTCGCTCTGCTTGTCGGGCATCACGAAGATGCACCGATATCCCTTCACCGCGGCCACCATCGCCAGCCCGACCCCGGTGTTGCCGCTGGTCGGCTCGACGATCACCCCGCCCGGCTTCAATAGCCCCGCACGCTCGGCGGCCTCGATCATCGGCAGCGCGATCCGATCCTTGACGGAGCCGCCGGGGTTCATGTGCTCGAGCTTGGCAACCACCCGCGCCGTCAGGCCGGCAGCCACTCGATCGAGCGCGACCAGCGGCGTGCCGCCGATTGCCGCGGTGACGTCGGGCAGGATGCCCGTCGGCTCAGCCGGCCCCGTCATGGGGTGCGTCGGCGAGATCCGCGACGGACGCCCTGGTCGCCATCGAGCCAGGCCGATCGAACCGCGTCCCCCACCCCTTCGCGTGCCGCAGCCACAGGAAGCCGCCCGCCAGCACGAGAGCGCCGATCCCCAGCCAGGTGGCGGTCGGAATGCCGGCGATCAGCCAGTTCTCGACCCGGAATGTCTCCAGGTAGGAGCGCGAGACGCCATAGAACATGAGATAGATCAGCGTCAGGTCGCCATCGAAAAGCCGATGAGCCAGGCGCCGCGAAATCCACAACAGCGCGCCCAGCGTTACCAGGCTGAAGATCGCCTCGTAGGCGAAGAGCGGGTGGAATCGCGTGACGCCGACCGGGAAGCGGGAGAGGTCGGTCCATTCGCCGATGCGGTGCGCGGCGTCGATCGGGATCCCCCAGGGCAGATCCGTCGGAGGGCCATAGAGCTCCTGGTTGACGAAGTTGCCGAGTCGCCCGATCGCCTGCCCCAGCGGGATGGCGATGAAAAAGATGTCGAGCCAGCGTGCGGTGGACAGGTGACGAACGCGCGTGTAGACGAAGAGCGCCGCGGCACCGCCGATGATCGCGCCAGGGATCCCCAGCCCCCCGTTCCAGACCTGCGCGATGAGCCCCGGATTGGCCGAGTAGAAGGTCCACTGGTGGATGACGTGGTAGAGCCGCGCCCCCAGCACGCCGAAGATCATGACCCAGAGCAGCATCGACCAGCCGATCTCCGGATCCTCGCCCCGACGGCGAGCTTCCCTGGTTCCCAGCAGGGCGCCGCCCAGCACCGCGGTAGCGATGATGATGCCGTACCAATGGACTTGGAGCGGGCCCAGCCGAAGGGCGATCGGGTCGATCACCGTTGGATGATACCCGGTCGCCGCAGTCCCTCCGTAGTGCCGGAGTTGCAAGGTCTTCCCCACCACACCCGCACCGGCGTATGGTGGCGCACCCGAACGGAGGCAACCGATGAGTCACGCAGCCCCCGCTCCCAGCCTCGCTGCGGAGCGGCCGCTCCTCCCTCTCTCGCAGCTCTTGAAGTTGTCCATCTACTGGTTCGGGATCCTGACCATCTGGGGCGGCCTGAACAACATCATCCTGCCGCATCGAATCGACGAGATCGACACTGCGAACGCCGGATTCCTGCTGGCGATCATCAACGGCGTGGCGGTGCTGATGGCCATCGTGGTGCAGCCGACGGTGGGGATGCTCAGCGACTACACCGTGAGCCGCTGGGGGAGACGGAAGCCGTACATCGTGATCGGTGCGAGTCTCGACGTCGTCTTCCTCTTCGGACTCGCCGCCTCGCAGACCTACCTGATGATCCTCGTGTTCCTGGTGCTCCTGCAGTTCTCCTCCAACTTCGCGCAGGGGCCTTTTCAGGGGTACGTGCCGGACCTCGTGCCGGCACGGCAGGTGGGCACCGCCAGTGGGCTGATGGGCGTCATGATCGTGATGGGCCAGATCGCCGGCGTGGGGGTGGCGACGTTGGGCCTGCCCGGCAGCCTCTTCCTGGCCACGGTGGGCCTCGGCCTGATCGAGCTGGCCACCGCGCTGGTGCTGGTCACCTCCGTGCGGGAGGGGTCAGACGCCCCGCCCCGACCGGGCTCATGGATGAAGGTCGCCACATCCGCCTGGGGCACCGATATCCTGAAAGAGTCGAATGTGCTGTGGCTGCTGCTGGTGCGCCTCCTCTTCCTGGGCGCGGTCACCTCCACCAGCCTGGTGCTCTTCTACTTCAAGCGCACCCACGGCCTGGTCGAGGAGGAGGCAGCCGGCCTGGTCTTCATCGGCACGCTGGTAGTGGGGATCGCCACAGCCGCCGCCGCGTTTCCGGGCGGCAAGCTCTCCGACCGCTTCGGACGGCGACCGATGATCTGGGCCGCTTGCGGGATCGCTTCGGTCGGCATGCTGCTGGTCGCGATCGCGCCGTCGCCCTGGCTGGCGATCGCCGCCTTCGTGCCGTTCGGAATCGGGGTAGGGATCTTCCTGTCGGTCGACTGGGCGCTGATGACTGATGTGATCCCGAAGGACACGACCGGCCGCTACATGGGCATCCTGAACGCGGGCACGGCGGCGGCGGGGCCCATCTTCCTGCTCGTCGCCGGCCAGGTGCTCGACCGGGTCGGCGCGATCGACCGCACCCTGGGCCCAAGGGCGGCGATGGTGGTGGCGGCGCTCTTCCTGGTCGGCGCTGCGGTAGCGCTGTTGAAGGTTGACCCAACCCGGCGCGAGGCGGTCGCGATAGCGGCGTCGGTGGCATGACGGACGCCGAGGAGCGCGCCCGGCGGACCGGGCCGCGGGAGCTGGGGGTCGGGGTCACGCCGCGCTACCGGGTCATGCGCGGGGTGAATATCGCCTTGGTCCGCCTCCTCTTCGAGATCCGCACGGACGGCCTGGAGGGTTGGCCGCCGGCCCCATTCTGCCTCGTCCTGAACCACCACAACGGCTGGGATCCGATGCTGGCCCTGGCGGCCACGCCCGAGACGCCGCGCATCACCTGGTTCGGGCCGAAGGAGGCCGACTTCTCGCGCGGCTTTCGCAACCGGCTGATGGCCTTCTACGGGGGGGTGATCCCCTACAACCCGGAGAAGACGACCTTGACCTCGGCGGTGCGCGCGGTTCGGCGAGTCTTCGCCGCGGGCGGCGTGCTGGGGATCTTCGCCGAGGGGACGGTCGGCTTCCGCGAGACGGAATTGCTGCCGTTCGAGGATGGGGCGATCGCCTTCGCGGCGGCCAGCGGCGTGCCGATTGTTCCATGTGCCATCGTCGGCAGCACGTTCATGTGGTTCCGACGGCGGGTGGTCTTCCGCTACGGCAAGCCGATCCCGACCGACGGGGCCCGCGGGCGCGAGGCTCGTGCCGCCCTCGACGAGCAGGTACGGGCGGCGATGATCGCCCTGCTGCCCGAGGTGGAGCCGCGACTGCCGCGTCGGCGACCGCTGCGCTTCCTTGGCGACCTGCTCACGGGCGCCGGTGACCTCGCTCGGCGCCGCGCTGAACTGGGCGAGTAGCCGACAACCGATGCTTCCGATCATCTGGGCGGTCTTCGCCATCTGCACGGTGGGCGGCTTCATCACCATCGGCGCCTACTGGCTCGATGTGCAGGATCGCGTCGACCTCACCTTCCGGACTCGCCTGGCCTGGTCGCTGGCCATCATCGGGTTCCCGCTGGTGATCCCGATCTACGCCTTCCGGGGGGGTCCCGGCTGGCCGACGGCGCTGC
>Ga0315281_10011961_pt1 | contig 11852 bp, 10 predicted proteins | sample YL17G07_0_MG_FD_204540 | JGI IMG/M metagenome (GOLD analysis project Ga0315281, IMG submission 204540) | Sediment microbial communities from Yellowstone Lake, YNP, Wyoming, USA - YL17G07_0 | ecosystem: Environmental > Aquatic > Freshwater > Lake > Sediment | place: USA: Wyoming | collected... | reverse complement strand
GAGCAGCGCACGATGATGAAGGCGATTCAGTCGCGCGCGGTCGCGCTCAAACGCCAGGGGAAATCAGCGGACGAGACCGCGCAGACGGTGCAGACGGAGTTTCAGGCGACGTATCCGGCGTGGGCGGCTCCGGCGCGGGTGGGACTGATCGCACGAACCGCCTACCTGGAGGCGCCGTAAGGATGCGCGCGACCCGCGTTGTCCATCGACTTGTCTGCGCGGTCGCGATCGTCGCGGCGGTCGCGCTTCGCCCCAGCGCCGTCACGCGCCTCGCGTCGGCTGACGGCCAGTTCTGGGACGTCCAGGACACCTCGCCATGGTCGCAGGACAGCGGCGGCATCGCGACCGGCGGGGGCGCGAACCCGTTCAACGGCTTCGGCTATCTCAAGCTCCGCGTACGCACCGCCGGCGGTGCGACGCTGGTGCCGCATCAGTACCTGACCGGCTTCGGTCTCGCGCACGACGGCAGTGAGCGCCTCGACTCGATCACGCCGGTGCTCCACGGCGACGTCCTCGTCGCCCGCGGCCTCTACGCCCCGAAGGACGCGAACTACCTGCGTTACGTCGACACCTACACGAACACCGCGAAAGCCACGCGCATCGTGAACGTCGCCTGGGGAGGCGCGGCGGGCGCGTTCGAGGACGGCGGCCCGGTGGTGGTCGCGACCTCGTCGAACGGCGACCGCACGATCGACCTCCGCGACTCGTTCATCACGGTGATGCAGAACGCGAAGCACGTCGCCGATCCGATGCGTGGGCCGTCCGGACATGGTCCGTCCGCTCATGTGCTCGGCTCGCACGCCGCCGGACTGTTGACCGCCGTCGGCGACATGTACGCCGACCCGTTCACTCATCGCTGGCCCGGCTACGACCCCGCGCACATCGGCTACGTCTTCACGCTGAGCCTGAAGCCGGGGCAAACGGTCGCGCTGATGACGTTCGTGGTGAAAGGCCTGAGCGAGGTCTACGATCCGCGCGGCGGGTTTCCGATCCCGATCCGCGACGCGATCGTCGCGCCGAAGTTCCTGGCGCCCTACACGGGCGATGTGCCGAAGATTCCAGGAGCGGGTTCGGAGATCGCGCGAGTCACCGACGCGGCGCGCCGGCTTGTCGCGGCACCTGACGTGCGCGGCCTGACGCTGCTGCAGCGGTCGCAGATCGTCAACTGGCGCGTGGCCGGTACGCCCGCACGCGCGCCCGCGCCCGCGACGAGACCTTTCACGGTCGTCGAGAAGACCACTCTGCAGATCCAGGATGCGCTGACGCGCGGGGAGACGACATCCGAGGATGTCGTCCGCGAATATCTGGCGCGACTCTCTCGGCTCGACCGCCACGGGCCGACACTGCGCTCGATGCTCGCATTGAATCCGGCGGCGATCACCGACGCGCGAAGAATGGATGCCGAGCGAGCGGCCAGCGGCGCGCGGGGTCCGCTGCACGGTATTCCCGTGATCTTCAAGGACAACATCGATGTCCTCGGCCTGCCGACCACCGGCGGATCGCGGGCGCTGACGGATCATCGGCCGCGGCTCGACTCGCGCGTGGCGGCCGGCATGCGACGCGCCGGCGCGGTCGTGCTCGGCAAGGCGAACCTCGACGAGTTCCCATTCGGCGATTTCGGCATCAGCACCGTCGGCGGCACCATCGGCAACGCCTTCGACCCCACGCTGAGCACCTCCGGCTCGAGCGGCGGCACCGCGACCGCGGTCTCGACCAGCCTCGCCACGCTCGGCTTCGGCACCGACACGTGCAATTCGTTGTCGAACCCCGCGGCGTTCGCCTCGCTCGCGACGATCCGCACCACGCGAGGCCTGACGAGCCGGGCGGGCGTCATGCCGCTGAACACGTTTCAGGACGCCGTGGGCCCGATCGCGAAGTCGGTCCGCGAGCTGGCGCTCGTGCTCGATCAGGTGACCGGACCGGACGCGGAGGACGAAGCGACCGCCGAGGCGAGCCGGCACATCAGCGGGTCGTTCACGACCGCGCTCGACGCGACCGCGCTCACCGGCGCGCGCGTCGGCGTCGTCCGCCAGCTCTTTATCGGCGTCACCGGCGAGCATGAAGCGGCGGCGATGATGGAGAACGTCGTGAAGGAGCTGAGGGCAGCTGGCGCGACGGTCGTCGACGTGGCGATCCCGAATCTCGACGCTCGCTATGTGCAGGCCCGCGGCAGCGCGCCCGGATCGCTGAAAGCGGGATGGACGTCGTACCTCACGCGGGGCGCGGCGCCAGGAGAGGCGGTGCTCACGATCGAGAGCCTGCTCGCCTCGGGAAAGCTGGCGCCCGTCAGTGCGCGCCGGCTGAGCGATGCGCTCCGGCCGACGCCGACCGGCGACGCGCTTCGAACCGCGACGGCGGCGTTCTACGCGACGCGCGACGAGTTCCGCGCGCTGTTCGTCGATGCCATGGAGCAGCAACAGCTCGACGCTCTGTTGTATCCCGCCAACCTCGCCAGGCCGAACACCCACGAAGGCGGGCTGGAGCGGTACGGTGAAGAACCGGGCACCTGCCAGGAGAGCGCGATGACCGGCCTGCCGCAGGTGACCGTGCCGGCCGGCTTCCTCGGCAACACGTATCCGTTCGGCGTCTCGTTCCTCGGTCGGCTGTGGGCGGATCGACGCATGCTCGCGATCGCCTACGCCTACGAGCAGGCCACCCACCACCGCCGTCCGCCGCCGCGACCCTAGTGCGGGATTCGCAAGCCTGTCGTGGCGCAGGCCTTCAGGCCTGCGAACGCGGGGCTGAAGCCCCGCGCTACGCTTGTGAGGGTACCAGGCTAATGCGTCATGCCGTAGAAGAGGTAATTCACGCCGAGCTTGTAGGCCTCGTTCGTCTCGTCCACCGGCCGCAGCCCTCGACCTGACCATTCCCAGAACTGCGAGATGTCGGTGTTGTAGTTGACGATCATCACGAGCCGCTTGCCCGGGTCGTTGTCCTCGTACACGCCTTTGAAAATCGGGAGCCCGCTGTTGTAGGCCTGCGGGAAGTTCTCGAGCGTGTTGATCTCGAAGAACGAATGGAAGATGGGATGTGACGCGTCTATATCGAAGAACCGCACGCCAGGAAAGACGCGGTTCATGTTCGCTTCGAATGGATCCCAGCCGCCGGTGCCGTTGCCGCGCCAGCCAATGGTCTTGAAGTCGTCGACGATGACGAAGCCACCTTTCTGGATGTAGGCGCGCAGCGCGGCCGCACCCGCGTCGGTCAGCGTCCACCAGCCGACCTCGATGATGTACGCCATCGGGTATTTGAAGAGTTCGGGGTCTTCCAACGACAGCACGTTCACGTCGCTCGTGCGCGCGTTGAAGAAGCTGAGGTCGTTCATGATCCGCATCAGGTTCTCTTCGGCGAGCGGATAGCCGTGCACCCACGACGGCCGATTGCCAGCCCAGTAACCTCCCGGCGCGGTGTCGTACTGCACGCGGACGAATGTGAACTGCCCGTCGTACGGTACGTTGTGGATCGCCGGCACGCGCCCGTACCCGCCGAATCCGCCGAAACCGTCGTCGAAGCGGCGTTGCGCCAGTGCGGCGACCGCGACGCACAGCAGGAGGGCTCCGGCGATCAAGAACTTGCGGGGCACGGGTTGATTCTACGCTCGGCTGGAAGCCTTGCGCTCCAAGCCAGCTTGCGTTACGGGCGCAGGCCGGCGACCTTGTTGTCGCGCGCGGTCGTGAGGTGCTCGCGCTCGCGGCGGTACTGTTGATCGAGCGTCTCGCGTTCGGCGGGGTCGAAAGTGCTGTTGATCTTCGACTGGTGCAGCACCTCCAGTTCGGCGATCTTCGCCCCGTAGAAGCTGCGCACCTCGGCGATCGCCGCTCGTTGCGCGTCGGTCAGCGGCTTGGACTCGATGCCGGCGTCGGCGTCCTTCTTGGCGAGGCGCTCCATCGCGAGCTCGAGCGAAGACTTGAGAGGTTTGTCGGTCATATGGTTCACACAGCGGATCCAGTGGGACCCGCCCTACTGCAGCCTGCCGTTGCGTACCCAGGTGGTGGTACCGACCGTCACGGTGAGGTCGGTGAAGAAATTCCAGCGGACGTACGCCGGCCGGCCGGGCGCGGCCGCGACCGTGCCGCCGAGTTCGGTGTTGTCGCCGAGCGACAGGCGCACAACGCCCGCGCCGTAGCCGTAGTACGGAATCCACGGCCCCCGGGTGGGGACGGCGAGCAGCGGGTTGAATCCCAGGCCGATTTCGCGGAACGCGCGCCCCGCGTCTCCGGCCTTCTGCATCTCGGCTTCCACCGCATCACTCCCACTCGCCGCGTGGATCTCGACGACGCGCCCTCGTGAGAAGCGCAGCGTCAACCCCGCCACCGGGCGGCCGTCCCACTGCGACGCGGGAAACGCGATGACGCCTTCGACGGTGTCCTCGATCGGCGCGATGCGGACGACGCCGGCGGGCAGCTCGATTTCGTGATCGACGAGCACCGCGCCCTGCGCGGTCCGCGCGGCTGACGCGTCGCCGTCCTGGAGATTGGCGGGGCGGTCGCCGGTTCGAAAACGCAGATCGGTTCCACCCGGCGACGTGATGTGGACGTCGCCGGTCTTCAGCGCGGCAGCGAAGGCGCGTTCGACCGCGCCGAGCGCCTTGTAGTCGGTCTGCAGCAGCGCGCGCTGGTAGGCGGCGTCCATCTCCGGCCGAGACGGCAGCGGCTGGCCGGCGATCGGGTACGCGCTGCCGTTCTCGATCCAGTGGAAATGAATGGTCCGCCGGCCGCGGTGCGCGGTGAGGTCGTCCTTGAGCCAGTCCTGCATCGCCAGATAGGCGGGGTGGGAGGTATTGGCGCCCGGCATCATGATCGCGGCATCCACGTCGCGGAACATCGCTTTGTAGTGCGCACGCGCCTCGCGGGCGCCTGTCTGGAGCACCGCCGCATCGAACGACTCAGGCACCGGCTCGCGAAGGACCTCGACGACGCCAAGGTCGACGCCGCCGGCGCGCATCACCTCATAGCGGATGTAGGGGAGCAGATCGTCGAACACGCCAGGATGCGCGATCGACATTACGCGCTCGCCCGGTGTCAACGCGAGCTGTTGCACGAGGCGTGTCGCGATGGCGGGGTAGTCGAAGGTCAGGCGTGGCTGCGCCTCGAGCGTGACCGCGAGAGCGACCGCGAAGACAATCAACACAAGGCGTCGCACGACGTCTCCGATGGTAGCTCAGTTGCGGACCGGCGTGGTACGGTGAAGGGATGCCCCTGGTGACCCTGGACCGCGTCTCGATCGCATATGGCCATCTGCCGCTCCTCGATGAGGTGGCGATGCAGGTCGACCCGCGCGAGCGCGTGTCGGTGATCGGGCGCAACGGCACGGGCAAGTCGACGCTCCTGAAGATCCTCAGCGGCGAACTGCCTCCGGACGCCGGCACCGTGTGGCGCCAGCCCTCGCTGCGCGTCGCGCGGCTCGAGCAGGACGTCCCGCTGTCCGCGCACCGATCGGTGTTCGACGTGGTCGCCGAAGGGCACACGCATCATCTGGAAGCCGACGAAGCGTGGCTGCGCGACCACCACGTGGAGCTGATCCTGTCGCGCCTCGAGCTGCCGGCTGAATCGATCGTCGATACGCTCTCGGGCGGATGGCGCCGCCGCGTGCTGCTGGCGCGCGCGCTGGTCGGCCAGCCGGATCTGCTGCTGCTCGACGAGCCGACGAACCACCTCGACATCGACGCCATTCAGTGGCTCGAGAGTTTTCTCGCCGAATACGAGGGCGCGGTGATGTTCGTCACGCACGACCGCGCATTTCTCCAGCGGCTGGCGACGCGGATCATCGAGCTCGATCGCGGGAAGCTGACGTCGTGGCCGGGCAACTACGCAACCTACCTGCGGAGGAAGGACGAGGCGCTCGCCAACGAGCAGGTGCTGGCGGACAAGTTCGACAAGAAGCTCGCAGAGGAAGAAGTGTGGGTGCGGCAGGGCATCAAGGCGCGGCGCACCAGGAACGAAGGCCGCGTGCGGGCGCTGGAGGCGATGCGCGCCGAGCGTGCCGCCCGGCGCGAGCAACTGGGCAACGTGCGGCTGCAAGTCGAGCAGGCCGAACAGTCCGGCAAGCTGGTGTTCGAAGCGAACGGGATCGGCAAGGGGTTCGCCGGAGCGCCGGTCATCCGCGACTTCTCCACACGCGTCATCCGCGGCGATCGCATCGGCCTCATCGGCCCGAACGGCGCCGGCAAGACCACGCTGCTGCGGATGCTGCTGGGTGAGCTGAAACCGGACGAAGGCGACATCCGGCTCGGCGCGAACGTGCAGATCGCGTACTACGATCAGCAGCGCGAGCAGCTCGATCCCGAACGGACGGTGTTCGACACCGTGGGCGAGGGGAACGACACGGTGACGTCGAACGGCCGCACGCGTCACGTCCACGCCTACCTGCGCGATTTCCTGTTTTCGGACGAGCGCGCGCGGTCGCCGGTGAAGGCGCTGTCGGGCGGCGAGCGCAACCGGCTGCTGCTCGCGCGGTTGTTCACCCGGCCGGCGAACGTGCTCGTGCTCGACGAGCCGACCAACGATCTGGACCTCGAAACGCTCGAGTTGCTCGAGGAGCAGCTCGTCGAGTGGCCGGGCACGCTTCTGCTGGTCAGCCACGACCGCGCCTTCCTCGACAACGTCGTCACCAGCACGTTCGTGTTCGAGGGCGACGGGCGCGTGCAGGAGTACGTCGGCGGGTACGAGGACTGGGTGCGGCAGCGGTTGGCGGAAAAAGCCCAGGTGAAGCCGGACACAACCGGGAAACGGCCCGGAGCCGCCGACACCAGGAGCGAGCCACGGGTCCAACGTGTCGATGACAAGCCGAAGACGACGAAAATCGCCGCGAGGCCGAAGAAGCTCTCGTTCAAGGAGCAGCGCGAGCTCAGTGAGTTGCCGGCGACGATCGAGGCCCTTGAGTCGGAGCAGCGCGCGCTCGCCTCGAGAATCGCGAGCCCGGAGTTCTACAAGGAGGGCGCGGACGCGATCAAGACCTCGCTCGCCCGCGTCGAGGAACTGCAGCCCGCGCTCGCCGCCGTCTACGCACGCTGGGGCGAGCTCGACGCGCGGAAGTGACGTGATCGCAGGGCTGAAGCCCTGCGCCACCTCTGAAGCCCTGCGCCACCTCTGAAGCCCTGCACCACGGCTGAAGCCCTGCGCCACCTCTGAATCCCTGCGCCACCTCTGAAGCCCTGCGCCACCTCTGAAGCCCTGCGCCACCTCTGAAGCCCTGCGCCACCTCTGAAGCCCTGCGCCACGGCTGAAGCCCTGCGCCATGGCTGAAGTCCTGCGCTACGACTGAAGCCCTGCGCCATGGGTCAGGCCTGCGTCACACCCGCACATCTCCGTCCGTGGCGCAGGCCTTCAGGCCTGCGTCTCAGTGAATCGCACCGCTGTGCTGATTCGCGCACGCCTGGCACACGAGGTCGTCGTGCATCCATTCGGGCGCCGTACTGCGGCCACAGTAGCGGCACGCGCGAAAGCGCGAGAGCCGTGCTTCGCGCGCGCCCTTGATCAGCGCCTGCAGCGCGTTGAACAGCGCGGTCTCTGGCAGGCGGCGCCACTTGATCACACCAATGCGCCGCGGCTTCGCCGCGAAGATGATCGGCGTTTCCCACACCCCCGCGAACTCCGAGACGATCACGCTGGTCTCAGTGAGCGAGACGACGACGTCGGGCGGCTCCCCGCCGACGAACTGCACCGTGCCATCCGCCGCGTCCTGGCGATCGACCGGAGCGGACAAATTCGTGTCGAAAAACGCGATCAGCTGTTCGTAGCGTTCCGGTGCATCCATACGTCGCCGGGGTGACCTGGAGTCATCGACATGCCGGGTGCCGGCATTCGCAACGGAGCTCCACGGTCTGACCTTTCTCCTTGCAGTGCTCGCTGCAGTATTTACCGTGAAGGCCGCCTTTCTCAACCAGGCATTCACAGGCAGGGTGGGCGCATTTGGCAATGTCAGCCATCGCGAACCTCCTCCCGGACATTTTACGCCCATGGCACGCCGAAGGACGAGAGGCTACACGCGATCGCCCGCGACCGCGTCGCGCGCCGAAGTTGCCGTCTGGATCGGTGTGCCCTGCGATCGCACGAGGTCGTAATATGCCGCCACCAGACCTCCGGTGACCGGGCCGATGGCGCCGGTGCCGATCGTCCGGCCGTCCACCGACAGCACCGGCACCACCTCGGCGCCCGTGCCGCAGATGAACGCCTCCTTCGACGTCCACACATCGAACAGCGTGAACGGTTTCTCTTCCGCCGTGATCCCGAGGCCGACCGCCAGCTCGAGCAGCGTGTCGCGCGTGATGCCTTTCAGGTTCGTCGCGGTCGGCGGCGTCAGCAGCGCGCGGTCGGTGACGATGAAGAAGTTGTCGACCGTGGCTTCGGCCACATAACCCTGCCCGTCGAGCATCAGCGCTTCGTCGGCGCCGCGGTCGTTCGCCTCGAGGCGCGCGAGGATGTTGTTCAGATAGTTCAGCGACTTGATCGACGGGCTCGTCGCGTCGGGCGCGTTGCGCCGGAACGTCGATGTCACCACCCGGATTCCGGTCGACGCCGCGGCGTACATCGTCAACTGGCGGGCGATGACGATCAGCTCGGCGCGGGGGCACTTGCGCGGGTCGATGCCGAGGTCGCCTGGGCCGCGCGTCACCACGAGGCGGATGTAGCCGTCGCGGATCCCGTTGCGCCGGCATGTCTCGACGACGATGTCGCAGACGGCGGAGGGCGCGTGTGGGATTTCGAGCCGGATCGCCTTGGCGGAGTCGAACAACCGTTCGATGTGGCGCTCGAGCTTGAAGACGCGTCCGTTGTAGGCGCGGATGCCCTCGAACACGCCGTCGCCGTAGAGCAAGCCGTGGTCGAAGACGCTGACGGAGGCGTCGGCGGCGGTGCGCCAGGCGCCGCTCACGTAGACGAGACCGTCCGTCGGGCGCGCGACGGGAGCCGAGGCGTTGATTGGACTGATTTCAAGTGGCATAGTGAAACCATCATGCCTAAGGCATCCGTCAGAAAAGCAGACCAATCCGTAAATGGCTTGTTTCGCGCGCTCGGCATCGATGCGAAGTCGTTGCCCCGCACGCGCCCGCTGTATCGCCGCCTGGTGACGCTGCTCGAGAGCGGGATCGCGCGCGGAGCCGTGCCCGCCGGTCTGCAACTGCCGCCTGAGCGCGATCTGGCCGCGGCGCTGTCGATCAGCCGCGCGACAGTGGTCAGCGCGTATCGCGAGCTCGAGGCGCGCGGGCTCGTCCGCGGCTACGTCGGCCGCGGAACGTTCGTGTCCGCGACGCCCGATGCCGCCAGCGCGCCGTTCGCCTGGAGGGGCAAGATCGCGGCGTCCGCCCTCCAGGCGACCGACACGACGGTGCGCGATCTCGTGCGCGCGGCGGCCGACCCGCGTCTGATCTCGGTCGCCGCCGGCGTGCCGGCCCTCGACTGCTTTCCGACCGAGGCGTTTCAGCGCGCCATGAACCGCGTGCTCGCGACGCAGGCGGACGTCGCGTGGCGCCACGGACCGACCGAGGGACTGCAGCCGTTCCGCGCGGCGCTGGCGCGCCGGTTCGGCGGCGAGCCAGAGCACATCCTCGTGCTCGCCGGCGCACAGCAGGGGCTGGATCTGCTGGCGCGCTGCCTGATCGATCCGGGCGACGCCGTGATCGTCGATCGGCCGGGGTACCTGGGCGCCATCCAGACATTTCGCAACGCCGGCGCGCGCCTGGTCGGCTGGGACGTTGCACGGGCCGACACCGACGAACTCGAGGACCTGCTGCTGCGCTATCGCCCGAAACTGATTTACACGAACCCGACACACCAGAACCCGACCGGCGTCACCCTGCCGATCCGTACCCGCCGCGAGATGCTGGACCTGGCCGCCCGCTACCGCGTGCCGATCGTCGAGGACGATACGTATCGCGACCTCGCGCTCACCGGGCCGCCGCCTCCGCCTTCGCTCTTCGCCCTCGACGAGTCGCACACCATCGTCATTCGCATCAACAGCTTTTCGAAAATGCTGGCGCCGGGGCTGCGGCTCGGGTGGATCAGCGCTGTCCGTCCGATCGTCGAGCAGCTGGCGCTGATCAAGCAGCAGGTGGATCCGCACACGCAGAATCTATCGCAGCTCGTGATCGGCGAGATGGTCGAGAAGGGCGTGCTCGATCGTCATCTCGCGACCCTCAAGGCAGAGCACCGCCGACGGCGCGACGCGATGGTGCAGGCGCTGCGGCAGCACGTGCCGGCCGCGCACTTGCGGTTCAGCGTCCCTGATGGCGGAATGTATTTGTGGTGTGAGCTGCCGCCGACCATCCGCGCGCGAGCCGTGCAGGACCGTGCGCTGCGCGAGTCGGTCATGGTCCTGACGGGTAATCCGTTCTACGTGGACCAGGGCGGCGACCATCACCTGCGCATCTGCTTCACGTCGCAGCCGGCCAGCCGCGCGGCCCAGGTTGCGACGACCCTCGCACGTAGCCTGGCCGCGGTCGCACGGGAGGGGCGCGAGCCGCCTGCCATCGTGCGGATGGTGTGACAGTGCTTCACGACGCAGCACACGGAGGGCAACAGAGGGATCACCGCCACAGAGACACGGAGACACAGAGATCGAGCAACGCAAGGCCGGCGAAGCATGCCAAGGCACGAGCGCGGCTGAGGTTCGACGGGCGTCGCAGCGCGTCGAACTCGTTCCGCGCCTCCGCGTTCTCGGTGTCTCCGTGGCCCGTCTATCTCGTCAGCTCGCGATAGAATTCCGGTATGCGAATCGAAGGAGAGGGCCTGTCATGCTGCTGCACCTGGTGAGCTTCAAGTACAAGGCCGACGTCGACGCAGCGACCCGCGCGCAGCATCGCCAGCGTCTCGGTGCACTGAAAAGCCTCGACGGCGTGATCGATCTGAAGGTTGGCGAGGACATCGTCCGTTCGCCCAGATCGTACGATACCGGCCTCGCTATTACGTTTCCGAATCGCGCGGCGCTCGACGCCTATCAGAAAAACGACCAGCACGTGCCGGTCGCGCAGTTCGGCGTCAGCCTCTGTGATCAGATCGTAGCGGTCGATTTCGAGATTTAAGACCGTCCGTTCGTCGCGATATCGGACATCCAAACTTTTGCCGATCGCATCCGTCTATTGCAGACATGATGCTGATTGCCAAGACCGTCGCCGTCGCGCTGTTCGCGTCGACCGCGTTTGGGTTTGCCGCCGGCGCCCCCACGCCGGCGTTCTCGCCGGCGATCCCGCCGATGATCGTCAACGTGACGGCGACGCCGGACGCGTCGGCATCGCTGGTGGCCCATCTCCTCGCCGAGGCCAACGCGATCTGGCACCCCAGCGGCGTCACGTTCGTCTGGCAGCACGCCGCGCGCGTGGTGGTGCCGTACGCTCGCGCCAGCGAAACGGGTCCGTATGTGCCGAGGACGCTCCGGCTGACCATCGGCGACAATCGCGGCCCGGAGCGCGACGGACGGCTGCCTCTCGGCTGGATCCAGTTCGACGATGCGGCGGCGCCGGAACAGGAGATCTACCTGTCGCACAGGAACGCGCTGCAGATGATGCTCGAGTCTCGCGATGCCGTCGGGGACGCCGCGCAGATGCCGATGGCGCAGCGCGAGATGCTGCTCGCGCGGGCGATGGGACGGGCGCTCGCGCACGAGTTGGGCCATTACCTGCTCGCGTCGAAGGTTCACACTGAACAGGGTCTGATGAAGGCGATTCTGTCCGCCGCCGAACTGTTTTCGCCGGATTCCGGCCGGCTGCGCATCGAGCCGGCGCAGCGCCGCACCATCGCCGCACGCCTGCACCGGGAGCCCCTGGTCGCCAGCTCGTAGCCGACAGTCGGCGGTCGCGAGGGGGCTCGGCCCTTCGTGAGCCCGCAATTGCCTGTCCTGCCGCGCGTCTTCCGCGCTAC
>Ga0315281_10011960_pt1 | contig 11853 bp, 8 predicted proteins | sample YL17G07_0_MG_FD_204540 | JGI IMG/M metagenome (GOLD analysis project Ga0315281, IMG submission 204540) | Sediment microbial communities from Yellowstone Lake, YNP, Wyoming, USA - YL17G07_0 | ecosystem: Environmental > Aquatic > Freshwater > Lake > Sediment | place: USA: Wyoming | collected... | reverse complement strand
CGCTTGCGATACCTGTTCCTCGAGGGTGCCCACAGACTCGGTCATAAGCCCGGTGAGGTTGAACTCGCGCCGCTCTGAATACGGAAAGGCGTGTCCTTTGTTCAGCAGCGGGTCCTGCATCAGAGCATACCCTTTAAACGGTACCTCGTAATATATTTCCTGGGTCAGCGGATCCACCCGCATTTCGAAGCGCTTCATGCCGATTGGTCCTGATGGAAAGGTTTTTACTGATGGGGGGTTTGGGCAGTTCTAAATATACTCCGAACCCCCCCCCGAAAATGCCAGGCACGGAGAACAAAAGGACACCGCAGAGGCGCGGAGGACGGAGAGGATCGCAGAGAGAATGAGCCTTTCTTTCTTTGCGCTTTCTCAGCGTCCTCTGCGCCTCTGCGGTTGCTTTGAGTTTTGTGGATAAGTCCCTATTAACGGGGTAATTGTCATAAGACCGACTCTCAGACGTTCCCGCCATCCAGGATGTGCCCGGAAAATTCCGGACGCCCCCTATATATGGCGCGCATAATTGGCCTGTCAAGCGCCGGGGGCGCGGATGACAAACGTCATCCGAATTCGCGACATCTGCTGAACTGTGGAGCGTCCAATGGCGGCTTGACTGCCTGAGAGCCTTTGTTATTGTGGCACGGACTGGTCAGTTCTATTATTCGGGGGACGCATGCGCGGTAGGAAGAAGAGTCAGAAGACCCGGATGGCGATCGTCCAGTGCGCCGCGGAAATCTTCTCGAAACGCGAGTTTCACCAGGTACTGACCGATGACATCGCGCAGCGCCTCGGCATCGGCAAGGGCACGCTCTATCGCTACTTCAAATCCAAAGAAGAGCTGTACCTGGCTGCCATCGCCGAAGGCTTGAACGGGCTGCACGCCGCGGTGACCGCGGTGCTCCAGCAGGACGCACCGCTCGAGATGACCATCGAAGCGGTCGTACGCACGATGATCAATTACTTCTGGCGCCAGCGCGACTTCTTCGTCCTAGTGCACCGCATCGAGCCCAAACTGAAGGCGCAAGAGCGCGCCGACTGGCAAAACCGCCGCAACGAGGTCGTGACCATGGTGCACCGCGTGATCGAGGGAGCCATGGCACGCGGTGAGATCGGCCCGCTCAACTCGCGCTTGGCGGTCGAGGTCCTGTTCGGCATGATCCGGGCCGCGTGTTTGTACCGTAGCGAGAGTGACCAGCCGGAAGAGTTGACCAGCCAGGTCACGTCCATCTTCCTTCGCGGCTTGATCGCTGATGCGCGCGTGCCGGCCGACCGCGCCCGTGCCCTCAAAATGGTCGGAGGAGAGATGGTCAAGGGAGGAACACAGCGTTCATGAACCTGAAGGTCCTGTCGATCCCACTGGCGGTCACCGCCGCCCTCGCCTGGGGTTGTAGTCGTACCGGCAACGAACAAGCGGTGGCAGCCGAGGCGAAGGCGGTCGTGGTACCGGTGACCGTAGCGCCAGTGGTGGTCCGTCCTAGCACTCGCGTGGTGAACTTCGTCGGCACGCTGTACGGCAATCAGGAAGTGACCCTCTCCAGCCAGGTGGAGGGGCAGATCAGAGCTCTCAACGTCGACCTCGGGGATCAGGTCGAGGCCGGGCAACTCCTGGCCCAGATCGAAGATGATCAGTGGCGCGCACGACTGCGAGAAGTCGAGGCCATGCTCGCTAAGACGCAAGCGGATGAGGCGCGCGGGCGTCAGCTCGCCGCTGCCAACATCATCTCCCCGCAAGAGTACGACAGCGTGAAAACCAACGCAGCGGTGGCACTGGCGCAGCGGGACTCTCTCAAGGTGACCATCCAGCATGCACGTGTCCAGTCGCCCATCAGCGGCGCGGTGGCCAAACGTTTGGTGTCGGTCGGCGAGTACGTGCATCCCGGCAGCCAGTTGTTCGCGCTGGTCGCCGAGGATCCTCTGAAGCTGCGCGGGGAGGTCCCGGAACGATTCGCCAATGAGATCCAGGTCGGCCAAACGGTGCACGTGCGCGTCGATGCCTTTGCGGACCGGCCGTTCACCGGACAAACCGCTCGCATCAGCCCGGCCTCAAATCCCGAGAACCGATCGGTCGCTGTCGAAGCGCTGGTGGAGAACCACGACCGCGGACTCAAACCCGGCTTCTTCGCCAACGCGGCGATCGTCACGCGGAATGACGACCGCGCCCTCATGGTCCCGCAGGAGGCGGTGATCACGTTCGCCGGCGTCACCAAGCTGTTTGTCGTCAAGGACAGCGTGGCGCATGAACGCCAGGTGCGGGTGGGGACGCGAGGCAGCGCCGGGATGGTGGAGATCACTGAAGGGCTCGGGCCGGACGAGGTGGTGGCCACCTCCGGCTTTACCAAGCTGGAAAACGGGATCGCTGTCAGCGTGAAGGAGACGGCCAGCGCGACGCGAGACTCGGCCTCATAAGGAGCTTCCCGTCGTGTTCCTGCGAGGCGCCCCATCCTGTCATTCCGAGCGCGGCGAGGAATCTTCTGATGCGTCACCCTGCCGGCCCGAGATCCCTCGCTCCGCTCGGGATGGCCAACAACCGGTAGAGAACTCATCGTGCCATGAAACTCGCTGATCTGTGCATCCGCCGCCCGGTGTTCGCCACCATGTTGATCGGGCTCCTGGTGGCGCTCGGGCTGTTCTCGTACCGCCAGCTGGCGGTCGACCTGTTCCCCAACATCGACTTCCCGATCGTGATCGTGATCACCACGCTCAAGGGTGCCAGCGTGGAGGAGGTGGAAAGCGGCGTCACCAAGCCGATCGAGGAAGTGATCAACACGATCGAAGGCATTGACGAGCTACGCTCGGTCACCAAAGAAGGCCTGTCGCAGGTGATGGTGTTCTTCGTGCTCGACCGCAACCGCGAGGCGGCGGTGCAGGATGTGCGCGACAAGGTCGCCTCGATCATCTCGCAGCTTCCCGAAGGCACGGACACCCCGATCGTCGACAAGTTCGACGTGGAGTCGTTGCCGATCGTCGGCATCGCCGTGTCCGGCAACCGCAGCCTGCGCGAGGTGACGGAGATCGCCCGCAAGCAGGTGAAAGAAGACCTCGAGACGCTGCGCGGTGTCGGCTCGGTGACCATGGTTGGTGGCCTGGAGCGCGCCATCAACGTCGACGTCGACGCCCAAAAGCTGGCCGCGTACCGCATTCCGATCCAGCAGGTGAAGGCAGCGCTGCGCGGGCAGAACATCGAGCTGCCCAGCGGCCGCGTCGACCAAGGCCCGAAGGAACTGGTGCTGCGGACGATGGGGCGCATCCCCCGGGTGGAGGACTTCGCCCACCTCATCATCGGCAACGTCCGCGGCCATCCCCTCACCATCGGTGATATCGGCATGGTGACCGACAGCTACGTCGAGCCGCGGACGCTGGCGCGTCTGGACGGCAAACCGGCCGTGTCCCTGCTGGTCCGCAAGCAGTCCGGCACCAACACCGTTGACGTCATCGATCACATCAAGGAGCGCCTGGCGCGGTTGCGGACCGTGTTGCCGGCTGACATCTCGCTGGAGGTGGTTCGCGACCATTCGCGTTTCATCAAGCTGTCGATCAGCGAGGTACAGTCCCATCTCATTCTGGCCGCCGTGCTGGTGAGCCTGACGGTGATGCTGTTCATCGCCAACCTGCGCGCCACGATCATCGCCGCCATCGCCATCCCGACCTCGATCGTCTCGACCTTCGCGCTGATGCGGCTGATGGGCTTCAGCATCAACAACGTGACCATGCTCGCCCTGGTGCTGGCCACCGGCATCGTCATCGACGACGCGGTGGTGGTGCTGGAGAACGTCTTCCGTCACATCGAGGAGAAGGGCGAGTCGCCCATGAATGCGGCGAGCATCGCGACCAAAGAGATCAGCCTGGCGGTGATGGCCACGACGCTGTCTCTCGTCGTCATCTTCCTGCCCGTGGCGTTCATGTCAGGCCGCGTCGGCCGCTTCTTCAACAGCTACGGGCTGACCGTGGCTTTCGCCATCATGGTCTCGCTGCTCGTGTCCTTCACGCTGACACCCATGCTGTGCTCGCGCTTTCTGCGCCTGAAAAGACCGGCGGCGGGAACGAGCGCATCCAAGGAGCGGCGCGTCTACAGCGCCATCGATCGCGGTTACGGCAGGATCCTGCGCTGGTCGTTGCAGCACCGCTGGGTGATCGTCACGTTGTCCGTCGTCACGGTCTGGTCGGCGGTGCCGCTGTTTCGCGCCGTGGGGAAGGACTTCCTGCCCAACGACGACCAGAGCGAGTTCGAAGCAATTGTGCAAACCCCGGAAGGCTACAGCCTGGCACGCAGCGACGCCGCTTTCCGCGAGCTGGAAGACCAGCTACGCAGACTTCCCGGCGTCACCCACCTGCTGACCAACATCGGCGACACCAGCGGCCGGCTGCGTGCCGGCGAGGGGCCGGTGACGCAGGGCTCGATCTACGTGCGCCTGGTTGATCTCGGACAGCGGCGTTTCTCGCAGCAGGACATCATGAAGCAGGCACGCAACATCCTGACGCAGTTCCCGGACCTGCGCGCCAGCGTGCAGAACGTGAACATCTGGGTCGGCGGGCACCGGTACACCGATATCGAGTTCGACCTCACCGGCCCCCGCATCGAGAACTTGGCGGCGTACTCGAATCAGATCATGGCCGGCATGCGCGCGGTGCCCGGCATCGTCGATGTGGACACCACCCTGTCGGTGCGCCAGCCGGAGCTGCGACTGCACATCAACCGGCAGAAGGCGTCCGATTTCGGCATCAAGGTGCAGGATATCGCCGCGACGTTGCGCACGCTCGTCGGTGGCGAGCCGGTCGGCAAGTACAAGGAGGAGTTGGACCAGTACGATGTGTGGCTACGGGCACAGCTGCCGGACCGCAACGATGCGCAGGCGCTCGGCGATCTCACCATCGCGACGCCCGCGGGCGGCCTCGTGAAGCTGGCTAATCTCGCCGACCTGTCCGAAGAGCGTGGGCCAGCGCAGGTCGATCACTTCAACCGGCAGCGCAAGGTCACGATCGTAGCCAACCTCGACAAGCTGGCGCTGTCGGACGCCATTACGAAGATCAACGGGATCGTCGCCGGGCTCAATTTGCCGCCCACCTACACGGCCGAGTTCACCGGGAGCGCCAAGACTCTCGGCGAGACGGGCACGAACTTCCTCCTGGCGTTCGCGCTCAGCTTGCTGTTCATGTACATGATCCTGGCGGCGCAGTTCGAAAGCTTTTTGCATCCGATCACCATCTTGCTGGCGTTGCCGCTGTCGATCCCGTTTGCCCTGATTTCCTTGCTCGCGCTCGGGGAGACGCTGAACATCTACAGCATCCTCGGGCTGTTCATGCTGTTCGGTATCGTGAAGAAGAACGGCATCCTGCAGATCGACTATACCAACACCTTGCGGGCGCAGGGCGTGGAGCGCGACGCCGCGATTCTGCAAGCCAACCACGTGCGGCTGCGGCCCATCCTGATGACCACGGCGATGCTGGTAGCGGGCATGATTCCCATCGCCCTGGGGGCCGGGCCGGGATCGGCGTCGCGCGCTTCGATGGCCAAGGTCATCATCGGCGGCCAAGCCCTGTGCTTGCTCCTGAGCCTGTTGCTCACGCCGGTAGCGTACTCGCTGTTCGACGACTTGGGCCGCAGGCGTCTGTTCGTACGGGTGGCGGCGTGGGGTCGAGGCGTTGCGGCCCGCCTGCCGGCGCTCACCAACGGCCGCTCGCGGGCGTGACCGATACGGGCCGTTCGTGCTAACACGCCCGGCGTAGGGAGAAGGAGGACGTGATGGAGGTGCGGCCGCTGTTGGCGGTTTTGGCTTTATTCCTGATACGCCCAATGTTGGCGCAAGAGTCGGCGCCGACTCCGGGTGCCTCCGGAGAGAGGGTGCAGTTGCTCAACGAGGTGCCGAACTACGCTGAAGCCTTTGTCGACCAATTGAGTGGCGGAGTGCCGGCGGACGTGACCGCGGCTGAACAGTCCAACGAGCACTACGGCCGCCTCACCGAGACGGGCTCGCCACAGTCGTTGTCACTGGCGGATGCCATCGCGCTGGCGCTGCAAAACAATACCGATCTCAAGATCCAGCGACTGGGGCCGCTGGCCGCCGCGAATCAGGTACGGAAAGCGCGGTCGGTGTTCGACACGGCGCTGTTCGGCAACGTCTCACGTGACCGCGCGACCACCCCGGCGGGGACGATCAGCCCGTTTGTGACCACCTCGCCAACGCTGTTCCAGCAGGATTTCAACTTCAATGCTGGCCTGCGCAAGATGCTGCTGTCTGGCGGGCAGCTGTCGCTCGCCTGGCAAAACCAACGACGGCTGACCAACCCCTCGGCTATCAACGAGCTGTTCCCGCAATACACCACCATTCTCGGTCTCTCGCTCAATCAGCCGCTGTTGCGCGACTTCGGCTGGCGCTACGCACTGGTGTTCGTCGAGGTGGCGCAAAACACACAACAGCAGGCGTACTTTCAGTACCAGGCGGCGATCGCCACCATCATTGCGAACGTCGAACGCGCGTACTGGGCACTGGTGCTGGCGATCGAGGAGGTGCAGGTGCAGGAGCGGGGGTTGGCATTGGCCAACGAAGTGCTCCGCCAGAACGAAAGCAAGGTCAAAGTCGGCACACTGCCTCAGACCGCCGTGTTGCAGGCCCAGAGCGAGGTGGCGCGCCGTCAAGCCCTGCTCATCCGGGTGGGCAATTTTGCTGCCGTCACGCGCGATAATCTGCGGGCCATCATCAATTACCCGCAGCCAGGCGCCGGCCCGCTGGTGATGATCGAACCGAGTGATAAGCCGATGGTGGCGCCGTACGACGTCGACTACGAGCGCAGCCTGAGGACCGCCTTGGAGCAGCGCCCGGAGTTGGTTGCCTCGCGTCTAGAGGTCGAGGGCAGAGGCTTGCAGCGAGTGGCGGCGGAGAATCAGTTGCTCCCGCGGCTCAATTTCGTGGGCGGCATCGGTGTCAACGGACTGAGCGGGAGTGGACTTCCGGCCATCACCTTCCCCGTGCCCGGCCCGACGCCGGGCACATTCACCCAGCTTCCCGTTGCTGCGCCGAACCCCGGCGTCCTCGGTGGATACAGCCGCGCCCTCGAGCTGTTGCATGATGGCCGCTACTACAACTACAGCGCCGGAGCGACGGTCGAGATCCCGCTCGGTAACGCGCAGGCGCGGGCGGACTATACCGCCGCGAACATCAATCTCGAGCAAGCGAAGCTGTCGCTGCAAAGACTGGAAGAGGGCGTCACCCTCGAAATCAAACAAGCGGTGAGTAACCTGAGCACCGATCTGAAAAGCATCGACGCCACCCGCATCGCGCGCGAACTGGCAGAGGAAAACGTCCGCAATCAGCAGGCGCGCTACGATGTCGGCCTGGTGACGACGAAGGATCTGCTCGACTTCCAGGACCAGCTCACGCGAGCGCGCGGCGCCGAGGTGCAAGCATTGACGGCGTACAACAGCGACTTGGCCGAGATGCGGCGGGTTGAAGGAACCTTGTTGAGTGCTCGCAACGTTATGATCGAACGGGTGTCGCCCGAGGCGGCACCGTGGTGGGCGCGGTTTTAGGGCAACCAACCTGAAGGCTGCGCAATCCTCCTGAAGTCATCGGCCCTGCCGTCCCAGGATCGTGGCGGTTCTCCCCGCGATGATTTCTTCTTCGCTCCGCGACCGGTCCGGCGCCCCAGATGATTCCACCGGGACCGAGCGCTTTCGGAGAGAAGAACGCGCTCTGCAGAATGTCGCTGATGCCGTCCTGACTGCGTTGGGGACAACGTCTTCCTGGTGGATGATCGGAACGATCGTCCGCGAGATAAGGTTCCAGTCCTCCGAGAGCGTGATCGGGATGACCGGCTGGAAGTTGAGCGTGTACTTGAAGCCCTCGCTCTTCGGGCCGGCGCCCCACTCGAAGTTGCTTTGGAACGGCACGGTGATCAGTGCTGCCACCGGGTTTTGCACCTTCTTGGTCAGCTCCGCTTCTTCATCGGATTCCTGAGCCAAGGTCGTCGCTGCGAGCAGCAGGCTCGCCGCGCCAGCGCACGCCAGCCTGCTGAACCACCGGCTCCATCGAACGGAGAGTTTGAACATCGATACGTCTCCTATCGGCTTGGGCGCGTTCGCGGCAGTTGCAGGCTGGCATACGCGGTGCGCAAAGCCGGCGATGCGCAGCCGGTGCTGCAGTGACGGAGCAATTCCAGCGCGCTGCGCCCCGGGAAAAGCCTGCGGGCTCGGCCGCGCACGTGACGCGACTATCGACTGAAAGACTTTCAGATTGAGGTTAGATAACACCATCGGTCCTCAGTCGTTGAGCGAGCTTTCGCCCTGCTTCTGCGGCAGTCTCACCCTCGATGAAATGGCACTGCCGTTTCCTCATTTCAGGGGCGAACAGTCCCTTGAGAACCAACCTGTTCTGTACCCTTCTTTCGAAGCCGACTTCGGCCATTCCCCACGACACCACCGGTTTCTTCTTGGCTTCCCGCCTCTGGATCACCGTGGGATAGCGCATCTCCCCCACCTCATTGCTCGTCACGAGCAACGCAGGCAGGGGTGTCTTCACAATCTCGTAACCACTGGCCGTCACGCGCTCCGAAATGGCATGCCGTCCCTCTACTTCCACCTTTCTGACAAGAGCGACCGCGGGAATCCCCAGGAGGTGGGCAATTCCGAAGCCGACTTGCCCTGCATTCCAGTCAGCCGCCTGTCTTCCGGCAAAAACGAGATCATATTTGCCGATCTTTCTTATAGTAGAGGCAAGGACATATGCGGTCGCATAACTGTCAAGCGCACCGGATTCAAAGACATCGTCCTCCACCTTCACGAGCGCATCCGCCCCTGCCGCAAGGGCCTTTTGCAAGACTGGGTTGGAGATCCTCTTTCCCATACTTACCACCGTGATCTTGACGTCCCGCTCTTTTCGCGCGTCTTTGACCCTCAGGGCCGCCTCGAGGGCGTTTTCGTCGAACAGACTCAACACCGGCGGTATCCCTCTGGGCTCCACTCGCAGCGCCTCCCGATTGATCACGAAACAGTCCTGAGAACCCTCGGGGTCAGGGACCTGCTTGATGCATACGATGATTTCCATCTCCCCTTACCTCAGGATCTCTGCGAGGGCCTCTCTGAAAGCGGGAACCACTTCCTCACAGGTGCCGACGACCCCATAGTTGGCAATCCTGAAGATGTTGGCCTTGGGATCCCTGTTGATGGCAACGATCTTTTTCGAGCTCTGCATCCCGGCGATGTGCTGTGCGGCCCCTGATATCCCGGCGGCTATGTACACCGAAGGCGCGACCTTTGCCCCGGTCTGCCCCACCTGCCACTGCGAAGGAGCCCACCCGAGGTCGCAGGGCGGTCTGCTTGCGCCCACCGCTGCGTTGAGGACCTTTGCCAATTCCACGAGCTGCTCGAAACCGTCGGGGCCGCCGATTCCCCTTCCTCCGGAGACGACGATGTGCGCCTCTGCGAGCTTGACGCCCTCGTCCCTTTCAATCACTCTTTGTATAACCTCCGTCTTCATGGCCGAAAGGTCGAGTTTCACCTCGACAGGGATAACCTGCGAATGCCCGGTATCCTCTCTCGGCGCAGCGTCTTCGGTCCGTGGTCGCAGGGTGACGATCCAGGGTTCGGAGGCGAACGCATACACTGCCATCACGTTGCTGCTGTACACAGGCTTGACGAAGGACACGTCTGTTTCGTCGACCTTGATGGCTACACAGTCCGTGATCAGGCCTGCGTCCAGTGAGAAGGCGAGCCTGGGAGCCATGTCGACGGAGATGAGGCTATCGCCCATGAGAATCGCCTTGGGCTTCTGGCGCTCCCACACCTGCAGGAAGGCAGAGACATAAAGCTCAGCTTGATAGCCGTCCAGAGCCGGATGATCGACCAGCAGGACGTCGTCGACGCCGTAGCAGGCCATCTCGCGCGCAGCCGCGGCAACACCGTTCCCCATGATCAGAGCAACCGTCCGGCCTCCCCATATCTCTGCAAGGCGTTTCGCTGCCGTCGCGCACTCCAGAGAGAGCGGCATGATTTCCTTGTCCGTACCCAGTTCAACGAGAACTAAGACCGCGTCATCCGAACCCATCTTCTCCCTCCCGTGCCTCGGCCAGGCCGCGGTTCTCAGGTTTCAGGCGTCAACGGATCCGGCGACACATAGAAGGAGGATTCCGCCACGTTATGAGGATCGAAGGCCCTCTTGATCTTCTTCATCCACGTCACGAAATCGAGTGTGTGCGGGAGAGCGGCCTTCAGCGACGCCTCTTTGAAACTGAGGGCGTTTTCCAGGAGGTTGATGCCCAGCCCCCACTCAGCGATCTTCACATCGGCTTTCTGGATGATGTCCGCCGTCTTTCGACAAGAGTCAGGATCCGCCGGGTCGTATTGGGTGATCGTCTCTACGTGACCGCATCCGTCGCTGCCGTACACAACAGACCATGCAGGTTCGTGCCACGGCCCGAAAACCTTCCCCGACGCGTGGGCTTCCTTCAAGATCTCCGCCTGCGCCAGCGTTGCCATGCTGTTGGTGGAGTCGATGCTCTCGTCACTTACCGGGGAAATCACGAAAGACCCGGCAGGCCGGAAAGCCCCCCTGACCATACCCTGGGCCGTCACGGAACTGTTGAACAGAAGACCTTTGATGTGATCATCGACGGGGTAGATCTCCCCTCTGGTCGCTTTCAGGATTTCGTGGAACGCCCGTCTCTTGTACTCCATTTCCCTGGTAGAAATCGCATCCAAGCCGACGAGCATACTGTACGAGAGCGTTCGCAACATTTCTTCAGGGATGTTCTTGATGGACTCGTAATATTCGTCGTTCGATCCTGTTGACAGAAGCACGGGAAACCACAGGCCGGGTCTCTCCTGGGAAAACGCGATCGTTTCCTCGTAGAGGAGATGCATGAAGTTCGACAGTTCCTCCCTGCCGGGAAAGAACACGCAATAATCCTCGAAGTTCTCGGGCACCTGCATCCCGTAGATCGGCGGCGTGCCGTTGGCCTCAAGTTTCGGCGGTCCGTACCAGGGATAGAGCTTCACGGCGGCTTTGGTGAAGATGCCGATCCCGCCGTTGGCCCCGCCGTAGCCTCTGACCACGCCTCTGAGGCTCGGGCCCGGGCCGTCCGCGTTGACAGCCCGCGAGCCCGCTCCCACCGGGCCCAACCGCACAATATCCCCATCAGGCAGGACCCACTCTACACCCAGGAGGTTGCGTCCGCCGAAGTCGGTGCTGATGTTGGTCGGCCCGCTTCCGAAATGAGCTGCGGTGCCGGCCAGGACGGACCCACTCGGACCGGCGCCGATCATGTTCGGACGCAGTCCCACTTTCATCGTTTCGAGAAAAAGTTTCGCCTGCGAGACATACGGCTCGACGACGGCAATCCGGTTTTTCCGGTCGATGTCCACAATCCTGTTCATCCGCCTCATGTCGATGGGCAGCATGGGTTCGGACGCCGTCACGGCAGCGGTTTCGAAACCGCTCGCAAAAGGTCGATACCGGATCTTGAACCGATTGCACACCTTGACGATGGCCTGCACTTCTTCCACGGTCGCCGGCAGAACCACCGCCAGGGGTCGCGCAGAGAACTTGTCTCCTACGAGGAGTTCGTTTGCCCAAACGTAACAATAGGTATCCAGAACGACCGGCTCCCGGGTGATGTATTCCGGTCCGACGACATCCTCCAATGCCTGATAGGCTTCGTCTTCGATCGTCATCTTCTCCTCCCCGTCAAACGGCTTGCCGGACAAGCTCGATGATGTCGTACACCTTCATTTCCTGGCCGGTCTCGGTTGCGGCATCGCTGAAACTGCGCTTGCACCAGCCGCAGGCGCTCACCAAGGCCTCTGCACCGACCGCGCTTGCCTCCTCGAGCCGCTGGCCCGCGGTCCACGTGGCGAATTCCGGGTAG
>Ga0315281_10011959_pt1 | contig 11853 bp, 10 predicted proteins | sample YL17G07_0_MG_FD_204540 | JGI IMG/M metagenome (GOLD analysis project Ga0315281, IMG submission 204540) | Sediment microbial communities from Yellowstone Lake, YNP, Wyoming, USA - YL17G07_0 | ecosystem: Environmental > Aquatic > Freshwater > Lake > Sediment | place: USA: Wyoming | collected... | reverse complement strand
CTCGCGATCGGCATTCCCTTTCTTGAGCATATGCTGGACCAGGTGGCGCGCCACGGCATGTTTGACATCACCATCAAGGGCAAGGGCGATCTCGAGATTGACGCCCACCACACCGTGGAGGACATCGGCATTACACTGGGCCAGGCGTTCGCCCGGGCGCTCGCGGACAAAAGCGGGATACGCCGTTACGGCCATGCCTATGTTCCTCTCGATGAAGCACTGTCGCGCGTGGTGGTGGATTGTTCCGGGCGGCCCGGACTTGAATACCATGCCAAGTATCCGCGCGCGCGCATCGGCGAATTCGACGTGGACCTCATCTTTGAGTTCTTTCAGGGCTTCGTCAATCACGGCCTGGTTACCCTGCATATCGACAATATCCGCGGCCGCAACGCCCATCACATCGCCGAGACCATATTCAAGGCCTTCGGCCGCGCGTTGCGCATGGCCGTGGAGACTGATGCGCGCATGGCAGGAATCCTGCCGTCCACCAAGGGATCGCTTTGATCAACTGATCCATGTCCACGGTTGCAGTCCTCGATTATGGCAGCAGCAATCTGCGTTCGGTGGCCAAGGCCGTCGAGTTCGTGGCGGAGAACCGTCACAAGGTCATCGTCAGCGATCGGGAAGAACAGATCAGCGGCGCCGATCGCGTGATATTCCCGGGACAGGGCGCCATCGGCCAGTGCATGCAAAGCCTGAAGGAAAAAGGACTGGATGTTGTGATCAGGGAGTGTATTCGCAACAAGCCGTTTCTCGGCATCTGTCTCGGCCTGCAATCACTGCTGGATACCAGCGATGAAGACGGTGGAATAACCGGCCTTGGCATACTTCCTGGAAAGGTCGTGCGTTTTAAGGACAAGGTGCGGGACGAACATGGCGACATCTGCAAGGTGCCGCACATGGGCTGGAACCGTGTCCACCGGCATGACGGGCATCCCTTGTGGAACGGCATAGAAGACGGCGCCTGGTTTTATTTCGTGCACAGCTATTATGCCAGCCCCAGTAACAGGCAGGACGTTGCCGCCACCACGCAGTACACGGTTGAATTTACCTCGGCGGCGGCGCGCGATAATATTTTTGCCACCCAGTTTCACCCGGAAAAAAGCCAGAAGGCGGGTCTTGCCTTGTTGAGAAATTTTCTGGAATGGAAAATATGATCGCTCCCGCCATGCTCAGGAAACATCACTTTGACTAACGGCGCATCCCTGCATCAATCACGCGCCACGCTGACGCTGGCCGCCCTCGGGATCGTCTTTGGCGATATCGGCACGAGTCCCCTGTACGCAGTAAAAGAGACCTTCAATCCCGAACACGGCCTGGCTCTCAATGTAGAGAATATCCTCGGCGGTATTTCCGCGATCTTCTGGGCGCTGATGCTGATCGTCACCTTCAAATACGTGATGCTCATCATGCGCGCAGACAACAAGGGTGAAGGCGGCATCATGGCCATGTTGGCCCTCGCCACCTCCTCATTCAAAGGCCACCAGTTCTGGGGCAGAGCCATACTTTTATCCGGCCTCACCGGTACGGCTTTATTTTACGGGGATGCCGTTTTGACGCCCGCCATTTCCGTGGTTTCCGCCGTTGAAGGGCTGAAGGTCGGCACAACCGCCTTCCAGCACTTCGTTCTTCCCATCTCCGTGGGCGTCCTGATCGCATTGTTTCTGTTCCAGCAATCCGGCACAGCCAGCATCGGCACACTGTTCGGCCCCATCACCCTGTTCTGGTTTCTCTCACTTGCGGCGGCGGGCATTTACGGCATCAGCAGTTACCCCACGATACTTACCGCATTGTATCCGCAGCATGCGCTTACCTTCGTTACGCAACATGGCTTCGCCTCATTCGTGGTCCTGGGCGCCATTTTGCTCGCCTTCACCGGCGCCGAGGCGCTGTACGCCGACATGGGGCATTTCGGCAGGGATCCGATACGCCTGGCCTGGCTGGGTCTGGTATTTCCCGCACTTACTCTGAATTACATGGGACAAGGGGCGCTGCTCATCAACAGGCCTGATACACTCAGCAACCCTTTTTACCTGCTTTATCCGTCCTGGGCGCTTTATCCTATGGTGGTCCTCGCGACCGCCGCAACGGTCATCGCCGCACAGGCGACCATATCCGGCGCCTATTCCATGACACGACAGGCCATTCAACTGGGTTTCCTGCCGCGCATGAACATCATACAGACCTCGGCCAGGGAGTTCGGTCAGATCTATATTCCTCTCATCAACTGGGCCTTGCTGGTCGCGGTACTGGCCGCGGTGCTGGGGTTCCGCTCTTCCACCAACCTGGCCTCGGCCTATGGCGTGGCCGTCACCGGCACCATGCTGGTGGATTCCTTCCTGGCCTTCATCGTCATACGCTACTACTGGAAGCTCAACCTTCTGGTGTGCGTCCTGACCATGGGTTTCATCATGATCATTGACCTGTCGTTCTTTTCTTCGAGTCTTCTTAAAATCGATCACGGCGGCTGGTTCCCGATCGTGGTGGGGATGACGCTTTTGACTATCATGTTGACGTGGTGGCACGGCCGCCGGCTTTTGTTTGCGAAATTGCGCAGCTCCGCGTTGCCGCTCGACCAGTTTCTTGTGTCACTCGTCCGCGAACCGCTCACCCGCGTCCCCGGCACTGCGGTGTTTCTAACGGCCACGCCGGAGGCGGTGCCGCATGCCCTGTTGCATAACCTCAATCACAACAAGGTGCTCCATGAACGCGTGGTCATCCTCACTGTGGAAGTGAAGAACATCCCCTGGGTGCCCTTTAACGAACGTGTCTCCGTGGAATCATTGCGGGACAACTTCTGGCGCATCAAACTGAGCTTCGGCTTCAAGAACAGACTGGACGTCACCCAGGCGCTCATTGAATTGTGCAAGGATTACGGCCTGAAATTCAATCTGATGGATACTTCATTCTTCCTGAGCCGTGAGATCATCATCCCCATCCCCGGCAAGCCCAGCGGCATGGCCTTCTGGCGGGAACGCCTGTTCGCGACCATGGCCAGAAACGCCGGCAGCGTGGTTGAATATTTCAATATCCCCGCCAATCGCGTGATTGAGCTCGGCACACAGATTGAAATTTAGAAAATGTCTGAAAAAGTTGTAGGGCAGGTCTGTGACCTGCCGTCATTAAATGGCAAAGCGCAGATTTGCCCTACAGCTTCTGAGGTTCCTTAGATATTATCCTGCCATCTCGTGCCGGATGGCGTGATAACCGATGTCCGTGCGGCAGAACATACCGTCCCATCCTATCTTTTTTACCGAGGCGTAGGCGGCATGCTGCGCAGCGCCGACATTTTTCCCCAGCGCCGTCACGCACAATACCCTGCCGCCAGCAGTGACCACACGTCCATCGGCCATGCCGGTGCCGGCATGAAAAACTTTGACTCCATCGGGGAAAACCGTATCCAGTCCGTATATCACGTCACCCTTGCTGGTTCCTTCCGGATAGCCGCGCGCGGCAAGCACCACACCGAGTGCAGCCCGTTCATCCCAAAACGCCTGCCGTGTATCCAGCGTCCCGTCAAGGGTGGCGGAGCAAAGATCCACCAGGTCGCTTTTGAGACGCATCATAATCGGTTGTGTTTCCGGATCGCCCAGGCGGCAATTGAATTCAAGGACATTCGGTGTACCGTCCGCACCAATCATCAGGCCGGCATAAAGAAACCCCGTGTAGGTGCGGTTTTCCGCGGCCATGCCCCGCACAGCGGGTTCGATGACCTCGCGCATGACCCGCTCATGCACCCCGGGCGTGACCGCTGGCGCGGGTGAATAGGCGCCCATCCCGCCGGTATTGGGCCCCCGGTCGCCGTCATCACGCGCCTTGTGGTCCTGGGAGCTTGCCAGCGGCAAAATATGCCTGCCATCCGTCATGACGATGAAACTCGCCTCTTCGCCCCGCAGGAATTCTTCAATGACAATGCAGTTGCCGGCGGCGCCGAAACTGTGCGCACCCAGAATATCGTTTACGACCGCACCGGCCTCCTGTTCCGTCTCTGCAATGAACACCCCTTTGCCTGCGGCCAGACCGTCCGCCTTGATTACTATCGGAGTACCCTTTAGGCGGATGAAATCAATGGCGGGCTTGGTGTCTGAAAAAACACCGTAATCCGCCGTCGGGATACAATGCCGCCGCAGAAATTCCTTGGTGAAGGATTTTGATCCCTCAAGAACGGCCGCCGCCCGGGAGGGGCCGAAACAACGCAGCCCGGCAGCCTTGAATGCATCGACGATGCCGGCAACCAGCGGCGCCTCCGGTCCGACAATGGTGAGATCAATCCCTTCACGACGGGCAAAATCCACAAGGCCGTCGTTATCGTCAGTGCTGAGTGGAACATTTTTTACCTTGCCTTCACGTTCCGTCCCTGCATTTCCGGGGGCGACATAAACCAGGCTTACCCGTGATGATTGTGCCACTTTCCAGGCCAGGGCGTGTTCGCGGCCGCCACCGCCGATAATCAGTACCTTCATTTGTTATTTCGAATCCGGCAGTTGGCAGGTGGCATTTGGGTAATAAAATTCCGTATCCGTGCCCATATCCTATCTACCATATACCCAATGCAAATATCTAATGTAAAAAATGCCTGACGCCCGTAAAGACCATCGCCATGCCGTGTTCATTCGCCGCAGCGGTGACTTCATCGTCACGCATAGACCCACCGGGCTGGATAACGGCGGTAATGCCCGCCGCGGCTGCGGCATCGATACCGTCCCGGAAGGGAAAGAAGGCATCGGAGGCCATGACTGAGCCTTTGATTTCCAGTTTCTCATCCTGTGCCTTGAGGGTCGCAACCTTCGCGCTGTAGACCCGGCTCATCTGCCCCGCGCCGATCCCGATCGTCCGCAGGTCTCTGGCATAGACAATGGCGTTGGATTTGACACATTTGACGACTGTCCACGCAAACAGGAGGTCCTCAAGTTCTTTCGGTGACGGCGCGCGCCGGGTCACGACCTTGAGATTGTCTGCCGTCACTTTAACAAGGTCGTTGTCCTGGACGAGCAGGCCGCCACTGACGCGCTTCAGATTAAGCTGTTGCAATGGCCGGGTCCGCCTGCCGACCGCCAGGACCCGCACGTTGGGTTTATCCTCCAGTGTCTTCTGCGCCTTGCCATCAATATCAGGTGCAATAATTACTTCGACAAACTGGCGCTCGATAACGGCATGGGCTGTTGCCGCGTCCAGCGTCTGATTGAAGGCGATGATACCGCCGAAGGCCGAGGTTGGGTCCGTGACAAAGGCGCGTTCGTAGGCCTCGAAAATATCTCTACCCAGCGCCACCCCGCAGGGATTGGCATGCTTGACGATAACGCAGGCCGGTTGCGTAAAGGACAGGACACACTCCAGTGCGGCATCGCTGTCGGCGATATTGTTGTACGATAATTCCTTGCCCTGCAACTGGCGGGCGCTCGCCAATGTACCCGGCGGTGGATCCGGTTCAGTATAAAATGCCGCAGTCTGGTGTGGATTTTCACCGTAGCGCAGCTTCTGCTGCTTGATGAACTGCAGGGTATAGGTCAGCGGATAATCCTGGGCCTTGCCTTCCACATCCATGGAACCCAGATAATTCGACACGTTTGCATCATAGTCAGCGGTGTGAGCAAAGGCTTTCTGCGCCAGATAAAAACGCGTCTTGTCACTCAAAGCGCCGGCATGTTCCCTGAGTTCATCCAGCACCCGCGCATAATCACCGGTATCAACTACCACGCCGACATGGGCATGGTTCTTGGCCGCGGCGCGGAGCATGGCGGGCCCGCCAATATCAATATTCTCAATGGCCACGTCCAGAGTAGAGCCGGGCCTGCTGACCGTCGCGGCAAAGGGATAAAGATTGACGACCAGCAGATCGATGGGTGTGATACCGTGCGCGGCCATTACCGCGTCGTCCGGTCCGCGCCTGCCCAGAAGCGCGCCATGGATCTTCGGGTGCAGAGTCTTGACCCTGCCGTCCATGATCTCGGGGAAACCGGTATAGGCGGAAACGTCCTGCACCGGTATATCGTGTTCGCGAAGCAGTGTGGCGGTGCCGCCGGTGGAAAGAATATCAACCTCAAGCCTGTTGAGCGCCCGACAAAAGTCCACTATGCCGGTCTTGTCGGAAACGCTGACCAGTGCCCGTTTAACCTTCATCATCACCGTGTGCAGTTGAAATGGGCAATCCCGCCGGTTGGAAACGGCATGCCACAAGTTGACGGTTTAAGCGACTTTTGCATCAAGCTGCCGATACAGCACCGGACAGGCGGAGAATTTCAATCAAGGCCGTATTTCTTGAGACGGCTGCGCAGGGTGGCGCGGTTCAGGCCCAGCATCTGGGAGGCCCTGGTCATGTTGCCGCGGGTCTGCTGCAGAACGACCTCCAGCATGGGTTTCTCGACCTGCGCAATAAACAGATCGTAGAGGTTGCTCGTATCATGTCCATCGAGATCCGCAAAATAACTTTCCATGGCCATGCGCACGCTGTTGCCAAGACCGTTATGGCTGCCCGGATGGGCGCCACGCGGTTTCCGCTCGGATTTTGCCGCAGTCATGCCGCGAGTTCCCTTATTGCCTGTTCTTTTTCTGTGCATGTTGAAAAATAATCCCGGACGGCCCGTAACTGTTCCTGCGCTGTTTCCACGCTGTTCATCAGGGTGCGGAGGATACCGTTCCCCGATCGATGTTTACAATACCAGCCCAGATGCTTGCGCGCTATCCGCACCCCCGCATATTCCCCGTAAAATTCATACAACTGGTGCAAGTGTTTGATTAGTGTGTGACTGACTTCACCGATTGCAGGCGGGGCCGGCAATTTCCCCGTATTAAGAAAATGTGTGATCTCCCTGAAGATCCAGGGATTGCCCTGTGCGGCGCGTCCAATCATCAGGCCATCTACTCCTGTACGGTCAAGGATCTCTCTGGCCTTGTGCGGGGTGGTAATGTCGCCATTCGCCACCACCGGTATGCCCACCCGGGCCTTGATTTCCGCCGCTGTCTCATGCTCCGCCGCCCCGCCAAAACCGCACGCGCGGGTGCGACCATGCACGGCCAGCATCCTGATGCCGGATTGCTCGGCGATATGTGCAATAGTGACGGCGTTGCGCTGTCCGGGATCCCACCCGGTGCGTATCTTCAGCGTCACCGGCACGGCAACCGCGTTTACCACGGCCTCAAGTATCCTCGCTACCAGCAATTCGTCCTTTAACAGCGCCGAGCCTGCCATCACGTTGCAAACTTTTTTTGCCGGACAACCCATATTGATGTCGATGATACCGGCGCCGTTGTCCACATTACGTTGTGCCGCCTCCGCCATCATGAGCGGTTCCGTGCCTGCGATCTGGACCACGCATGGCGCAGACTCATTACTGTGATCAAGGCGATGGCGGCTTTTCCTGTGGTTCCACAAGGCCGTATTGGAGGTGACCATTTCCGAAACAGCAAGCCCCGCACCCAGTTCGCGGCACAACTGCCGGAAAGGCTTGTCGGTAACGCCCGCCATGGGCGCAAGCAAGAGATTATTTTTCAGTATGTGCGTCCCGATTTTCATGACGCTCCCGCCTTTATTTTTTATTCAGAGTAGCGGTTCAGGAAAGGAGACATGATAACGATAATTCAATCTGGATAAAAGACGATTTATTCCAGAAAAAATTACATCTTGTTTACTGCGGGGTTATCAAAGAAATCTGAATTCAAAACTCACTGCATCCTGCGTGGGACCCGTGACTTCCAGTACAAAATGCACCGGCTGTCCCGGCGCCATGCCTTTTTTTACGTCAATACTGTGATCGAGATACTCCGGCGCAGTAAACTCCCTGTATGCCAGCATCTGCCCGTTGGTGTCAAAGAGGGTGAATTGTATCCTGGGAAACGGCAATACCCGATCTGACTGGTTGGCCATGGTGGCATTGACGAGGAGCGCATCGGCATAATTCGGATGCATGCGCACATCGCGATTGAGTATCTTGATGGCGGAAAAATCACGCCATCTGAACAGCTTGCATTGGTAGCGTTCACAGAGACTCTCCACCCAGGGTGTGAGCTGTGGATAGGCCTGTAACACATCGTCCCGGTTAAACCAGGAGAACTGGAGCACAAACAGCAAGAACATTACCAGTACTCCCGCCGGCCAGGCATTGCTGCGCGCCTTGCCCCCAACCACCTGTTCCTTATCGAGCAAGGCCTCGGAAAGATCAAACTGGGGTTCTTCCAGCTCAACCACGGCAGACATGTCCATACGTCCACCCTGCATATTGCCGCTGACTTCCTCCCGTAATGCCGGAGCGTTTGCAGCAAGCACACCGACCGGTCCCGGAATATTGACCTCGGCTATCTGCAACGGCGTTTTCTGCGGCCTGTCATACAGTCGATCCAGGACATTGAACCGTCTGCCGCAGTAACCACATATCACCAGTCCCTGCGCGGCCGATAACTGGGCAGCCCGGATACGGTATTGTCGACTACAATCAGGGCAAAAGGTGTACATGGTGAGTGTCGAATAATGCGCTATGGCAAGTCATCCGGGATTATTTTCAATCCTGGCCCGATTGACAGCCCTGCATGCGGATACCGTGCAACAGAGCCCATTCCCTCCGGTACCAGGGAGTGTCCATGTTAAACCAGGTTTGATAGGCGGCCAAACACTCTTCACTCTGCACGGCCAGCAATCCTGACAGGACTACAGCACCACCGTCACCAACCAGCCTGGCAAATTCCGGAGCCAACTCAAGGATCGGTCCCAGCAGCACATTCGCAAGGAGAATATCTGCAATTGGCAGTTCAATCTCGCCGGGATAGGCCACCGTTATATTAAATTGCATTTGGTTACGGTCGGCGTTAGATCGCGCGGCTGCCAATGCCTGTGGATCAATATCAACGGCGTACACATGACTTGCACCCAGGGCCGCCGCCGCGAGCGCCAATACACCTGAGCCGCAACCATAGTCAATGACAACCCTCCCCGTAATATCGTTTTGTACCAGCCAGTCCAGGCACATGGCCGTCGTGTCATGCCCGCCGGTGCCAAAGGCCAGACCGGGATCAAGCATGATGAGATGCGGAATATCATCCGGCGGTGTACACCAGCCGGGACAGACGCATAAGCGGTTACCGAAGACCTGCGGGTGATGGGATTGCTGTACCTCACTGACCCAGTCCTTATCGCCTACCATTTCAATTTGATACCCAAGGATCTGCTCCGTCCCCGCACAGTTGCGTAAACACGCCAGCAGAATGTCGAGGTCGGTATCTTTATGCAGAAGGGCGCTGATACGGGTACGCTCCCAGAAATCCTCCCTCAGGCCGATGCCCTCTGCCAGCATGGCTTCGCCGGAAGAGGCGGACAAACTGATGGACACGGCACTGAACCGTTCCAGCAACGCGCACAGTCTTTCCACGGCATTGCGCTCACATTCAAGTGTCAGTTGCAGCCAGGACATGATTGGTGATTGGGCAGAGACAAATCGCTGGTTATTATTTCAGTCCGAGCTTGTGTTCCAGATAATGGATATCGGTACCGCCGGTGACAAAGGCGGCGTCGCTGATAATCTTCTGGTGCAGGGGAATATTGGTCTTGATCCCTTCTATGACGATCTCGGAGAGGGCCATGGACATGCGCGCAATCGCCAGTTCACGGCTGTCACCGTGAACGATCAGTTTGCCAATCATGGAGTCATAGTAGGGGGGGACCTTGTAACCGCCGTAGATATGGGTATCCACGCGTACGCCCGGACCGCCCGGTGGATGATAGTGTTCGATCATGCCCGGCGAGGGAATGAAGGTCACCGGGTCTTCAGCGTTGATGCGACATTCAATGGCATGCCCCCGGATCTGTATGTCTTCCTGCTGGTATTGCAGTTTTTCCCCGGCGGCGATGAGTAACTGCTGCCTCACGATGTCCACGCCCGTGATCATTTCGGTCACCGGATGTTCCACCTGGATGCGGGTGTTCATCTCTATAAAAAAGAAGTTGTCGTTTTCATAAAGAAACTCGAACGTGCCGGCACTGCGATAACCGATGCCGCGGCAGGCCTCCGTGCACATTTCGCCGATCATGCGCCGTGTCTTTCTGCCGATACCCGGGGCCGGCGCCTCCTCAAGCACCTTCTGGTGCCGCCTCTGCATGGAACAATCACGCTCATTGAGATGTATTACGTTCCCGTAAGCATCGGCCAGCACCTGCACTTCGATATGACGCGGATGCTCGAGGAATTTTTCCATATAAACAGCTTCATTGCCGAAAGCGGCCCTGGCTTCGTTGCGGGTAATGGAGATGGCATTGCGCAAAGTGGCATCGCTATGCACCACGCGCATGCCGCGCCCGCCGCCGCCGCCCACGGCCTTGATGATGACGGGATATCCGATATGGCGCGCCATGCGCAGATTTTCGTCAGGATCGTCTCCCAGTGCTCCGTCGGAACCCGGCACGCAGGGGATGCCCGCCTTTTTCATGGCGGCAATCGCCGAGACTTTGTCGCCCATCATGCGGATGGTTTCCGGCCGGGGTCCGATAAACACAAAACCGCTCTGCTCCACCCGCTCTGCAAAGTCCGCGTTCTCCGAGAGAAAGCCGTAGCCCGGGTGGATGCCCACGGCGTCCGAAACCTCGGCGGCGCTGATTACGGCGGGTATATTGAGATAGCTCTCGGCGGAGGCGGCCGGCCCGATACAGACCGATTCATCGGCGAGAAATACATGCTTGAGATCGCGATCGGCCTCGGAATAGACTGCAACGGTCCTGATGCCCATCTCCTTGCAGGCGCGCATGATGCGCAGCGCGATTTCTCCGCGATTGGCAATGACTACTTTATCCAGCATAAAATAATTTGCACCGTTCAGTATTTTGTTTTTAGTTTGATTCAGGGGCCGGCTTTATCATGGGAACGAAACAGGGTTCCCGCCCCGCCGTTAGCAGGTTGATGCAAAACGTCATGAGCGCAGCCAGGATAAGGCACGAGCCCCCGACAAAATCGCCGGGAGCGATTTTGAACAGCTTTGGCTGGCCCCACAGGGGCGCAGGGCAGGACGCCCGGAGTAAAAACCGGAGTGTACACGGCAGTACATGAGGATTTTGAGGGGGCGAGCAACGCAGTCCTGGCAAGCGCAATAGTTTTGCATCAACCTGTTAGGTGATTACGAACAACGGCTGGCCATATTCAACCGGATCGCTACTCTCCACCAGCACCTTGCTTATTACGCCGCTGGCATCGGCCTCGATCTGGTTCATGATCTTCATGGCCTCGATAATGCAGAGCACATCGCCTTCTTTTACCGATTGCCCGACTTCAACAAAGGGCGGTGCATCGGGCGTTGCCGAAGAATAAAAGGTACCCACCATCGGGGCCTTGATGACATGACCTGTTTCCACGGGTTGGGCGGCGGCCTGTTGCGGAGGCAGGGTGTGCACTACGGTTGATCCCGTAGGATGCCCTTGAGCAGGCCCCTGTATGATGGTCTGGGTCATGCCCGAACCGTGGCGCGCGATACGTACGGACTCCTCACCCTCGTGGATCTCAATCTCAGAGACTTCCGACTCTTCGAGCAACTCAATCAGTTTTTTTACCTTGCGCAAGTCCATAATTTTTCCGTCCGGAGGATGTTGTATTTATTGTTTCCGGGCCAGTCTGAATTCCGCTGCACGCAGCGCCAGCTCGTAACCAATGGCCCCGGCGCCGGTGATCACGGCCACGGCGATATCGGAGAGATATGAGTGGCGGCGAAATTCTTCCCGGGCAAAGACATTGGAGAGATGCACCTCAATGAACGGTGTCTTGATGCTGAGAAAGGCATCGCGCAAGGCAATGCTGGTGTGGGTAAAGGCACCGGGATTGATGATGATAAAATCCACCTTGTCCTTTTTTGCCGCCTGAATCTTCTCTACCAGTTCATGCT
>Ga0315281_10011958_pt1 | contig 11853 bp, 8 predicted proteins | sample YL17G07_0_MG_FD_204540 | JGI IMG/M metagenome (GOLD analysis project Ga0315281, IMG submission 204540) | Sediment microbial communities from Yellowstone Lake, YNP, Wyoming, USA - YL17G07_0 | ecosystem: Environmental > Aquatic > Freshwater > Lake > Sediment | place: USA: Wyoming | collected... | reverse complement strand
TCCACGCGAGGCACGTGGCCTACGGCGCCGCGGCTGCAGACCTCACGCGCTCGCGGCAGATGGCGGAAGGCACCAACCTCGTCGGCCTGCGACGAGACGGCAGCGAGTTTCCGGTCGAGATCACGCTCAGCCCGCTGGCGACCCGCAACGGCGCGTTCGTCGCCGCCATCGTCCGCGACGTAACGGCGAGCCGGCAGACGGCGCACGACCTGGCGCGCTCGGAGGAGCGGTACCGCAAGGCGGTGTCCGCCATCTCCGAGGGCATCGTCATCATGTCGGCCGACGGTTCGATGGAGCCGTGCAACGATACGGCGCGCCAGATCATGGGTCCGGTCTCTCCCGCAGGAGATGGCTCCCTGACCCACCTGCCGGCAGACTGGCAGCTCGTGGACGAGAAGGGCGAGCGGCTCCCGGGCGACCAATGGCCGGGCGTCACCACACTCCAGACCGGCGTCGGCACCCGCGACCAGATCGTCGGGCTGGTCCGCCCGGACCACCCGCTCACCTGGTTCTCCATCAGCGCGCAGCCGTTATTCGAAGCGGACGCGGAGAAGGCGTACGCATCCGTCTTCACGTTCTCCGACGTGACGGATCAGCTCCGCGCCGTCGAAACGCTGCGATCGAGCGAAGAGTACCTGCGTCAGCGCACGCGCGACCTGGAGCACGCAAACAGCCAGCTCGCCGTCGCGTCGAAGCACCTGACGGAGTTGCACGCGGACACCGTGATCATGCTCGCCGCCGTGGCGGAGGCGCACGACCGGACGACGGGCGAGCACCTGCGCAGCGTGCGGGCGATCACCGAGGCGCTCGCAGAACAGCTCGGATACTCCGAAGAGGATGCGGCCCAGATCGGACTCGCGGCCGTGCTGCACGACATCGGGAAGATCCGCGTGCCCGAGGCGATCCTCACGCGTGCGTCGTCTCTCGGCCCGGAGCAGTGGGACGTCATGAAGCAGCACACCGTCTGGGGCATGGACTTCCTGGCGACGCGCGACCGCTTCCTGCTGGCCGCCCAGGTGGCCCGGTCGCACCACGAGCGGTGGGACGGCGGCGGCTATCCGGATGGCCTCGTGGGAAGCCAGATCCCGGAGGAGGTCGCGATCGTGACGGTCGCCGACAGCTTCGACGCGATGATCAGCCAGCGCCCGTACCGGCAACCGTGGCCGGTAGAGCGGGCCATCGCGGAGATCAAGTCCTGTTCGGGATCGCAGTTCAGTCCACGCGTCGCGGAGGCGCTGGTCCACCTGTATGAGACGGGGCAGCTGCCGCTGTCGCATTCGACGATCATCAACACACAAGCAGCGTAGTGCCGAGTGGGGAGGCCTCCTCTTGCGTCGCGTCTCCGTCACCAGTGCGCAACCGGGAATGGTGCTGGCCACCGCCGTCTATGACGTAAAGGGCGTGCCCGTCATCAACGCCGGCGAGGCGCTGAACTCGTCGAATATTGTCCTGCTGGCACGCACGTGTTCGGCCGAGGTCGTCATCGAAGACGAGCGGACGGCCGACATCGTGGTCGGCGGGATCTTCCCGATCGACCTCGAAACGAAGGCCAGCCAGGCGCTGAATATCTTGCTCGTCATGCACCAGGGGGTGACCCAGGGGATCCAGAAGGGGGGGCTGGTCGGACTCACCGCGCCGATTAACCGCCTCGTCGATTGCGTGTACCCCTTCGTGGTCGGTGACCCGGCGATCAGCGGCGCCCACACGCTGACGGGCTACCACTACGTCCATCCGATCAAAGTGGCTGAGCTGGCGATGGTGATCGCCCAGATGGCAGGCGCCGACAAGCCCGAGCTGACCACCATCGGTCTGGCAGCGGCGCTGATGAACATCGGGTACATGTCGCTCAGGCAGTCGCTGCTCGAACAGCCGCGACCGCTCGAGAAAGACGAATGGGCGCAGGTGCACGAGCATCCGGCGTACAGCCTGGCGATGCTCGCGGAGACCGGGCTTCCCGCAGAGGCGACGGAGGCGATCGCACAGCACCACGAACGCTGGGACGGCAAGGGCTATCCGAAGGGGCTGAAGGGCCACCAGATCTCTCTGTACGCGCGCATTCTCGGGATCTCCGACGCCTACATCGCGTTGATGTCGAGAAGGCCGTACCGCCCGGCGATGCGACCGCACGAGGCGATCGAGTTCATCATCGCGTACTCCGGAGAGTTGTTCGATCCGGAACTCGTGAAGATGTTCGTCCGCCAGATACCGCAGTACGCTGCCGGCGTGACGGTGGCGCTGAACACGGGTGAGGTCGGCATCGTAACGAACCCCAATACGGGGCACGTGGCGCGGCCCTCTGTGCGGGTGCTGCACATCAACGGCGTGCCGGTGAAGATCCCCTACGAGATCGACCTCTCCAATCCGGAGTTCCAGCGTAAGCTGATCGTCGAGGTCGACATATGAGCGACGGAGTCATGTCGCAGGCGGAGATCGATGCGATGGTGGCATCGGCGCCGCCACCGGCAGCCGGGGCTGCCGCCGCGGCCCCGGAGGCGACAGCCGCCCCGGCGCAAGATGCTCCGCCCGCAGTGATGACCGTCCCGCCGATGGCGTCGGAGGACGGTCCGGTGTCCGTCGCCGCCGCGGCGGCAGCCCCGACGCCCACACCGGCTCCGGCGCCAGCTCCGGAAGCGGCGAAACGGCCGGGGCCGAAGACGGTCAGGCTGGCCGCCGCCGCTTCTGCTGCGCCCGCCGCGGCGCCGGCACCGCGCCCGAGCGCAGACGCAGGCGCAGCCGTGCCCCCCGCCGTGATCAAGCAGATCTCAACCCGCCTCGCCAGGCTGGAGGCCACGCCGAACGACAGCGCGCGCCTCTCCAGGGAGGTCGCGCGCCTGCGCCAGGAACTCGCGCTGACGACGCGGCGGCTCGACAGCGTCACGGCACGGCTGGAGGCGCTGGAACGGCCCGCCGGCTCGGCGTCGAGGCGGGGTGGCCCAACGCGCCGATCGATGTTCTCCCCCGAGGTGTACCTTCGGGAACTCATGAGCGAGTCTCGCTAATACCCCCGGCACCGGGTCACGCGCGATCGCGGACGGGCAGGCAGGGCCCGCCCGCATCTTCGGCTGCGCCCAGCGTGGGCGCCGAATGCGCCACGCGGGCATGGCTAGACACGAACGTCGTGCTTGGCGATGAGCGAATCAGGCGGCGAGGGCGGGGCCGGCGCCGCTGCCGGATTCCATCCGGACGCCCAGGTGCGTGAAGAGCCGGGTGCGAGCCTGCTCGTACTTCCGCTGCGCAAGGAGCACGCGCAGTTGCTCATCGATCGCCTCCTGCCACGTGTCGTTCTCAACGCGCACGCCCTGGCGGCGCGCCTCGCGCCGAGCCTCGGCCAGCAGGTCCGCCAGCGCCGGCATCTCGTCGGTGAGGTATGCGTCCAGCTCCTCGCGGAGCCGCCGGGCGAGCGCCGGGCTGGCGCCGGCGGTCGAGGCGCAAAGGGTGATCTGACCCTTCCGCACGACGGAAGGAAGAATGAAGTCGCAGTTCGCCGGGTCATCGGCGGAGTTCACCCAGATCGCGCGCTGCCGGCAGGCGGCGGCTACTTCTGCGTTGATGGCGCCGTCGTCGGTGGCGACCATGACGAAGTCGTAGCCCCCATCGAGGTCGGGCTCCTCGTACGCCCGCGCGACGTGGCTGATGCGGCCGTCGGCGCTCGCCTCCGCGAGTTCATCGATCAGCGCCGGGCTCACGACCGTAACCGTGACCTCGCCTGCGAGCAGGCCCCGGACCTTCTCCGCGGCGACGTTGCCGCCGCCGATCACCAGGACCTTGCGGCCCGTGCTGTTCACAAAGATGGGGTAGAGCGCCATGGACCTGTCCTCCAGTAGTCAACTATGTTGGTACTGGAGATCATCGTCTACGGACGCTGTGCCGTGGCAGTAGGACAACCCCTATCCGCCGCCCGAATCGAAGCTATCTGTCGCGCGGCGGACCGGCCCGCAGGGCGCCCCGTAGGGGAATCAGTCGGGCACACGGCGGGCGCCGCCATCCACCGTCGCGAGGGCGATTCACGGCGCCGGATCGCCGGGCTGCACTCCGGCCGTCACCTCGACGAGCGTCTCGCCCTCCGCGACGCGCTGCCCTATCGCACACCGCACGTGCTGCACCACGCCATCGATGCTCGAGCCGATGATGTGCTCGATCTTCATCGCCTCCAGCACGACGAGCGGCTGGCGCGCGGCGACGCGGTCGCCGACCGAAACGAGCACTCGCACGACAACGGCCGGCATCGGCGAGTGCATCGCGCCGGTCGCGGCGGCAGCGGTGCGATGCACGCCCGCTCGTGACGGCGCCGGCCGCGCCAGCGCGTAGCGATGCCCGTCCCGCTCCAGGAGCAGGCGGCTTGCCTCGCGGCGCACCCGCCACGCCGTCTCGGAGCCGCCTTCGCGCAGGATTATGTCACCTTCTATCCCGGCAGCAAGCTCCACGTCGCGCGCGTCGCCGTCGACCGTGATGCGCCAGGCGTTTGGGCGCCCTGCCAGGCGCTCTGCACCGGCGGCGAACGGGCGGCCGTGGTACACGTACGCCAGCCGCACGCGCCCACCCGCGCGCCAGGCGCCGAGCGCCTGCCACGGATCATCGCCGCGCGCCGACTCGAACGGCCCGACGTCGTAGGCCGCGGCAGCCAGCAGCACCGCGCGCGGCAACTGTGGCGCGAACGCGGCCGGCGGCATCGACTCCAGCATGCCGAGCTCGAACGTACCCGCCTCGAACGCCGGCTGTGCCACGACCGCCTGCAACAGCCCGAGGTTCGTCTTCACTCCCTCCACGGCGCATGCTTCGAGTGCCCGCGCACAGCGTTCGACCGCGCCCGCGCGCGACGGCGCGTGCACGATCAGCTTCGCCAGCAGCGGATCGTACTCCGCCGGCACGACCGAGCCGGTCTCGATACCGCTGTCGACGCGCACGCCGTCGCCCTGCGGCGGCAGGAAGTACGTGACGCGCCCGCTCGACGGCAGGTGGCCGCGCTCGGGGTCTTCGGCATAGACACGGCATTCGATCGCGTGGCCGTCGCTGCGCACGTCCGCCTGGCCGAACGGCAGCGGCTCGCCGGCGGCGATCCGGAGCTGCAGCTCCACCAGGTCGAACCCGGTGACCATCTCCGTCACCGGATGCTCCACCTGCAACCGCGTGTTGACCTCGATGAAGTAGAAGCGGCCGTCGCCGTCGAGCAGGAATTCGACCGTGCCCGCGTTGACGTAGCCTGCCGCGCCCGCGACCGTGAGCGCCGCAGCGCACAGGCGCTCCCGAAGTGCATCATCGATGCCGGGCGCGGGGCTCTCTTCGATCACCTTCTGGTGGCGGCGCTGCACCGAGCAGTCGCGCTCGCCGAGGTGCACCGCGCGGCCGTGAGCGTCGGCGAGGACCTGCACCTCGATGTGCCGCCCGCCGACGACGGCGCGCTCGATGAGCAGCCGGCCGTCGCCGAACGCCGCCTCGGCCTCCCGCCGCGCGCCGGCGAGCGCCGCCGGCAGATCTTCGTCCGACGACACGAGCCGCATGCCACGGCCGCCGCCGCCGGCCGCCGCCTTCACCATCAGCGGGAAGCCTATGGCGGCCGCCGCGCCGATCAGAGCGCCGTCGTCGGCCGTGGCCTCGACGCCGGGCAAGACGGGGACGCCGTGCGCAGCCGCCAGCCGGCGCGCCGCCGACTTGTCGCCGAGCAGCCGCATGGCCGCGGCGGTCGGGCCGACGAAGGTGATACCGGCTGCCTCGCACGCCTCCGGCAGAGCGGGATTCTCCGAGAGAAAGCCGTATCCCGGGTGGATGGCGTCGGCACCGGCGCGGCGGGCCGCATCGACCACAGCGGCGACATCGAGGTAGCTCGCCGCCGCGCGCGCCGGGCCGATGCGCAGCGCCTCGTCCGCCTGCCCGACGTGCGGGGCGTTCCGGTCCGCATCGGAGTACACGGCGACGGTGGCGATGCCCATCCGCGCGCACGTCCTCATGATGCGTACGGCGATCTCGCCGCGATTCGCGACGAGTACCTTCTTAAACATCAGCATCGCGCGGGACCGCCCAGCGCGCGGGGCGCTTCTCGAGGAACGCAGCCATGCCCTCACGGCCCTCATCGCCGGCGCGCACCTGCGCGATCAGCGCCGCCGCATAGGCATCGAGTTCGGCGTCGTCGGGCGCGATGCGCCGCACGACTTCCTTGACGCGGCGCTGAGCCTCCGGCCCGCCGACCAGCAGCGCATCGACGGCCTCGCTGACCGCCTGATCAAGCTCCGCATCCGGCACGACGCGGTGCACCAGCCCAAGCGCCAGCGCGCGCGCCGCATCGATGCGCTCGCCGGTCAGGAACAGCGGCAGCGCTCGACCGGGGCCGATCTTGCGGATGACGTGCCGAGCGATCGTCGCCGGCACGATGCCGAGCCGCACTTCGGTGAACGCGAAGCGCGCCGACTCCCCCGCGATGGCGATGTCCGCCGCCGCGGTGAGCCCCGCGCCGCCGCCGAAGGCGCTGCCCTGCACCCGTGCGACGACGGGGCAGGGGCACTCGGCGACCGACCGCAGCATGGCCGCCAGCACGTCGGCGTCGCGACGGTTCTCCTCTTCCGTGAACGCGGCGGCCCGCTGCATCCACTCAAGATCAGCGCCGGCGCAGAACGAGCGCCCCTCTCCCGCCAGCACGACGACGCGCGTGTCGCGCGAGCCGCGGATCTCCTCGAACGCCGCAGCCAGTTCGGCGATGACCTGCTCGTTGAAGGCGTTGTGGACCTCGGGGCGGCGCAGCGTGATCGTGTCGATGGGGCCGCGGCGGGTGTGCTCGACGTAGCGTGTGTCGCTCATGCTACATGCGGAACACGCCGAACTGCGTCGGCGGCACCGGCGCGTTCAGCGATGCACTGATGCCGAGCGCGAGCACCGCGCGCGTGTCGATCGGATCGATGATGCCGTCGTCCCAGAGCCGGGCGCTGCTGTAGTAGGCGCTGCCTTCGGCCTCGTACTTCTCGATCGTCGGCCGCATGAACGCTTCCTGCTCCTCCGGCGGCATGTCGGTGCCGCGCTGGCGCAGGTTGTCGAGCCGTACCGTCAGCAGCACGCTCGCCGCCTGCTGGCCGCCCATCACCGAGATCTTGGCGTTCGGCCACATCCACAGGAAACGCGGATCGTAGGCCCGCCCGCACATCGCGTAGTTGCCGGCGCCAAAGGAGCCGCCGATCACGACGGTGAACTTCGGCACGTTGGCGTTTGCCACCGCCATCACCATCTTCGCGCCGTGCTTGGCGATGCCCTCCGCTTCGTACCGCTGCCCCACCATGAAGCCGGTGATGTTCTGCAAGAACACCAGCGGGTACCGCCGCGCCGCGCACAGCTCGATGAAGTGCGCGCCCTTCAGCGCGCTCTCCGAGAAGAGGATGCCGTTGTTGGCGACGACCCCCACCGGGTACCCCATCACGCGCGCGAAGCCGCACACGAGCGTCGAACCGTAGTCGGCCTTGAACTCGTGGAAGCGGCTGCCGTCGACGATCCGCGCGATCACCTCGCGCACCTCCATGCCACGCCGGGGATCCGACGGCACCAGTCCGTACAGGTCCGCCGCGTCGTACAGCGGCGGCTGCGCGTCCAGCACCGGCCACGGCGCCTGCTTCTGATCCGGCAGCGATGCGACGATGCTCCGCGCGATGGCCAGCGCATGCTCGTCGTCGACGGCGCGATGGTCCGCAACGCCCGAGCGCTCCGTGTGCACGCGCGCTCCGCCCAGATCCTCCGCCGACACCTCCTCGCCCGTCGCCGCCTTGACCAGCGGCGGCCCACCGAGGAAGATCGTCCCGGTGCCCTCGACGATCACCGTCTCGTCGCTCATCGCCGGCACATAGGCGCCACCCGCTGTACACGAGCCCATCACCACGGCGATCTGTGTGATGCCCTTCGCCGACATCTGCGCCTGGTTGAAGAAGATGCGCCCGAAGTGCTCGCGGTCGGGGAAGACCTCGTCCTGGCGCGGCAGGAAGGCGCCGCCCGAATCGACCAGGTAGATGCACGGCAGGCGATTCGCCTCGGCGATCTCCTGCGCCCGCAGGTGCTTCTTCACCGTCAGCGGGTAGTAGGTGCCGCCCTTCACCGTGGCGTCGTTCGCGACGATCACGGCCTCGCGTCCGCACACCCGCCCGACGCCCGTGATGATCCCCGCGGAGGGCGCGTCACCGTCGTACATCTCCCACGCGGCGAGCGGGCTCAGCTCGAGAAACGCCGTCGCCGGATCGATCAGCCGCTCGATGCGCTCGCGCGCGGTCAGCTTGCCACGCGAGCGGTGCCGCTTGGTCGCCTCCGCGCCGCCGCCCTCGTGCACCTGTGCTTCACAACGCCGCAGCTCCGCCACCGCCGCCGCCATGGCGCGGCGATTCTCGGCGAACTCGGGGCTTTCGGTGTCGAGCGAGCTGGGAAGGGCGGGGACCGCGTCGGAGAAGTCGTGGGAGTCGGGACCGGCCAAGATCGCCTCCATCCTGATCACTGCGGGAAGTGTAGCGGGTTCCGCGCGCGCCGCCCGGCTGCGGCGCCCTTGCCCCGCGACGCGCCCACGCGTATACCGCACGCATGACTGCTGATGTTCTCCTGACGGACGAGCACCGCCTGCTGCGCGACACCGTGCTCTCCTTCGCGCGCCGCGAACTCGCCCCCATCGCCGACGAGATCGACCGCACCGACGCGTTCCCGCCCGACCTCTTCCGCCAGCTCGGCGACCTGGGCGTGCTCGGCGTCACCGTCCCGAAGGAGTACGGGGGCGCCGGCGCCGACCTGCTTTCAGGCGTCCTGATCATCGAGCAGCTCGCGCGGGTCTCCGCGTCGGTGGCGCTGTCGTACGGCGCGCACGCGAATCTCTGCGTCCACAACCTCTACACCAACGGCACCGAGGAGCAGCGCCGCGCGTACCTGCCGGGCCTCTGCTCCGGCGCGCTCGTGGGCGCGCTCGCCATCACCGAGCCGGATGCCGGTTCGGACGCCACCGGCATCCGCACGACTGCCGTCGCAGACGGCGACGACTTCGTCCTGAACGGGAGCAAGATGTTCATCACGAACGGCACGATCGCCGACGTGATCGTGCTGTACGCGAAGACCAGCCCCGAGGAAGGCGCCCGCGGCATCACGACGTTCATCGTCGAGAAGGGGTTCCCGGGGTTCTCGGCGCCGCGCAAGCTCGACAAGTTCGGCCACCGCGGCTCGCCGACGGCCGAGCTGCGGCTGGACGACTGCCGGGTGCCTCGCCGCAACGTGCTCGGTAAGGTCGATTCCGGCGTCGGCATCATGATGCGCGGGCTGGACTGCGAGCGCGTGTTCCTGGCCGGCGAGTCGATCGGTATCGCCGAAGAGGCGCTGGCGCTCTCGATCGAGTACGCGCGCCAGCGGGAGCAGTTCGGCCAGCCCATCGGCAGCTTCCAGCTGATCCAGGCCAAGCTCGCCGACATGTACACGCAGCTTGAGGCGGCGCGTGCGCTGGTCTACCAGACGGCGTTACAGGCGGAGGCCGGCCCGGCGAGCAAGGAGGCCGCGGCGGCGATCCTCTTCGCCGCCGAGATGGCGACGCGCACCGCGCTGGACGCGATGCAGATCCACGGCGGCTACGGCTACCTCAACGATCTGCCGCTCGGCCGCCTCGTGCGCGACGCCAAGCTGCTGGAGATCGGCGCCGGCACGTCGGAGATCCGCCGCCTGATCATCGGCCGCGCGCTGGTGAAGTAGCGCCGGTTCGATCTAGCCCGGAGGCAGGTTCTCGCCGCGGGCGATGGGGAAGTAGCGGTGGTGGCTGGCGCCCGTCAGTTCGTAGATGGCGCTGCCCGTGCGGCCATCGTCGGTGCGCACCTGCATCAGGTGCTGGCCGGCGCCGAACGGCCCGTACGACGCGCAGCGCGGCCCCTCGCCATCCACCGCTATCGTACGACCGCCCTCCAGCACGAACTCGACACGGCCGGCAAGCCCGAACGTCTCGGCGCCGTCGCGGCCGTAGTCGGCGGGCTCGCCGTCCTTGCCGGTCCAGTGCAGGTCGTGGCGGAACTCGATCACGGGGATCGGCGCACTGCCGTCCGCCGGCGCGAAGCAGCCGTCGGTGAAGACCGGGGCGCCGTTCGCGTACTCCCAGTGCCACACGCCGAACATCCCGTCCGGAAGCTGGATGGCTAACCACAACCACATCGGGCAGCGGGCGTGGTCACGGATGCCCCACGAGTGATCGCGCTGGCCCCACCAGTCATCGATCGTGCGGGTCACGCCGCCGTGCGTATAGCTCCCCGAGTACGTCCCCGACTGGAGGAAATGGCTCTGGTCCCAGATGGTCTCGTCGCCCCTCTTCATCGTGCCGCGGCGCAGCGCGTAGGGGGCCGTCCGCGCGGTGAAGGTGACATCGACGCCGACCGGCGCCACCGCAGGATCGGCGGTGAGCCTGAGGATCTTGTACGGCTCGATGATCTCGACCGACACGGGGCCGACGACCGACGTGTGCGGATCGTCACCGTAAGGGCGGGTGAAGTGCCCGAAGATGCGCTGGCCGTCCACGAAGCTGAATTCGTGCGAGTCGAGCATTTCTCGCTTCGGGTAGTGCGCCATCGTGAAGATCAGCGCGTCTCCCGCCCCGTCGCGGGAGTGCATGCCGAAGTAGTAGCTCTCGCGCCAGTGGTCGTGGTGCACCGCGACCTGGCGCAGCGGTTCGGGGATCTGGTGGCCGAAGAGTTCATCGCCAGCGGTCAGCTTCGGCACGCGGGACTCCTTGCGCTACATCCGCGACGCCGGCAGCGTAGCGCGACGGCATCGACCGCGCACTGGCACGCGTCGTTCCTCGTGGCCGCGCTCCCCTTCCCTCCCAGGGAAGGGGCCGTCGAAGACTCGCCGTGGCGAGGGGGATAGGTCGATGCGCGTCCCGTCAGCCCACCTTGCGCCTCAGCGTCCTCTGCGGCTCCGCGGTGAAATTTCCAGCCGCCGTGCCGCAGACCTAATCGATCTTCGAGACGTTGACGCGCACACCGCGGTCGAACGGCACCGGCTGCCACTGGAACGGCCAGTAGCGCAGGTGGCCGTAGCCGCCCGCGAAGTGGAGCCACTTGACCATCCCCGGCTCCAGGTCGGAGGCGCCCCGCCACGTCCGATACATGTACGGCTCCCAGCCGTTGTACGAGATCACCTGTCCCGGCCTCACCGTGGCGGACAGCTTCACCGGTGTGAGCATGGTGCCCAGGTCGTTCGTCACCTCGACCTCTTCCTCGTCCACAATGCCGAGCCGTGCCGCATCGACGTCGTTCATCATTAGGTGCGGACGGCCGCGGTGCGTCTGCAGCAGCGTCTTGTTCGTGATGTTCATCGAGTGGATGCTCCAGCGAGGGTGGCCGCTCGTCATCTCGAACGGATAGTCGCCGCCCTGGGGCGGGTTGTCCTTGTGACACGGCAGGGCCTCGCCCGCCTCGATGAACCACTCATGGTCGATGTAGAACTGCGCCCGCCGCGTCAGCGTCGGGTAGGGCACCTTCTTCTCGGTGTGCCAGGTGAACGGCGAGTGCGTCTCGCCGGGTTTGATATCGGCCGCCTGGCTGCGCGACATCGGACCCATGCCCCAGTTCAGGAAGCGCATGTGGCCCTTTTCACGCAGCGTGTCCAGCGACGTCCCCTCCGGCAGGTTGCCGGCGACGACGGCGTCGCTCACCCATTCCCGGGCTACCGACTCGGTGTTGTCGAGCGTCCCGCCCACCGTGAACTGGTTCCGCAGGCCGACGAGCGAGTGCGCGCCGCCCTGCGCGTCGACAATCTGCGTGATGCCCCGCGCCTGCGCCCGCTCCTCGAGCTTCTCCGCGAGCTTGACGGCGATCTCGACCTCCGCCATCACGTCCTCCGGCGGCTCCACCGCCTTGTCGGAGAAGGTGAGGTTCA
>Ga0315281_10011957_pt1 | contig 11853 bp, 8 predicted proteins | sample YL17G07_0_MG_FD_204540 | JGI IMG/M metagenome (GOLD analysis project Ga0315281, IMG submission 204540) | Sediment microbial communities from Yellowstone Lake, YNP, Wyoming, USA - YL17G07_0 | ecosystem: Environmental > Aquatic > Freshwater > Lake > Sediment | place: USA: Wyoming | collected... | reverse complement strand
ATAAATCCGGTTGCCCGACTTGGTGACGCACATAATATCTTCATTCACATCGGTTACGTACATGCGATGACCTCCATTCGGAAAGCGGGATTATACCACGGCCCGCCCCGGACAGCGTCACAGGATTGACGATTTACTATTTACGATTTGCGATTTGACAAGAAAGCGCAAATGAACGCCATCCACTGCAGGTTTCAGCCGGCATGTGAGGTCAAATAGTAAATCGTCAATGGTAAATCGTAAATTATGAGATACGAGTATCTGCACCCGCGTGATGAGCTGGTGCTCACCATGCAGCGGATCTACCGCTACAAAATGACCACGACTTCCGGCGGGAATCTATCTATCCGGGACGAGAACGGCGTGATGGTGGTTGGTGAGAGCGTCCTGTCGGCGTTCGACAAGCTCGAGGTCCTCGAGCACTCGGCGGAGGCGGTACTGGACGCCCAACCCATTGGCGGCCACGTCGCCATGTCTCAGAAAATCATCGACGACCTCATCGATGCATTCCACCTCGAGCGGGCAACCCCCCACGGCGCAAACCCTTGACCCCGCCGAAAAAAACCCGCGCGGTGAGGGATGGCGGGCATCCTCCTGCGGGCCCGGATCGCCCGAAGATACCTGCCCGCTCGACCCGTCCTCGAACCTGGGCGGCACAAGGTAAGACTTTGAGCCACATCAAATCAGCAATTCTCCTACGGCATGGCTGCGGCATCGCTCGTAACTACAAGATAAACGGGCGAAGGACCAGCCGTCGAACCGTCGTAAATGTCTGATGGGGAAAGGAGAAACGCCATGGCTATCATCAAGAAGATCGTTTATCTCGTCTGCGTTCTGGGCGTCTGGCTGTCCCTCACCGGCTGCCACACCGTCAAGGGTGCAGGCGAGGATATCCAACAGGGCGGCCGGGCCATCGAAAGAGCCGCTGAGTGAGAGAGTCTGTGGCACGGGTCCGCACCGGTTGCCTGTAGAGAAAAGCTCACTCCAATTTTGAAAGGGTAGAAGCGTGGGTCTCTTGGCATGGGCACTAATCTTCCTGGTCGTGGCGATCATCGCCGCGGTATTGGGGTTTGGCGGAATTGCATCGGCCTCGGCGGGCATAGCGAAGATTCTGTTTTTTATCTTTCTGGTGGTGTTTATCATTCTGCTGATCATGGGTCTGCTCGGCGGGCGAGGGGTCGCTGCATGACGGCGGGCGGACCCGCATCGGCGCAGAGCGACACAAACGGCGCCCGGCCGTGAAGGGGAAAAACCCGTATCATCGACCGAGCAGCATGAGGATTCACGGCCGGGCGTACCAGCAGGAGCCGCCATCATCAGGCTGGGAATTGCGAGAGGAGAAATGTACCGGCTTACTTCAATTGGAAAGGATAGGACGTGGGACTGTTGGTATGGGCACTGATCTTCCTGGTCCTGGCCATCATCGCCGCGATTCTCGGATTCGGCGTGACTGCTGCCACCTCGGCATCGATCGCGAAGGTATTGTTCATCATTTTCATCGTGATGTTCATCATTCTGCTAATTACGGGTCTGATGGGCAGGCGCCCGTGAAGTGCGACTCTTCGTCCTCCATCATTCATCGAAGCCGTATGTCCTGATTTGCGACTGACCGGTCCCCGTATTGTCCACGATCACGTGGATGAACCGGATATCCTTGTTCTTCAGCTCATTCAGAATCTCCGCGGACAGGCCGGGCTCGAGCCTCGGCTCGAAAAGAAAGTGCTCGATGAGGTTGTGATGCTCCGGTCGGAACGTCTGGGAGTAGTACCCCTTGAGAACAATGGGTTGGCTGGTAAGGCCCTCCAGGATGGTATGGTCCCACCGCTTCAGAGGTCCCGTGTTCCCGCCGAGCATCCCCCATTCGCCCACCTTATCCGACAAGGGCGGATAGTAGAACCACGTTCTCATGGAGATCCCGTTGGACGACAAGGACCTCTCCTGTGCTACGTCCTTGTCCGACGGCGGCGTGCAAGGCCACAGGTGCACCTTGTTCTGCGTGGTAAAACGCAGGCCGGAAGGCGGGTCCTGCTCGAATACCTTCTGGTGCCAAGACATGACGGGACGCTCATATTCCACGTTCAGCGTCAGACATTTGAACGGAACATTGTACCCCTGCGTGCCGAAGTCCGCGAGCGTATAGACGCGTCGCTGCGAGGAGGAAACGGCGGTGGGGATGTTCGTGGTCTGCAAATGAAGGGTACGGGGGTTCTCAAGGTCACGCAACTGCCAGCTATCCGTGGTGGTGTTCTCTCCATCAAAGTCGTGTTCGGCGAACGGCAGCAGTGCCACTTCCCCGGAGATTGTACGAATCTGGTCGTCATCCAGGTATTCGATCTGTATCCTGCCGTAGAGGCTCTCGTCCAGAGTATTGCTGTCCAGGATTCCGCTGCGGGTTTCCAGTTTCCAGCGGGATTTCAAGCGGTGATCGGCAAAGACGTCGGTAGCGTCAAATACGATATCGAGCTCGCCGGTATATACTTCGAATTCCATCGGCTCACTGACCAGGAAGGGGGTCTGCAGGTCGTCCGGCCTGGGCACCTCGCGAACCTGCTTGATGACCAGTCCACCGGCGGGCAGGGCCCGGCTGCCGGGTGCCACTTTCTTGTATTCCAGATCCAGGGTGTACGTTGTTTTGCCGGTAATCCTGCCGAAAGCATTGGTGATTTGAATCAACAGGTCCGTCAGATGCGTGTAGTCCGTGGGCCAGGTCATCACCGTGGCGCCCAGCGGTAGGAGACTGGATGGCTGTTGGATCTTGGGCGGCACGATGCTACCCGAGGGAAGGATCATGACGGTGACCTCTTCGGGAAGCGAGCCGCCTTCCGGATTGGTCACCGAGACCGCACCCTGCTGACTGACGAGCCGCAGGATGGTGTTGGTGTCGGTCCCTTTCTTTTCCACGGTGGCCACGCCATTGGCCAGCTCGATCTCGTCGGGGAACGAGGGGTGTACCAGCAGGGCCATGCCGACCTGGGCCTCATCGACCTTATGGCGCAGCCGCTCCAGATAGGCGTTATCATTGTAGAAACTCGCAAACACACGCCGAATCGCCTGGAAAGCGCCTCCTTCATCCTGCTTGTTCGGGTCGCAGGCACAAGGGCCACCATTGCCGCCGTCCAGGTTATCGGCCAGACAGCCGCTGAAGCTGTCGTACATACCCGCACCGATGAAATCAGCACTGTCCTCGACGTTGGTGGAACTGCGGAACCGCAGCATCGCATTCGGGTCGAAGCCGTAGTTGGGATCGGTCAACGTGGCGATGAGGGCGTCACGAAGCCCGCTGCGGAACGGTGCGACCTCGGCGTTCGTGAACAGGCTGCGGATGGAGGCCAGGTCCCGCGCAAGCATCTGCATGTCGCCCGGTGGATAGGAGCCATACTTCGACAAGCGGCGTGCGATTTCCTCGCGCAACGTGGGGGCTTCCACCGTGGGGCGGATCTGCCATTTCGTCGGATCGTTCACGTCATCCGTCAGGTACATTCCGTTCAGGACGATGGCGTTGTCGGAGCCATTGTACAATTCGATCCAGTCGGCGTATTCGCCGGCCCCGCAGGGGTCCTGAATTGTCCTCTTGTTGTCGGCCATGACCTCGTTGATGACCAGCCTCCGGCCCTTCGTGGCGTCGCCGCCGGAATTGGATCGCCCCGGCGTGGGCGTCGTGAAGGACTGCCAGGTGTCCCCGCCATCGGCGGATCGGCCGTAGGAAACGTCGCTTGCCTGGGGTCCGAAGCGGACTGAATCGAGAAGCGTCTTGCCGTCGATGTCAAACAGGGCGACGGACTCGCCGGCTCTGCTCAATCCAAAGCTCGTATGCGCCGGCCCCTGTTCCTCGTCATCATCGGCCCAGAACAGGATGTACTCTCCCGGCCCCAGAAGGATCGGTGGCGCGGGCGTCAGCGGCTGGTCGAGAAAGGCGTTCCACAAGTCGAAGGTCAGCGCGATAGCCTTCGGATGGTTTTCGGGCACGGCCTGCCACAAGATGCCGAAGTTGGACGCCTTGCCACCGACATATTTGATGTCCGATGGCAGCAATCCCTCGGTCGAGACCCCCAGGGCCCCATACGGCGTCATCGGCGCGATATTCAGAGGCGCGGGCTGTTTGAGTCGCAGGATCTGTGCCGCGGTGGCCTCGTCCAGAAGGTCATCGGTGTCGGTCAGTTTCGTCTCCGAGGTGCCGTCCTCGTTATCGTAGACGCTCAACAGGACGCGGTGTCCGACGAGCTGCTGGGCATTCTGCACATCATTCGCAAGGGCCAGGTGGACAAACGGCACGGCGTAGGCCCGCGCGAGAATCGCCACGTGGGAATTGGGTGTGGACGGGGCCAGGGAGATAATACCGGCGATAAAGGGTACCTCGGCCGGCACGCCGTCCGTAAGAAGAATGTCGTTGGGCTCCAACAGGCCGCTGTGATACGAGTCAGAGATCTGACCGCCTGAAAAGAATTTCAATTTCCCCAAAGCCCATCCCGGCGAGTAGCAGGTATTGCCCTTGGCCCATCGTGCCGTCGAGCTGAGTAGGACGCCCTGCGCTTCGAACCAGTCACGATCGGCCGCGGCCGCTGCCTGCTGCTCGTAGGTGGGAAAGTAGAACGCCTGCACCTCCGGCCCGGCCGTGATTTTCGACTTCACCAGATGAAACATGTCCCGGATCTGCTCCCGGGTGAAAGGGTCCTGACGCACGAATTGGATGCCGTACTCCTGGAACTGGGGCTGCGGGGGCCAGCCGCTTGCCGGTGGTAGAATGACCGTGCCCAGGACCGCCTGCTGATTCCGCTCAAACAGGGTGGCCACATTGAACTGCTGCGTGCTCATCCCCCGAAACGGCTCGAGTACCTCGACTGCAAAGGTGTAATGGAACACGTACTTGCGGCTGTCCTGGAAGTACACGATATTCGGATCGTAGGGCGCCAGCAGGACGGTGAACTTCGCCCACTTGATGCTCTCTTTCGAAGAGCCCAGCGAGCTGAACGCATCATACGGAAAGTCAATCTGGTTCTTCCAGTATGGTGACGGCGCGATCGTCTGACCGGCCGCCGTGGTTGAAAGAACCACTGCCAGCAGCACCCTCGCCCACATCCCCAGACCACTCTCCCTCGATGGTTGATTCATGTGCTATTGTCCTGAGATGTTTCCCTTATAGGTCTTACTGGCTTCGGTCGTGCCGCCGTAGGCGCCCAGGTTGATGGTGCCGCCGTTCGGGGCCGGCTCCGCCCCGACCGGACTGCTCGGATCACCGCCGTCGATACAGGGACTGCTGGCCGCATCCTGCACCCAGGTATGTCCGTCCGCGTCCCAGCGACCCGCCTGCGATTGCAGATGATAGTCGCCTGCCAGCCAGACCGCCTGGTTGTCCCCGGGAGGGAGAAGCTCCTGGGGGTTGCTGGCATTGACCCACGAGCCCCGCCGGGCAAACAAGGGGTCCGCATTGAGATCGCCCAGGTCCGGCCACCAGCCCTGCACATCACAGTAGCGGACCAGCGGATCGCTCTTGCCTTTGGTCAGGATTTCCCTGGGGCTGTTGCCCCAGAGAATCGAGTTGGTGATCGTCACATCGCTGTCGAGCAGGACCAGCGCCGCACCCTGCGGTCCGCCGCAGTTGTCGGCAATCGTGCAGTTGGTCAGCACGGCCTGGCTGTTAGTGCAGTAGATGGCGGCCCCGTCTACGTTGGTCGAGCGGTTGCCGACGATCAGGCACTGGGCGATCGTGGGATTGCTGCTGTCGCAGAAGATCGCTCCGGCCGACCGGCCCCGGCCCTGCAGGATGACAAAGCCGGTGAAGGTGCCGCTCAAGACGTCATTGGCGGTGACAACATCCGTGAAGGCACTGGTGAGATTACTGCCGGCGAAGCGTACGACGGGACCGTCGCCGGTGCCTTCGATGATAACCGCGGGTCCCTCGTTGGGGCCGTTGGGATCGATCCCCATCAGGTGGAGGGATTTACCCAAAAGATCGAGGTTCTCCCGATAGATGCCCGGATGAACGATGATGGAAACGTTCTGGCCGGCGACCTCGATGGCCTCCTGGATGCGGTCGAAGGGATGTTCGGGCGTGCCGTTCTCGTTCGGGTCGCTGAGGGCGGGATCTCCGGGTCCGGGGTCGCCGGAGCCATTGTCGTCCACGTGGAGGACGTCCAGGATACTCTGGAAATTCGCCCGAATGTCATAGTCTCCGGTCACAGGGACCAATGTCGGATTTGATCGTGCGGCGTAACCCCCGGAAAATCCCACGAATATGAAATAGGGATCGGCCTTGGCCTCCAGACGGATGATCTCTCCGTTGTCGTAGATAAACTCTCCTTCGCCCGGACTGATCACGGATCCTCCGCACGTAGCGGAGATCACGACCCGGCGCGGTCCACACGAGTCATACGAAATATCTATGCCCGGATTGTTCGCGATGATTTGGGGAATGTAGACGGTACACGCTTGCTTGCTCAACGGGTTGCCTTCGAGGTTAAGGTGTTTGAGAGACGTCAGCCCGGACAGTGCCGAGACATCGCTGACTCGGTTGTACTGAAGGTACAGCTCACGCAGGTTCTTGAGGCCGGCCAGACCGGAGATATTGCTAACCTCATTCCATTCGAGATGAAGGTTCTCCAATTTTGTTGCGCCCGAGAGATCCGCACTGCCGATCGCATTGTCCCGGAGGATCAACGTCCGGAGATTCGTCAGGCCGGACAGGGGCGAGACGTCCGAGATGACGCGGTTCCCATGAGCATCCAGGTGTTGCAGGTTGATCAGGCCCGACAAGGGCGAGAGACCGCCGATGCGGTTCCAGCGAATCCACAATGACTGCAGATTCTTGGCGTACTGCAAGCCTGTGATGTCCTTTATCCCCTGGTCCGCCGCGTTTAATGAGGTCAAGCCCAGCATATCTGTGGGAGTGGGATCCGGTATGGCCAGTGTCTCCTCGACGACGGCCTTCAGGTTAGGATCCGCAAAATACACAGGTTGCTCGGCCCATGCGGAGTTGAATCCGAGGCATGAGAGCATCGCTACCAACAGTATTCTCTTCATATTGTTCCCTCCTTCACGGGTACAGCACGGCCCTTGTCCGGCACGCGGGCCTCCTCATGATTATACCAGGCAGGGCATGAATTTCAATCAAAACTGTGAATATAGGCATTATATGACCTCTGGGTAAAGTCTGGGGCCGGGTGACGCCTGAAAATGGCTCCTCGCGAGCGCTGCCCTCCACGGAATTCCGCTGCAACCACGCATGGCGAATGCCGTGCCTCGCACACTACTTACCTTATTCTTATCAGACCTTATCGCCACAGGCATACCTATGGCGGCGGTTACCCTATGGAGAGGTGGTCTTCCTATATGTCTTACTGGCTTCGATCGTGCCACCATAAGCACCCATGTTGATGATGCCGCCGTTCGGGGCCGGCTCCGCCTCAACCGGACTGCTCGGGTCACCGCCATCGATACAGGGACTGCCGACGGCGTCCTGCACCCAGGTATGTCCCTCCGCATTCCAGCGACCGGCCTGCGATTTCAAATGATAGTCGCCCCCAAGCCAGACCGCCTGGCTGTCCCCGGGAGAGAGATTCTCCTTGGGATTGCTCGCACGGACCCACGAGCCCCGCCGGGCGAACAGGGGGTCCGCATCAATGTTGCCTGGGGCCGCCGATCCGCTGCCCGATGGAGGGAGCCATCCACTCTCAATATCACAATAGGTGACCGAAAGCTCGCTACCATCCACGACGACCTGGCCTGGCACGTTGCCCGACAGGATCGAATTGGCCAGCACCACATGGCTGTTGACCACTACGAGGCCCGCCCCGTGTTCGCCGGCACAGTTGTCGGCGATGGTACAGTTGACGAATACGGCATTGCTGTCGGCACAGTGAACCGCGGCCGTACTCCGCCCGGTCGAGCGGTTGCCGACGATCAGGCAATTGGCAATCGTGGGACTGCTATGGGAACAACGGATGGCAGCACCCGGCTCCCCTCTGCCTGCTGTAATCACAAATCCTGTCAACCGGCAGTTGGAGCCTTCCTCCCTGACGAAACTCACGACCGGACTCTTGTTATAGCCTTCGATGATGGGGTAGCCTTCCGGACCCGGACCATCCGGATCGATCCCCGTCAGTTGAATACGCTTGCCCAGCAGATTGATGTTCTCACGATAGACGCCCGGGCGGACGATGATGACCGCGCCGTTGGCCGCCACATCGATAGCTTGTTGAATCCGGGCGAAGGGGCGCTCGGCCGTTCCATTCGCGCCGGAACTCCTCACATTTGGATCTGCGGGTTGCGAGGCCAGCGGAGCGTTCTTGTCCACATAAATTGTCTCCAGGATACTTACAAAGTTCGCCCGCAGGCGCCAATCTCCCTCCACCGTTACGTAGGCGGGGTTGGCGGGCGTGAAGTAGGAGCCGGACCAGTTGGCGAAGACGAAGTACGGGTCCGCTTCCGCCATCAGCCAGATCTTCTCATTCGGTTGATAGAAGTATACATCCTCACCCGGATCGGTGACACGCCCGCCGTACGAGGATTCAATCGACACACGCCGGACACCGGCCGAATCGTACGCGATCCATATTCCCGGATTGTTGGTACAGATCTGGGGAATGCAGCTGTCGTAGGCCTCCTGATTCAAGGGATTGATGCGCAGGTCGAGCTCTCCGAGGGATGTCAAGGAGGTCAGGGCGGAGATGTCACGGACCTCGTCCCTGTGAAGACTCACTGACCTCAGATTCTTCAGACCCGACAGGGTCGAGATATCGCTGAGCGGACACTCCTCAAGAGCCAACGTCCGCAGATTGCCCAGGCCCGACAACGGGGAAATGTCGCTGATCAGATGCCATCGAAGGGTCAACGTCTGAAGATTCGTGGCATACTGGAGGCCGGAGAGGCTCTCGATCTGGTTTCCCCGGTCCGGATCGCCGACATAGGTCAAGGTCATCAGGCCGAGCATGTCTGCAGGCGTTGGGTCGGATACCCATAGCGCATCTTCGATGGCGGCCTTCAAATTCCCGTCTTCAAAATCAATGGGGTTTTCAGCCCATGCGGGGCCGAACACAAACGATGTGAACACGACCGCAAACAGCAGCTTCTTCATGTCACTCTCTCCTGCAAAGTGCAACGCACACTCTTATTCTCGAACGAGGACGGTTCTCGCCAGAACCGCACGTGGCGCCTACCTTATGGGGAGGCGGTTTTCCCAGACGTCTTACTGGCTTGGGTCGTGCCGCCGTAAGCGCCCAGATTGAGGATGTCGCCGTTCGGGGCCGGCTCCGCCCCAACCGGGCTGCTCGGGTCCCCGCCATCGATGCACGGACTGCTGGCCGTATCCTGTATCCAAGTCCGTCCGTCCGCCTCCCAGCGACCCGTCTGGGATTTCAGATGATAATCGCCCGTTCGCCAGAGCGCCTGGTTGCTCGCAGGAGAGAGAGGCTCCTGGGGAGTGCCGGCACCGACCCACGAGCCCCGCTCCGCAAACAAGGGGTCCACATTGAGATCGCCTCGGTCCGGCCACCAGCCTTGGACATCACAGTAGCGGATCAGGGGATCGCTCTGACCTTTGATCAGAATCTCCCGGGGACTGTTAGCCCAGAGAATGGAGTTGGTCATTGTCACATCACTGTCGAACAGGATTAGCGCCGCCCCTTGCGGCCCATTGTAGTTGTCGGCAATCGTGCAGTTGGTCAGCACCGCCTGGCTATCGAAGCAGCAGATAGTGGCCCCGTCCGGGTCGGTCGAGCGGTTGCCGACGATCAGGCAATTGGCAATCGTCGGACTGCTGTTGTCGCAGAGAATGGCACCGGCGGAGGAATCCCGGCCCTGCATGACGACAAAGCCGGTGAAGGTGCCATTGGAGCCGCTGCGACTGGTGACAAAGCCCGTGAGTGAGCTGCTCAGGCTGCTGCCGGCAAAGCGGACGACGGGACCAGCGCCGATGCCCTCGAGGACCGCCGCCGGTCCGGCGTTGGGGCCGTTGGGATCGATGCCCATCAGGTGGAGGGTCTTGCCCAACATATCGATGTTTTCTCGATAGAGGCCCGGATGAACGACGATGGACACGTCCGGGCCGGCGACTTCGATGGCCTCCTGGAGGCGGTCGAAGGGATGCCCGGGCGTGCCGTCTTCGTTCGGGTCGCTGAGGGCGGGATCTCCGGGTCCGGGGTCGGCGGAGGCGTTGTCGTCTACGTGCAGGACCGCCAGCGGGCTCAGGAAGTTTGCCCGTATCTGGGAATCCCGGTCCATGGTGATAAACACCGGGTTTCGGGGACTGGGATAGTCGCCGGACCATCCGGCAAAAACGAAGCCGGGCCGGGCCTTGGCCTCAAGCCGGACCGACACATCGTAGTCATACGTAAAGTCGCCCTCTCCCGGATCGATGACCTCTCCCCCCGGTGTAGACGAGATCGAGAGGAGTTTCCCCACATGCAGGTCATAATCGATATGGATGCCCGGATTCCCTGCCTGGAGCTGCGGGATATAGATGTCGTAGGCTTCCTGCGTCAGGTAGTTCCCCTGCAGGTTGAGGCTTCGAAGGGATGTCAGGCCGCATAACGGAGAGATATCGGTGATCCGGTTGTTCTCCAGATCCAGGCTCCGCAATGTGCTCAGGCCCGACAGCGGCGAGAGATCGCTGACATGATTGATGCGCACATCCAGCGACGTCAGCTTGGTGAGGCCGGAAAGGGGGGACAGATCGCTGACTTCATTGCGCCAAAGGCTCACCGTCGACAGCTCGGTCAGCCCGCTGAGAGGCGAAAGATCGCTGACCTTATTGGCGCCGAGATCGACCTCATGGAGATGTGTCATGCCGGAAACGGCGGAAATGTCGCTGATCTCATTGAAGCGAAGGTTCAGCGTCCCCACCTTGATCAGGCCGGACAGAGGCGAGATGTCGCTGATCTTGTTCGCATGGAGGTTCAGGTCTGTGAGTTCGGTCAGTCCGGCCAGGGGAGAGATGTCGCTGATCGCGTTCTCCGAAAGATTCAGTGTCGTCAGATTCGTCAGACCTGAAAGGACGGAGATATCGCTGATCCGGTTCAAGCGTAGGGTCAGCGTCTGCAGATTCTTGGCATACTCCAGGCCGGAGATATCCAGGACCCCATCATCCTGCTCGTCCCAGTCCTCGATGTAGTCGAGTTCTGTCAGGTTGAGCATGTCCGTGGGTGTCGGGTCGGCGATCCCCAGCTCGCGCTCCACGAGGGCCTTGAGCTTTGGATCCGCAAAAGAGACGGGCTGTTCCGCCCATGCCGTACCGGCCGTGCCCAGGAGTGACAATAGCGCCAACGATACTCTCCGCATTGGTTCCATCTCCAAAACAAAGATTGCTTTCGGAGCTTGGCATCGCTTTTCCCAGAGTGATGCACTACCAATGTCAATTGTAGTGAGTACCGATGCGGGTGTCAAGTATGATAGTGAGCTGGAAGAGGCGCTTCTTCGGCGGACCGTGCCCTAACCCCTTGTGTACCAGCAGTATAGCGCAACCATCTATTTCCGAGGGCAACCGGAAAATCGTGTGTCGCGTCGGCGCGCTCTACCAGAACATCGCATACAGAACCACATAGATACCAGCCACAACGGCCCACCACAGGGCGAGACTCTTGTATCGCGGACGTAAGCCGGCCCTTTCCTCCACCGACAGGAAGACCATGTGGGGCTTCCAGAGCCATTTCTCGACGACGTTCGCGGGTGGGGCGGGCCTGAGATACGCCATCGCCACGTGAAAGACAATCACGGGAACCAGAAGGATGCCGGCCAGATTGAAGGAGTTGACCTTCCAGTGTAGGGCCTGGAGGACGGCGGGCAGCAGGGTCATGGGAATGCACAAAAGAAGCGTGGCGGTGGCCGAGAAGCTGTTGGAGCGCGGCCAGAGCAGGGCCGAGA
>Ga0315281_10011956_pt1 | contig 11855 bp, 12 predicted proteins | sample YL17G07_0_MG_FD_204540 | JGI IMG/M metagenome (GOLD analysis project Ga0315281, IMG submission 204540) | Sediment microbial communities from Yellowstone Lake, YNP, Wyoming, USA - YL17G07_0 | ecosystem: Environmental > Aquatic > Freshwater > Lake > Sediment | place: USA: Wyoming | collected... | reverse complement strand
CCGGTTTCAATTTCAATCGGAGCGCTGTCAGCAGTCACAGAGGTATCAATCACCCGTGTAGCTGCAGCCGGCCGTGCAGGTTTCACGCACTACCACCCTGGAAAGCAGTGGCAACGCCGGCCGCAGGCGTGACCAGATCCAGCGGGCGAGAATTTCGCTGGTCGGGTTCTCAAGTCCGGGGATGTCGTTCAGATAGCGATGATCGAGTTGATCATAGATCGGGCTGAACGCGCGCGTGACGTCCGCGAAATCCATGACCCAGCCTTCCTTTTCCGTAAGCGGACCGGAGACATGAATCTCTATCCGGATTGAATGGCCGTGCAGCCGCCGGCACTTGTGGTTCTCGGGAAGATTCGGCAGTAGATGCGCCGCTTCGATGGTAAATTGCTTGAATATTTCCACAACCTGCTCCGGTGCGAATGCCACCCTATTGCGCGCTGTCGCCGCAGGCTAGAATGGCGGGATAACTGGTAACACAACGCCACCAAGAATATCACAGCCAGCCTCCCAATATGCCTGCACCGCACTTCTCTTTGCTCGTCGAGCCCGAAGAACTGGAACGCCAGCTTGGCCAGGAATCAATGCTGCTTGTCGATCTGTGCAAGCCGGAAACCTACGCCCAGTCACACATCCCGGGCGCGGTACACCTCGACTACGCGCAGATCGTGGCCGCAAACAAACCCGTCATGGGCCTGTTACCGGGCGAAGATCAGCTGAATGCGGTTTTCTCGTCGATCGGCCTGACGCCCGAGCACCACGTGGTGGCCTATGACGACGAAGGCGGCGGGCGCGCCGCACGCCTGCTGTGGACGCTGGAGGCCATGGGCCACACACGCTTCTCGCTGCTCAACGGTGGCCTGCATGCCTGGAATCTGGAGCAGCGCCCGCTCAAGAGCGGGGCCGAAACACGGGCGCACAGCCGCTACCGCGTGCAACGCAATGATGATGCGATTGCTGACAGGGCCTACATACTGAAACACCTGGGAGATCCGGCGATGGTATTGCTGGATGCGCGCTCCAGCGACGAATACCTCGGCAACAAGCGCTTTGCCGAGCGTGGCGGACATATTCCGGGAGCCGTTAATCTCGACTGGATGCAAACCATGGATCGAGACCGTGGCCTACGTTTCAAACCGGCGGAGGCGCTGCGTGCCACGCTCGCGTCACTGGGCGTAACGCAGGACAAGGAAGTGGTGTGCTACTGCCAGAGCCATCACCGTTCGGCGCACAGCTGCATGATGCTCAGGAGCCTGGGCTACATGCGTGTGCGCGGTTACCCCGGTTCGTGGTCGGATTGGGGCAACAACCCGGACACACCCGTCGAATAGACGGGGACATTCTTACGGCAACCGCTTGCAGCCGGTTGTGTCGCAACTGTAGTGGTAGCTACCCCAGCCATCAGCATGCTGGCGACACGGCTGCTCGCGCAGGGCATACACATCGCCCACATAAACCATGGCCGCAACTTCTTCCATGCCGGGATGGGCGCGTTCGGACTGCGTGATCAGGGAATTGATTCTGGACACCAGGGATGAAGTCAGCTGAAACAGGGATTTCATGACACACCTCCAACAGCATAGCGACTACGGTTACCGGATAGATCAGCAAGGAGCGTGCCATATCCCAATGAGGAAGAATCCCCCGATTTATCGGTCTGGCACGCGACACAAGCTGCTTGTCCCTGTCATTTCTGACGCAGACTGCGTCAATTCCTTGAAGATGGTATCGGTCACAAACGGGTTTTTCTTGAAGCGCCTACGCTGTGGCCAGGCCGTAAATGTCTTCGCCTGAAAAAATTTCCTGGCAACACCTCTCGCCGGCGATCAGGTTCCAGATGCTGGCTGACCAAGAAAGGCTGCGATCCGGCGCACGCCCTCCTCCAGCTGCGCTTGGGTGTTGGTGTAGGAGAAGCGCACATGCCGCTGGGGCGCATGCAAACCGAAATCCAGGCCGGGCGTGATGGCCACGCCCGCCTCTTCCAGCAAACGCCGCGCAAAGTCGTCGCTGTCACCCGTCAGCTGGCTGGCATCGGCATACAGGTAAAACGCACCTTGTGGTGTGACCGGGATTTCGAAGCCAAGCATGCGCAACGCAGGCAGAAGATAGTCGCGACGCGCGCGAAACTCATCGCGCCGCCGATCCAACTCGCTCAATACGTCCGGCCGAAACGCCGCCAACGCGGCATACTGCGCAGGTGTGCTCGCGGCCAGAAATATGTTTTGGACGAGGCGGTCTATTGCGTCCACATATTCTGCCGGTGCTACCAGCCAACCGACCCGCCAGCCAGTCATGCCGTAATACTTTGAGAAGCTATTCACCACAAACACGTCGGTTGAATAATGCAGGGCGCTACGTGCCGGCACGCCGTAGGTGAGTCCGTGGTAAATCTCGTCCACGATCAGCACGCCGCCCAACTCGCGCACGGTACGCACTATCTCGGCCATCTCAGGCTCCGGCAGCAGCGTACCGGTGGGATTGGAAGGCGAGGAAATCAGTACGGCGCGCGTTGCACTCGTCCAGTACTGGCGTATCAGGGCCGCCGTGAGCTGGTAGGAAGTCGATGCACCCACCGGCACAAGTGTTGCGCGACCCTCGAACAGGCGCACGAAATGCCGGTTGCAGGGGTAACCCGGGTCGGCCATCAGCACTTCGTCGCCCGAGTTGATGAGTACACCGAACACCAGCGTAAGTGCGCCGGACGATCCGGGCGTTACCACCACGCGTGCAGGGTCGGGGCGCGCTGCTAGCGGGTAGCTGGCGGCAATGGCGGCACGCAACGCCGGCAGGCCAAGCGCAGGCGTGTACTGCGTGTAGCCGGCGCGCAATGCGTCGATACCGGCCTCGACGATCGGTACAGCAGTCGGAAAGTCCGGCTCACCAATCTCCATGTGTACGATCGAGCGGCCCTGCGCTTCCAGCTCACGGGCACGCGCCAGAATGGCCATCACATGGAACGGTTCGATCCCCGCCATGCGGGTGGCGATTGGCGTCATGGGCAAGGCTCAACTTGGCTCATGCCCCGACCAGCGCCTGTGCCAGTGACAGATCGAACAGACGTGCCCCGTTCACTGGCGCGCGCGATCCCAGGACACGGAACGGCTGCTGCGGTTCTCCAAACTGGTCGAGCACCAGCACGGCGTCAGCGAAATCCTGGTCGCGTGTGTAGTCATTCACCGTGACCACGGTCTGCAACCCCGCGCCGCGCGCCGAACGCAGGCCGTTTTCCGAATCCTCGAAGGCGAGGCAGTTCTCGGGCGCAAGACCAAGCTTCTCCAGCGCATACTGGTAGATGTCCGGCGCCGGTTTCTTGGCCGGCACCACGTCGCCCGCCGCGATGACCTCGAACCAGGTTACCGCCTCCGGGGTGAGCGCATGTTCGAGCAACACCGTGACATTTTCCGGGGTCGTGGTGGTGGCAATGGCGAGCCGGATACCGGCGGCACGCGCCTCGTTGAGCAGGCGCGCGACGCCGGGCCGCAGCGGAATTCCACCCTGAGCCAGCAACTTTGTGTAAAACCGGGTCTTGGCGACGTGCAGACGGGCAATCAGGCTATCCAGATCGGCTGGCCGCGCCCAGTCTGGCCGGTAGCGGTCCAGGTAGTGGCGCATACGCTCCTTGCCGCCAGTAACCGCCAGCAGCGCCCCATATAGCCCCTCATCCCAGTGCCAGTCGAGCCCAGCCTCGGCAAAGGCCTGGTTGAAGGCCACGCGATGGCCGTCACGCTCGGTGTCAGCCAGGGTCCCGTCCACATCGAAAATTAAGGCGGTAAGTGTCATATCCCACACAATATCAAGTGGTTAAGAGTGCCCATTTTATCATCAAATTGGCCCGGTTCTTGCTATCATAAACCTTGCGCCCTAGCCCCTTTATCTGATATAGATGCGCGCTAATTTTTTCACCGGTAAGCGGCCAAACCGCTGTGTAACAGGAGTAAAGACATGCCGGCCAGCAAGAAGAAGGATCACGTTGCAACCCCAGTCCTGATCCACGGCATCAAGCCGTATGTGGAGAAAAAGGACGAGGAGTACATGAGCAAGAAAATGCTCGAGCACTTCCGCACCATCCTGAATGCCTGGAAACAGGAGCTGCTCGACGAGGTGTCGCGCACCGTCCACAGCATGCAGGACGATACTGCGAATCACCCGGACCCGAACGATCGCGCCAGTCAGGAAACCGACATGTCGCTTGAGCTGCGCTCACGCGACCGTGAACGCAAGCTGATCAAGAAGATCGAGGAGGCGACTGCCAAAATCGATTCCAACGACTACGGTTACTGCGAGACCTGCGGCGTCGAGATCGGCGTGCAGCGCCTTGAAGCACGTCCGACCGCAACCCTGTGCATCGACTGCAAGACGCTGGATGAGATCCGCGAAAAGCAGATGGGCTGATAGCCTGACTGCTCGCCATTCCGTAACAAAGAGGGGGCTTAATAACCCCCTCTCCTGTTTCTATTTATGGAAAGCACGCCTGCACAAAATAGCCGTTATTACTGGAGCCTGACGGTTGTATAACCTGCTCATCCGCAACGCCCGCATTGCCCTCCCGGACGGCACCACCTTCGAAGGCGATGTCGCTTGCGAGGATGGCCGCATTGCCCGCATTGATCCCGCCATCACCGCCGCCGCACGCGAAACCATCGACGCAGCCGGCAACCTGTTGCTGCCGGGCGTCATCGACCCGCAGGTGCATTTCCGTGAGCCGGGCAACGAGCACAAGGAAGATCTCGCCTCGGGCTCACGTGCGGCGGTACGCGGCGGCGTCACCAGTTTTCTCGAAATGCCGAACACGGCGCCACCGACCACTACACAGGCGGCGCTCGACGAGAAGCTCGCGCGCGCCGCGCGCAAGAGTGTCGCCAACTACGGCTTTTTCATCGGCGCCACGCCGGACAACCTCGAAGCCCTCAATACCGTCACGCCGGCCTGCGGCATCAAGATTTTCATGGGTTCGAGCACCGGCAGCCTGCTGGTGAATCGTCCCGAGGACCTGGAGCGCATTTTCGCGAACGGCACGCGCCTGATCGCCGTGCACGCCGAGGACGAGGCGCGCATCCACACGCGCCGCGCGCAGTTTGCCGGACGCACCGACCCGGCCGTGCATTCCGAAATACGCGACAACGAAACCGCGCGTCTGGCCACCGAACTGGCGCTCACATTGTCGAAGAAATATAAACGCCGCCTGCACATCCTGCATCTGTCAACGCATGAAGAAGTCGCCATGCTGCGCGTCGACAAACCGGCCTGGGTGACGGCCGAGGTGATTCCGAATCACCTGCTGCTCAACACCGGCGACTATGCGCGCCTCGGCACCCTGGTGCAGATGAACCCGCCGATTCGTTCGCCACAGGACAACGCCGCACTCTGGGCCGGGCTGCACGATGGCATCATCGACTTCATCGCTACCGACCATGCGCCGCATACGCTCGAAGAAAAACAGCAGGCCTACCCGAACACACCCTCCGGCATGCCGGGCGTCGAAACATCGCTGCCACTGATGCTCACCGCCATGCACGAAGGCCGCTGCACACTCGCCGAAATCCAGAAATGGATGTGCTACGGTCCGGCCGAGGCCTACCATATTCCGAACAAGGGAAAAATTCTGGAGGGCTGGGACGCGGATCTCACGCTCGTCGATATTGAGCGCGCCCGGCCAGTACGCAACGAGGAAACCTTCACCAAGGTACGCTGGTCGCCGTGGAACGGGCGCGAGCTGCGTGGCTGGCCGCAGTACACTATCGTCAACGGCGACGTCGCCTTTGACAACGGACACATCCGCGAGCTGGTGCGCGGCCGCCCCCTGACCTATCTCCGCTAATCAATAAAAAACAACATGGATATCTTGCTGCTGATCAAAGCAGTCATTCTTGGTATTGTCGAAGGCCTGACTGAATTTCTTCCGGTGTCCTCGACCGGCCACCTGATCCTGGCTGGCGACCTGCTCGATTTCAATGATGCACGTGGCAAGCTCTTCGAGATCGTCATTCAGACTGGTGCCATCCTCGCCGTGTGCTGGGAATACCGCGCCAAAATCGGCAGCGTGCTAGGTGGACTAGGCAGCAATCGCGACGCTCAGCGCCTGGTCATCAACCTGGCCATCGCCTTCATGCCTGCGGCGATCCTGGGACTTGCCTTCGGTAAGGCGATCAAGGCACACCTGTTCCAGCCCATTCCCGTAGCCCTGGCATTTATCATCGGCGGTGTATTCATTCTCTGGGCCGAGCGGCGCCAGCACGTGATTCGTATCCAGTCCGTGGACGACCTGACCTGGCAGGATGCCCTTAAGCTTGGCTTCTGCCAGGCCCTCGCCCTGATTCCCGGCACCTCCCGCTCCGGCGCGACCATCATCGGTGGACTGTTCCTGGGCCTCTCGCGTAAGGCAGCCACCGAATTCTCATTCTTCCTCGCCATTCCCACCCTATTTGCTGCCGGTGGCTATGAATTGTGGAAAGAGCGCGCGCTGCTTAATACCGATGACCTCAGCATGTGGACGGCGGGCTTCATCGCCGCGTTCATCTCGGCCTTTCTGTGCGTGCGTTGGCTGCTGCGCTACATCAGCAGTCACGACTTCAGCCTGTTCGCCTGGTACCGCATCGCATTCGGTCTGGTGGTCATCGGCACCGCCTATAGCGGTGTGGTGAACTGGACCAATCCCTAAATATCCCCCTCTCCCTCTGGGAGAGGGTTAGGGTAAGGGCTGTCAATACATGCAAAATAATTCTGGCCGAACTACATCATGGAACTGATCACGCAGCTTATCGACGTTGTCCTGCATCTCGACCTTTATCTTGGCGCGTTCTTGCAGGACTATGGCCTGTGGGTTTACGCCCTGTTATTCGTCATTATTTTTGCCGAAACCGGCTTTGTGGTAACGCCCTTCCTGCCCGGCGATTCGCTGCTGTTCGTAGCCGGCACCCTCGCCGCCAGCGGCGGGTTCGACGTGCAGTGGTTGATCCCGCTGCTTATCGCTGCATCGTTCGGCGGCGACAACACCAACTACTGGATTGGCTACCATATTGGGCCACGCGTGTTCCAACGCGACGATTCGCCTCTACTGAACCGTTCTTACCTGGACCGTACGCGCGCCTTCTATGACCGGCATGGCGGCAAGACCATACTGCTCGCCCGCTTCATGCCAATCTTGCGCACCTTCGCACCTTTCGTGGCCGGTGTCGGACGCATGCCATATTTCCGGTTTCTTGCATTCAGCCTTAGCGGCAGCGTGTTATGGGTAGGGCTGCTTGTACTGGCCGGCTATTTCTTCGGTCATCTGCCGGTGGTGAGCCAGAACCTGACATTAATGATGATCTGCATCATTGTGGTGTCGCTCTTACCGGGCGCCATTGCTTGGTTGCACCATCGTTTTGCGCGTTGATTGCCCGCGATCTCCACACAGATCGTTCTGTTGCACCGCTTCCATTTCCCAACCGTACTTGTCGCGCCGACGAAGACAAGAAATTGAGTACCAAAAAGAAATGACCCTTCAACGGATTCCCCTCACCTGGTTTCGGATCGCCTTGGCCGTGGCCCTGGTCGTCACGATGTACCTGGCTACGACACGACAGGCGTTTCCGGTCATTGATGGCGTCAATGACAAGGTGAAACATGTGTTCGCCTTCTATGTGCTGACCCTCCTGGCAGATTATTCCACGCCCAAGATCAGATTCAGCCTGAGCAAAGGACTCGCCATTCTGAGTTATGGACTATTGATCGAAGTCGTTCAGCATTTCCTGCCGTACCGTACATTTTCCCTGTTCGACTTGGCTGCGGATGGAATCGGAATTACGGCTTATGCACTTTCACAACCAGTAATCACCCGGCTCTACATCCTGCGGCGTTGTTAGGGAGACGTGCGTCTCCGGCTGTTATCGGCCCAGACTGTGTAAAAACGCGCCGGAGATACTGTGGCCAAGTGCGCCCGGGTGTCCGAAGCCTGGCTTAACAAGCGAGGTGACACGAATCAACGATTAGCCGATAGAGATCGCTAGTATCAGGCCCGCATGACCTCCATCAGGGCCCCGTTCCCCAACAGTTTCATTACTCGTTTCAAGTTGTAGGCCAGGACGTGGAGACTCATTTCCGTACCGACGCGATCCAAGGTTCTGGTCAGGAAATGCGTGCTGCCCATCCATGACTTGATCGTCCCGAACGGGTGTTCGACTGTTTGGCGTCGAATGCGCATGCTCTCGGGGGCCTGATCTAGGCGGGTCTGCATGGCTTCAAGGACCGCTTCATGCTCCCACCGACTCACGCGCCGCTGCTCACTGGGAGTGCATTTCTTCTTAATGGAACACTGCTGGCAGTGCGAACTCCAGTAGCGGTGCAGCGTTAACCCTTTCTCGATACGTGAGAAGCGCCAAATCAGGCGTTGCCCGGCCGGGCAACGGTACTCGTTGTTCTTTGCATCGTAAATGAAATCCTCTCTGCCAAAGCGCCCCTCGGCCGTGGCATTGGAGGTCACGGTCTTGGGCACAATGGCGGCAATCCCGGCTTCGTGACAGGCGAGAATCTCTTCGCTGTTGAAATACCCTCGATCCGCAATCACCGTCAGGTCCTCAGTGCCCATCGCGGTGCGCGCCTGGGCAGCCATCGAGCTCAACTGGTCCCGGTCAGTGCCCGTGTTCGTCACCTCGTGCGCCACAATCAAATGATGCTTCGCCTCCACGGCCGTCTGGACGTTGTAGCCCACGACACCGGTGCCTCGCGTCTTCATCGAACGCGCATCGGGGTCGGTCAGGGAGATCTGCTGGTCGGGCGATGCGTTGAGGCGGACTTCAATGTCCTTGAGTGCCTGCATCTGCGCCTTCAAGGCGGCGATCTTGTCGTGCAACCGCTCGGTCTTGGCCTGAGCGGCGGCGGGCTCTTGCCGATCCGCGGTGTCGAGTCCGACCAGGTAGCGGTTGATGCTGGATTCGATTTCCTCCATCCGGCGTTGCAGCTTGGCGCTGGTGTAATTCCGGTCGCGGTTATTGACGGCCTTGAACTTGCTGCCGTCGATGGCGACCAGGGCTTCGGAGAACAGACCCAGTTGCTGGCACAGCACTACGAACTGCCGGCAGACACCGCGGATGGCTTTGCCGTTGTCTTTGCGGAAATTAGCAATGGTCTTGTGATCCGGCACCAGCCGGCCGGTCAGCCACATCAGTTCAACGTTGCGCTGCGCCTCGTTCTCCAGGCGGCGGCTGGATTGAATCCGATTAAGGTAACCGTATATATAGATCTTGAGGAGCACGGTGGGGTGATACGCTGGTCTGCCCGTCGTCGCCGGATCAACACCTTCAAACCCCAGAGTACCGAGATCCAGTTCATCCACGAAGACATCGACGACTCGTACCGGGTTGGCGTCGGCAATGTAGTCGTCGAGCATCTCGGGGAGCAGCGTACTTTGTGTTCGACTCTCACCCTGTATGAATCGCTTCATCCCGTAGCCCTCGATCTTCAATGCCTATGGCATAGATCACTTCAGGGCCTGATGAGTTCCCGTTTTTACACAGTCTGGGCCAGAACCAGTCACTCAGTTTTCCCCGGAGCGGTCACTCAATATCCTGAATGCAGACAGAGTCGATAACCTGGTGCTGATACCCCAAAGGGGCAAGATCACTCATCTCTCATATGCGCCAATATCCCAGGCGCCTCCATTCGGTCTTGAATTGGAAAGGAAGTCGCCGAACACTGGAACAGCGGTTCCAGTATCTACAGCAGGATTCGTACCAGACTTAAGCGCATAATCAACAGGTAACACAGGAGTTCCGCTAACAAATAATGCCGATGGCGTATTGTTCAAGAGATTGCTTGCTTGCAGTGTGCCTGTGCCTCCATCTATGAGAATTTCCTTTTGCCCGGATCCATTGGGCGCAGAAGCCAGATTGTTATAAACGCGAGCACTCGTTACACCATTACCAATCTCGACACACCTGAAATTTACTGCCGCGGATGAATAACAAGTATTGTTATAAATATGAACATTATTCACGATGGGCGCCCCAGTATACGTTTGAACTGATATCCCTGTAATACCTGTATTAGAAGTGCTCATATCCAAAATATTATTTCGAACCGTACTAGGATGAAATCCATCCAAATCGACTGTCGTTATTGAAATTTGTGAATTGGCTGTTCCTGTTTTAGATTCCAACCAATTGCGTTCCACAATAATGTCTCTCAGGTGCTCTGCAGCCAAATCATTTTGCGGCGCAACTACGATCTGCCAGGCAGTTGTAATGGGCAGGATATGATTATCCGCAATGATGTCTTTTTCAGTGTAAGTACCATCCCATACACATGGAGCAGCACTACATGGAGGATTATTAACTTGATGTAACTTGATAACCAAACCATTGCCTGCGCCGGGGTTACCCAATGTATTGTGCGATATGATAAATTTTTTAGCCCCACCCATTCTGATCACGTGGTCGCCATATCCGGTCGGGTTAATGTAATTTCCAAGAAGTGCGGAAGTCGTGGAAGGTGTCCAATACACTGCAGCTGCATTATTAGACGCAGGGTCGATTTCATCTATCACCATTTCTTGAACCACATCATATGTTCCACCACTGCCAAAAATTCCGGATCCTATATTATGTGCATGTACATTTAATACAGTTGTATTCGAATATGCTCCACCTATTGAAATTGCCCCATAAGGTGCATTTCCTGTATTGCCATCAAGATCGAGTCCCATCACCCTCCAATCATCCGCCTGAACTGTAATGAACACCCCTCCTAAATTTCCTGCCCTGATTATTGGCTTGGTTCCCGCACCGAAAGATCCAACAAGTCCAGGTCCAGCTACTGAAAGACTGGCAGCTGTTGCACCAGTCCAAGTATCCCCAGCTTTGAATAACAAACGGTGTACTCCGCTGCCTATATAACCCATTGCAGTGTTAAAACTAGCTGTCTGGTAAGTTGTCGCTCCTGAAGGGCAACCAGTAAAATCTGTACCTGTAGAAACACAAACTGTATTTGAACCAGAAAATACCGTGTCGGGATTCTGCACTACAATCAAAGCACAGTTGTTCGACACAGAATTCACGCCGTCTGATGCAATCAAATTGACTGTATAAACTCCTGGCGATTCGAATACATGTACAGCGATGGCACCAGTTTCTAAATTCTTGTTACTTGCTCCTGGCCGCGCACCAAATGCCCATGTACCTGCACCGGTATCACCAAAATCCCAGCGATACTGAAGATCGTGGAATGGAGTTGTCGTTGTGGTCGCCGTGGTGCCCGACGCGTCGAAGAATACCGACAATGGTGCGACACCGGTAAGGCGGCTCGGAACGATTGAAAGCGTTATGGCACCCGTCGCACCGGTAGTCGAGCATGCCGATGAGGTCGTCACGCTAACCGTTGTGCTCTGGCTAGCAGTCCCGCCGGGGCCTGTGCATGTCACGGTATAGGTTGTGGTTGTGATCAAGGCTGGCGTAGTAAATGAACCCGTTGTTCCAGTGCCGCCTCCTCCGGATGAGGTGCAGGATGTAGTGTTGGTTGAAGACCAGGTGACCACGGAGGTAGCTCCACTCGCGATTGAAGGCGGTGACGCGGAAAGAGTGACGGATGGAGCGCTGGGGTTGACTGGAGGAGGAACAGTGTTGTTGACAGGAACGGTAGTAGTGACGCCAGTGTTGTTACAGGCGGTCAGGCCGAAGGCTGTGCACAGGATGATCAAAAGAACGCCTGTGTGGTTCTTGCGGCTATCGGTGGAGTAGTGTGGCATGACGGTTCCTTTCTATCTAAGCGATAGCCGTGTGTTCCAAGGAAAGTAGTTTTAAAGTATTTTCTTCAGACCCTGCTACAGTCCTTCGACGGCACCGATATCAACCACGCCATGCTGCGGCCGGATGGTGCGGAAGAAA
>Ga0315281_10011955_pt1 | contig 11856 bp, 8 predicted proteins | sample YL17G07_0_MG_FD_204540 | JGI IMG/M metagenome (GOLD analysis project Ga0315281, IMG submission 204540) | Sediment microbial communities from Yellowstone Lake, YNP, Wyoming, USA - YL17G07_0 | ecosystem: Environmental > Aquatic > Freshwater > Lake > Sediment | place: USA: Wyoming | collected... | reverse complement strand
TCATGTAGCCGCCGTAACTTCCGCCGGTGATCCCCACCCGGGCCGGGTCGACGAACGGCTTGCTCCTCAGCCATTTCACGGCTTCGGAGTAGTCATGGACCTCCCATTTGCCCAGACAGCGGTGCATCAGGGACTCGCCTTTCTTGCCGAAGTGGCTCGAGACGCGGTGGTCGACCTTGAAGATGATGATCCCCTCCTGGGCCAGGAAGAAAGATGTCATCGAGGGGAACGAGTTCGACACATCGGGGCCTACGTTGGGACCGCCGTAGATCGTGAACAGGACCGGGTACTTTTTGGAGGGGTCGAAATCCGGGGGCAGGATCCAGGAGGCCGGCAGCTTCCAACCGTCGTCGGTGGTGATGGTGAAGATCTCGCGCTTCCCCAGGGCGTACTCGTCCATCAGGGGGGTCCGGCTCTGGTCGATCGTCCTTATCAGTGCGCCGTCCGAGCGGCAGAGGTCCTTCCGGGAGGGGGTGTCTAGATTCGAGAATGTGTCAAGGAAATAGGCCCCTCCGGGCGCGACCTGAGCAGAGTGAGTGCCGGGCGCCTTGGTCAGCTTTTCGAGCTTCGTGCCGTCCAGACTGACCCGGAAGAGATGGACCTCGGCGGTGGCGTCCTTTTCGGCGGTGAAATAAACCGTCCTGTTCTTCTCGTCCACAAGGCTGAGGCCGAGCACCGACCAATCGCCGTCGGTCAGCCGGCGTCGGAGCTTGCCCTTCGGGTCATAATAGTAAAGGTGGCGCCAGCCGTTCTTGTCGCTCCGGGCCAGAAAGCCGCTGCCGTCCTTGAAGAGATACAGGTCCTCGAAGAACTGCACCCAGGACGGCTGTTTTTCGTCATAAAACTCGGTCTTGGCCCCGGTCTGGAGGTCCACGTTGTAGATCTTCAAGTTATCCTGTTCCCGGTTCATCCACTGGACTGTGACCCGGGAGGAATCGGGCGGCCAGAAAGGCCAGGCCAGGTACTGGTCGGATCTTTCGTCGAAATCCGCCCAGACGACCTTGCCGTCTGCGGCCGACGCGATGCCGAGCCTGACCTTCGGGTTCGGGTCGCCCGGCTGGGGATAGCGGCCGACCTCGAGTTCCCCGTGAACCCCGTCCGACCGGAAGAGCGGGAACTCGGGCACGGGACCGTCATCGAACCTCAGGAAGGCGATTCGGCGCGAGTCGGGCGACCACCAGAAGGCCTTGTACCGCGAGGCGCGCTCCAGGATCTCCTCGTAATAGACCCAGGACGCCCAGCCGTTGTAAACGGCGGCAGAGCCGTCGCTCGTCAGCTGTGTCTCCCGACCCGAGGCCGCGTCCACGGTGAAGAGGTTGTTCTTGCGGGTGAAGGCGACCGACTTGCCGTCGGGCGAGAGGGTCGGGTTCTTCTCGGGGTCCGGGTTGTCGGTCAGACGGCGGAGTTGACCGGATCTCACGGAATAAAAATAAAGGTCGTTGTCGGAGGAATAGAGGAGTCCGCCGAAGTCGGAAGTCGTGCCCTCGGGGGCGGACGCGGGAAAGCCGGCCGGGCAGTTCTTCCGGATGGCGTCGTAGTCGAGGAGGACCGTTTTAGCCCCGGTCCCGGCCTTGACCTTGTACAGAATATCGGACTTGGTTTTCTCGTCGTGCTCCCGGAACAGGTAGGATTCGGCGTCGTACCAGCCTTCAATATCGCTCAAGGGCTTGAGCAGGCGCGGCTCCTGGCGGAGATAGGCTTGGCCGTAGGTCAGGCGCTTGGTCCCCTGGGACCAGGCCGTGACGGCGACGAGCCCCAGGGCGGCGAGAACGAGAGCCGCGGGGGAAAGACGGGTTCTTGTTGCGGACATCCGGCACTCCTCGAATAAAAATCTGAACCACTTTTTTATCATCGCCCCGGAGCCGTGTCAAACCCAAGTCTCCGTCGCCTGGCTAATTGGTGCCAGAGATGCTTTTCCCCAATTAGCGGGATTCACGGCGTCTAAAATTAGGGGAAAAGCATCTCTGGCACCATTTTTTTGGAAGGGGTCCCGGGATGATTAGGGCGGCCAAAGCGCTCTTCCCGCGACACGGCTGACCAACGGGCGCGCGTCGGGGGAGGGCGGAAATTATTGGGGGCGCGACAGGGGCGGGCGATAGTAGGCGCCATACCCGATCAAGAAACACGCCTTCAAAAATATTTTAAAAAAAGACTTGACAGATGATTGTCAGATAGTCTATTGATATTGTCGACTAATAAGGCGGACAACAACGATGCGACTTTCGACCAAGGGTGAGTACGCCAGCCGGGCCATGCTGGAGCTCTCCCTCCACCACCAGGAAGGGCTCCTTCACATCCGGACCATCTCCGAGCGCCAGGACATCCCCGAACGGTTCCTGGAGCAGATCCTGCTCCTGCTCAAGCGCGCCGGCTACCTCCGGAGCAAGAAGGGCCCGAACGGGGGCTATTTCCTGGCCAAGCCCCCGGCCGAGATCACGGTGGCCGAGATCATCCGGGTCATGGACGGCCCCCTGGCGCCCATCGATTGTGTCAGCGTCACCGCCCACGAAGTATGTCCCCGGGAGAACTTCTGCGGGCTGCGCTGGCTGTGGAAGGAATGTCGCGACGCCCTGGCCGAGATCCTGGAGCGGACGACCTTCGCCGACCTGGCGGAAAAGACGAAATCGGCCAAGAAAAAGGTCAGCGGGACCAAGAAGCCGCCGGCCTGATTTTTTTTCTATAATTAGTCGATAAGATTAGTCGACTATAAGAGGGCATGAAACGAAGACAACGGAAGAGGACGCCAAGCCGCTTCCGAGTCAAGAAAGGAGCATTGAGATGAAAAACGCTTTCCCCCGAGGGCTGGTCGCGGCCCTCAGCCTCATCCTGGTCCTGGCCGCCGGCACCCTGGCCGCCGAAGACAAGCCGACGGCCGCACCGGTCACGTCGACCTCGGCCTTCAAGCTGACGGGCTACACCCAGGCGCGCTTCGGCCTGGTCAACGACGACTACGCCACCCTGTTCAACAATTCCGGGCCGACCTCCTTCCAGGTCTACCGGGCCCGTTTCGGCCTGGAGGGCGAGATCGTCAAGAACATCAGCTTCAAGGTCGTGGTGGACGCCGTCAAATCGCCGATCCTTGTGGACGCCATGATCGATTTTAACCTGATCAAGGGCGGCTTCCTGCGGGCCGGGCAGTTCAAGGTCCCCTTCAGCCAGGAGAACCTGATCTCAGCCTCCCAGCTGGATACCATCAACTTCGCCCAGGTCGTGACCAAGCTCGTCCCCGGGCGGGACATCAAAGCCAGCGGCCGCGACATCGGCGTCATGGCCGACTACAAATGGGGCACCCTCGAGGGCATGGTCGGTTTGTTCAACGGCCAGGGCATCAACACCGTGGACCTGGACGCCAAGAAGGATATCGCCGCGCGCCTGACCTGGGCGCCGCTGAGCTACCTGTCCGTCGGCGTTTCGGAGTACCTGGGTCACTCCCAGTTCGCGGCCAACGTCCTGACCGTCAAGCGCGACCGGACCGGCCTCGAAGCGGCCTTCAATTACTCCGATTTCATGGTCAAGGCCGAATACGTCAAAGCCTGGGACGGGGTCAAGACCGCCTACGGCTGGTACGTGACCGGCGGCTATTTCGCCCTGCCCAAGCAACTCCAGCTCATCCTCCGCTACGACAGTTACGACAAGAGCCTGCAGGCCGTGGGCGACCGCTCGGACCTCGTCGTCCTCGGCTGCAATTGGTTCTTTTCCTCCAAGACGAAATTCCAGATCAATTGCGAATTGGGAAAACTTGAAAGCAAGAACCTTGTGTTTTCAGCCTTGCTGGGCCAATTCCAGGTGGGATTCTAACCCCGAGGGAATGTTCGGGTGAGAGATAAGAGGAGTTCAGCATGAAAAAAGCATTGACGATTCTTCTGATCCTGGTCGTGTTCGGCTTCGGCCTGGCCGCGGCGGCCTCGACCCCGGATCAACCCCTCAAGGGCAAGATCAGCATCTCGGGCGCCTGGGCCCTGTATCCCATGGCCCAAAAATGGGTCGAGGAATTCACCAAGGCCTACCCCGACGTCAAGATCGATGTCCAGGCCGGCGGCGCGGGCAAGGGCATCGCCGACACCCTGGCCGGCATGGTGGACATCGGCATGGTCTCCCGCGACGTGCATCCGGCCGAAGTGCAGAAGGGCGCCCTGGCCCTGGCCGTGACCAAGGATGCGGTCGTGGCCACGATCAACGCCAAGAACACCCAGCTCAAGGACATCTTGGGCCATGGGGCCAAAAGGGACGCCCTGGTCGGGCTGTGGATCGGCGGCGCCACCAAGACCTGGGGCCAGGTCATCGGGACCGCGGACAAGACCGATGTCCAGGTTTTCACCCGGTCGGACGCCTGCGGCGCGGCCGAGACCTGGGCGGCCTACCTGGGCAAGCACCAGGAGGACCTCCAGGGCGTGGGCGTGTACGGCGACCCGGGCGTGGCCGATGCCGTCCGGCGCGACCCCGTGTCCGTGGGCTATAACAACGTCAATTTCGCCTACGACCCCCAATCCAAGAAGCCCGTGGAGGGGCTGGCCATCCTGCCCCTGGACCTGAACGGCAACGGAAAGGTCGACCCCGAGGAGAATTTTTACGCCACCCGGGACGAGATCTGCGCGGCCATCGCCGACGGCAAGTATCCCTCCCCGCCGTCCCGCGACCTGTACTTCGTGACCAAGGGCGTGCCCGCGTCGGACGTGGTCAAGGCCTTCCTGCGCTGGGTCCTGACCAAGGGCCAGGCCTTCGTGGGCGACACCGGCTACATCAACCTCTCCCAGGAAAAATTGAAAAAGGGATTGACTCTGCTGGGGGAGAAGTAATAACGTAATCTGTCTGAATAGAGAAGTAAGTCGAGCGAAATAATCGACTTACGCCCCTCAGCGCGAGCGGGCGTTGTCCTTTTCAGGAGACGAGAAGAAACCCGGCGGGCCCCTGGCGCCGCCGGCGCTCGACAAGGAGGCACAAGGTCGTGAGCGAGGGCAAGGTCAAGGGCTGGCGCCTGCTGAAGGACAGCCTGGCCCGGCGGTCGATGTTCATCCTGACCCTTGTCCCCGGGCTGATCGTGGCCCTCATGATCTTCGGGCTCCTCCTGCGGTCCAAGTCGATCCTGGCCGTCAAGTCGGTCTCCCACCTGCTCTTTTCCACGGCCTGGCACCCGCTCCGCGGCGAATTCGGACTCCTGGCCTTCATCACCGGGACGTTGTGGGTGACCTTCGTGGCCATGGTCATCGCCGTGCCCATCTCCCTGCTGACCGCCATCTATCTTTCGGAGTACGCGCCGCGCGTGGTGCGCGAGGTGGCCCGGCCGATCGTGGACCTGCTGGCCGGACTGCCCTCGGTCGTGTACGGGGTCTGGGGCGTGCTCATGGTCGTGCCCTTCGTGGCCAACCAGCTGGCCCCGCTCTTCGGCACCAAGTCCAGCGGCTACAGCATCCTGGCCGGGGGCATCGTCCTGGCCATCATGGTCTTCCCGACCATCATCCACGTCTCGCTCGAGGTCTTCACCTCCATCCCCCATTCCCTGCGCGAAGCGTCGCTGTCCCTCGGGGCGACGCGCTGGGAGACGGTCAAGCACGTCGTCCTGCGCAAGGGCGGGCAGGGGATCATCGCCGCCATGGTCCTGGGCGTGTCCCGGGCCTTCGGCGAGACCATGGCCGTGCTCATGGTCGTGGGCAACATCCCCCGTGTCCCCAAATCCATCTTCGCCGGGGGCTACCCCTTGCCGGCCCTCATCGCCAACAACTACGGCGAGATGATGTCCGTGCCCCTCTATGATTCGGCCCTGATGCTGGCCTCGCTCGTCCTGCTCCTCGTCGTCCTGGTGTTCAACGTCCTGGCCCGGATCATCCTCGTCCGGGCGGAAAGGAAGGCCGAGTGATGAGCGCCGGGGCCGTCTTCCAGAAGAACCGGCGGCGGTGGGAGGAGGGTTTTTTTCGCTTCCTGATGTACGCCTCGACCTTAATCGTCGTGGGCAGCCTGCTGCTCATCCTCGTAACCATCATCTGGAAGGGCCTGCCCAGCCTCAGCCTGTCGATGATCACCCAGGTGCCCAAGGGCGGCTACTATTTGGGCAAGGAGGGCGGCATCCTGAACGCCATCGTCGGCTCCCTGTACCTGGCCGGCGGGGCGACTCTCCTGGCCATTGTTCTCAGCCTGCCGGTCGTCCTCTACCTGAACCTCTACACCCGCAAATACTCGCCCCTGGCCAATTTCGTGCGGTTCTCGTTCGACGTGCTGTGGGGCATCCCCTCGATCGTTTACGGCGCCTTCGGTTTCGTGATCATGGTCTTCCTGGGGCTCAGGACCTCGCTCCTGGCCGGGATCATCACCGTGGCCCTTCTCGAGTTCCCGATCATGAGCCGGGCCATGGACGAAGTGGTGCGGCTCGTGCCGCGCGACCTGAAGGACGCGTCCTACTCGCTGGGTGCGACCAAGCTCGAGACGGCCCTCAAGGTCATCATCCGGCAGTCCCTGCCGGGGATCGTGACCGGGGTGCTGATCGCCTTCGGCCGGGGGATCGGCGACGCGGCCTCGGTCCTGTTCACGGCCGGGTTCACGGACCGCATCCCCACCTCGCTCGGCCAGCCCGCCGCCACCCTGCCCCTGGCCATCTTCTTCCAGCTGGGCACGCCCTATCCCGAGGTCCGTCAGCGGGCCTACGCTTCGGCCGCCGTCCTGACCATCCTCATCCTGATCATCAGCCTCGTCTCGCGGTACCTGGTCCGGAGATACACCAAGCACAGCGTCACCTGACAGGAGTGAATAAGATGCCTTATGAAAGCCATATCAGCATTCGCGACCTGTGCGTCTGCCACGGCCCCACCCGCATCCTGAAGAACATCTCCCTGGACATCCCCGACCGCAAGATCACGGCCATCATCGGCCCGTCCGGCTGCGGCAAGACGACCCTGCTCAAGTCCATGAACCGGCTGGTGGACACGACCGACGGCATCGTCGTTGACGGCGAGATCTTCGTCGACGGCGAGAACATCTACGACCCCAAGACCGAAGTGACCCACATCCGGCGGAAGATGGGCCTCCTGTCCCAGAAGCCCCAGGTCTTGCCCATGTCCATCTACGACAACATCGCCTACGGCCCGCGCATCCACGGCATCCGCGGCAAGAAGAAACTGAACCAGATCGTGGAGCACTACCTGCGGGTGTCGGGGCTGTGGGAAGAGGTCAAGGACCGGCTGTCGTCGCCGGCCTCGCGCCTGTCGGTCGGCCAGCAGCAGCGGCTGTGCCTGGCCCGCGGGCTGGCCGTGGAGCCCGAGATCATCCTGGGCGACGAGCCGACGTCGGCCCTCGACCCCCAGTCCAGCCAGCACGTGGAGCGCTGTCTCCAGGAGCTCAAGGCGGATTACACGGTCGTGGTCGTGACCCACATCTTGCGCCAAGCCAAGCGCATCGCCGACTACATCGTCTTCCTGTACCTGGGCGAGCTCGTCGAACACGGCCCGGCGGCCGAAATCTTCGCCAACCCCAAAAACGCCCGCACCCGCTCCTACCTCACCGGCGAGATCAGCTGATCAATTGATCAATTGATTCGGTGACACACCGAATACACCGAAATCCGCATTTAAATGGTGCCAGAGATGCTTTTCCCCAATTTGCCACCTAAATTGTGCCCCTTAAATGGTGCCAGAGATGCTTTTCCCTAAATAGAATCGTCCGGAAGTTCGATATTGTGCCGCTTCGATTTTCTTCCTTTCGGTTTTTCTTTTAAGACCCTTCCGGTTAGTTTCTCTAGTTTTTCAATAAACTCGTCACTTCCAAGAGGGCGACCGGTTGAAGCGTGTCTCCGGAGAAGCTTGAGTTCTGATTCCGGCGTTTCAGAAGCGAGAAACAAGGCCCAATCTGCTATTTCATTATCCAGGCTGCCCTTGGTTATTAACGTGTCGGGCTGTTTCAAGACATGAGCTCGCGCGCTGGACCAGGGAAAATCCTCTGCGTTTTTCACGATCTGGGCTCTGACGGGGTTCAGCTCGATATAACGAGCGGCTGACATGAGATAGTGCTCATCAAGTGGGTAGGACTTGTATCGACTCTGCCAGAGATATCCCTTCCAATCGTGCTGAAGATTGATTAAGAGGCTGTATTTCCAAAGGGCGAGGCCCAGCCCGCGCCTGAAACTGTCCGGATATCTGGGGACTGCGATTGCGTGAACATGATTATCCATAAGGCAATAAACCCAATAGTCGATGCCCGCTTCTTCTCCATGCTTCCGCAGCAGGCGCATAAAAAGTCCCCTGTCCTCATCTTTGAAAAACACCTGTTGACGGCGATGCCCTCTCATGATGATGTGGTGCGGATAGCCTACAACGACGACCCTGGCGAATCTCGGCATGGCTAAATGGTGCCAGTCATCCTTTTTCCAAAATTGAACAAATCGCCTTTTAGCATTATGGACGTTCCTCGTAATATTGAATTCTCAGGGCAGGAAATAAGTGTATTGGATCATTAGCGCTTTCGTTTGGGTGATAGAAAAGGGATAAAATACCTCTTTCGAGATTAGAAATTAGGGGAAAAGCATCTCTGGCACCTATTTAATATGGCACCTATTTAATATGGGACGCGCTCTAAGCCCGTTGGGGACGGGAGGCAAGGGCGAACATCGCGACGGCCATCAGATAGCAAAGAACCCCGGTCCAGAACGAGGCTGAAATTCCCGCGCTCATGGCGATGATGATGGCCGTCACGGAAGCCCACACCGAGGTCGAGCCGTTGACCCCCCACAGCCAGGGCGTCAAGCCCGCCGACCGGGCCGCGGCCAGCCGCATGCCCAGGGGGAAGGCCATACCCATCAGGAGGCCGATGGGCGCCAGGATGCCGACCGCTACCAGGATTCGCACCGGCGTGACGGCCCCCTGAAAGGCCCGGATGGCAAGGGGCGTCAGCGCTCCGAAGACCCCCAGGGTAAGGACGAGAGTCATCAGCCTTGCCACCGCGGACTTCCTGAAGCCCGGCTCGGCGACCCGGTTGGTCGAAAGGCTCCCCAGGCTGCTGGACAGAAGCAGGACGAACAGTACCACAGACAGGCTGTACGTCGGATGTCCCAGGAAAATGATGAGCCTCTGCATCTGCGAAACTTCGACCATCATGAAACCGAAGCCGATGCCGGCAAAGAAGAGCATCAGCGGAGCGGTGCTCCGGAACGAGGGCTTGTTCCTGGTCAGGACCAGGGGGATGATGATGCCCAGGACGGTCAGCCCGGTGACGATGAGGAAAAGATAGGCCAGGACCGGCACGGGGTTCGTCTGCAGTCGCCCCAGGTTCTTGAAAGCCTGGCCGAGTCGCATGGTCATGAAGAAATAGGGGTTGTCGTCCGTTGGGGCGCTGATATTCTGCGGAAACCCGGCCGTGTACCGGTCGAGGTCCCGGCCTGCAGCCAAGGCGGCCAAGGTGGCGTCCCCGGCGAACCGCGGGCTGAGGATGATCTCGAACCGCAGCCGGCGGCAAACGTCCTCGATGGTCTGCAGGTCTTTTTCGGAAAAAGGGTCCCGGCCGGCCAAGAGCGTCCCGACCGGACCGTTCTTGATGATGAGGATGTGAGCCCGGGGCCGGTCGACGCCGTATCGGACCAGGGCGGTGCTGGCCAGGGCCGTCAAACGATAGACCTCGACCTCTCTCTTGTCCTGGTACCAGCGGGAGAAGGTCACGACCCCTCCGGGTTTCAGATGTTGGAAGAACGTCGTCCAGGCCTCGACCGTGTACAACGAGTTCTCCGATAGGGCGAAGGCGCCCGCCGCCGTGGCCGCCCATGTGTCGATCAGCGAGGACTGGATGATGTCGAACCTGTCCCGGGTTCGGGTGATGTAGCTCCGGGCCTCGTCGTTGATGAATCGGACCCGAGGGTTGCGGTCGAGGTGGCCGGTGAAGTCCCCGAAGGTCTTGTTGACCGCCTTGAGGATGGCCTGGTTGATCTCGACCCCCAGGACCGACTTCTGGTCGAACACGAGGGCCGAGAGGACGTCGCGTCCGCCGCCCGCCCCAATCGCCAGCACGTCGGCCCGCGGCCGCAAGTAGTGGACGATGTTGATGACATCCGACCGGAGGTAATCCAGGACCTTCAGGTCGCCGTCAAACCGGGTCAGGACCGTGAAGGCGTTGGCGTCGATCTTCAGGCCCAGCTGATCGACCCGGCTGCGGGGTGTGTACGTGGAGCTGAACCCCCAGCCGAAGGGCTTTTGCAGGTACTCGGGGTCGCGATAGATCTGGATGCGGGAGTAAGAGTTCCATTTTTCGAGAAGGGGCACGGGCTCGACCGCACCTTTGACCCGGACCAATCGAAACAGGGAGACGTTCCGGCCGGCCAGGATAAGGTTTGTCCCGGCCAGGGCGGCCAAGATGAGGGAGACGGCGGCGGCCGCAACGATTAGTTTCGGGCGCCCGGCTTCAAGGGCGAAGAGAAAAGAGCCCAGCCCGGCCAGCACGGCGACGATGACCACGGCCGTCGGCCCGTCGGTTCCGTTGAGCACGGCCACGAGAAGAACGCAGCCCAGGGCGGCCCCGGCCAGGTCGGCGGCGTACAGTTTGCCGACCTGCCTCGGAAACTTGGTCAGGGCCAGGCAGACCAAAATCCCGCTGAAGACGAAGGGCACGGCCACGGCCGTATAGGTCAAGGCCAGGGTGGAAAAGGCATGAGGGGAATTCATGGCCGCCTGGGGGAAACGCAGATGGGCCAGGAAGCTCAGGACGATGGTCAGGGCAAAGGCCAGGGCGCTCAAGGCCAGATGGAGCCGGGCCCGGGCCTCGCTGAACGTCTTGGGAAAAAGATAAACCAGGACCGCCCCGACGGTCATGCCGAACAAGGCGATGGAGATGGCCAGGAAGGCGAAGTGGTACCACATCGTCACGCTGAAGATGCGTGTCAGGAGGATCTCGTACATCAGCGTGGCCAGCGTGACCATGAACAGGCCGGCGTAGGTCGTCTTTTTCATCGCGGTTCCGTCCCCTTTTCCTTCAAAGAACATATCGAAGGCGAGCGGGGCTGTCAATAGACGACCCGGAGCGTCGTGCCGAGCGAATCGCGGCGATCCCACCGCCTATTATCATCGCCAGGCCCTCTGGGGCCGCGGCGACCTTACCGCCCTTCGCTTCATTGTTGTCGCCTCGCCCTATTGTCATCGTGGGCGGAGCGCGGCGATTTCACCGCTAAACATTATCAGAAACTACACCGGGATGAGGTCCGTCGGGCGGGTAACCTTTTAGAAAATGGTGCCAGAGATGCTTTTCCCCAATTCCGGATATTTCCGCAAGCGACAGGCTTGGCTGCAAAGGTCCGCGAAAAAGGGGAAAAGGATGTCTGGCACCATTTAAAAACCCCCCTGCCGGCCTTGGACGAAGCCGACAGGGGGCGCGTTGACATATGATAAGGCGGGGCCTCCCCTCGGGAAGGTCCGGCCCTGACAAAGCGCGGCGGCGTCCTTCCCCAGGACGGTGAACCCTACTTCAGGTCTTTCAGAAAACCGTAGAAGTTGATCTCGTTGGCGTCCAGGCCGAACCGGTAAACGTAGCGGCCGGCCAGGCTCGCGGCGAAGAGCGCCTTGAGGTAGATCTTGGGCACCCGCTTCATGATGTTCTCGAAGCCCACCTGATCGATGAGGGCCTTGGGCACGCAGCACTCCAGGGCCTTGCGGAAGAGGGGCTCGTTGTCGGACAGGTCCGAGGCGTTGATAGCGTCCTTGATCTTATTGATCTTCTCGCTGACCAGGTCGGTGAGCACGGCCCGCGGGATCCTTTTTCTGGCGTTCTCCTGCCAGATGACCTCGAACTCGTCCTTGGCGTTCAGGTTGATGATGGCGACGATCTCCTCGATGTACTTCTTGCGGAAAGGGGAGATGATGCCGTTCCTGACGCACATCAGCTTGTCGTATTCCT
>Ga0315281_10011954_pt1 | contig 11856 bp, 17 predicted proteins | sample YL17G07_0_MG_FD_204540 | JGI IMG/M metagenome (GOLD analysis project Ga0315281, IMG submission 204540) | Sediment microbial communities from Yellowstone Lake, YNP, Wyoming, USA - YL17G07_0 | ecosystem: Environmental > Aquatic > Freshwater > Lake > Sediment | place: USA: Wyoming | collected... | reverse complement strand
CAAGATAGAACCGGGATGCATCCCCCCATATATATGAGCAGCTATGGCTTTCATTGCAATTTCTCCAGCACCACGTGGGCTTTCGTCTTGGATACCTTCCTGCACCTGCCTGCGATTACCCTGTCGCCGGTGTGTATGTCCATGCAGGGCGGTTTATGGGCGGCTATCCCGGTCTTGCGCCTCTCGTACCTCTCATATTTCGGGACATAATAGATGTAGTGGCTTTCTATAATGACCGTGTTCTTAGGCTTGTCGCTGACTACCACTCCTTCAATTGTTCCGGAATACACCCTCAAGCTGCCGTGCTTCGGGCAGTTCTTGTCATTGCATTTCTCTTCCATGTTATCACGCGAATTCTTTCCAATATTTCTTTATCCTGTCCTCGGGCCTGTACAGCAGGTCCCGGCCGTCTATGTCATGCCTGCCTTCGAAGCGGAATACGCAAAGCCCCTTCGGGACAATCTTTTCCTTGCCGCCTGATTCGATGACAAAGGTGTTGAGCGTCTCGTCTATGACTCTGCCCTCAAGGCCGATCAGTTCCCTGCGAATGCTCTTAATGATCTTGACATCAAGGCCCATCAGTTCATCCATCACAAGCTTGTCCATTATCTCACATCGATCTGGTCTGCTTTGTAATTTTTGCTCAGCAGGACCTCCTTGATATTGCGTCGATGATCGCCCTGAAGCTCGACATGGTTTTCCTTTGCAGTGCCCCCACATGCCAGTCTCTTCTTCAGTTCTGTCGCGAGTTCCTTCAGGTTTGTGCTCTCATCAAAGCCCGTTATTATCGTCGAGAATTTCCCCTTCCGCTTCTTTACCAGATATACCTGGATTTTCTCTACGCTTTTTGAGATTTCTTTGCACACGCACAGTTCTTTCGGAAGACCGCATATGGCGCATGTTTCACTCATTTTTGTTTTTTACCTCCCAGTTCTCTTTTTCGCAACTCGGTTAATATTCGTGCTATCGTTCTTTTTATCTCTTTTACCCTTCCCGGATTCTCCGGCCTGGTGCCAGATGCTATCGCTCCCTTTTCTATAGAGAGCTCACTCTTTAGCTGGTTCAGTTTTTCCTTTAGCTCGTCGTTTCCTAGGCTTCTTAGTTCCTTCCTTCTCAGTATTGCCAACTTCCTCACCTTTCTCCTCAGGCTTCGCTTCTGCCTTGACTCCCTCCGCCAGTTTCTGTCCGGCCTCAGCCTTGGCAGCAGCAGCCTCAAAGAATTTCTTTATATCAATCTTGTCGGGGAACACGACGTCCGGAGGCACTATCCTCACAGTCACGCCTATAATCCCCTGCTTCAGGTTCGCCTTTTCGAACGCTTCTTTGATAAACTTCAGGCCGTCACCCGACTTCTGAACATAACCTTTTATGAGGCGCTCTGTTCTCGCCTGCGCGCCTTTGCCATGCAGTTTGCCCTTCGCGACTATCTCCACACCAAGAGCACCGGCACGCATGACCCTCTCAGCAGCCCTCTGCAGCACCCTCTTCGGCTTCAGTCCCCGTTCGAGCATCCTTGTGATAGTCCTGGCGATCACCCTCGGCTCAAGATCCGGGTATCTTACGTCGCTGACTTCTATCTGCGGGTTCTCTATCCCTAGTTTGCTCTGCAGGTCGTTAGTCAGGTCCTGGATAGTCTTTCCTTTTCTCCCTATTATCAGGCCGGGGTTCTCAGCTATTATGCCTATTCTGGTGGCCAGCGTGCTTCTCTGTATATCCACTTCCACTATCCCTGCCCTCTCAAGCTCCCGCCTGACGTAATCTTCGACTTTCGTCCTTCGAGTATCTTCCTTAATGAATTTTTTCTCCATCATCAGCATTCCCTCAGTATGACTTCAACATTGGTCAGATCTATGTTGTGCGTCTTCATCTTCCCCTTTGGTTTTCCTCTCTGCCATGTTGTCGACTTATACGCGGTGATGTGCTCTATCTTCAGCTTCTCATCGTTCAGGCCCTTATGGACGGCATTCGCTTTCGCATTCTTTATCAATTCGATTATTTTTTTAGCCGCCTTGACCGGGTATCTGCCAGGCACCCCGCCCGCCCGATGGCCGACCTTCTTGTTATATCTTCTGAAAGGCACAAACGCCTTTTTCTTGACCACCTGCTCGAGATAGGCGAGTGCTTTGTCAACTTTCATGCCCCTGACGGCATAGCACACCTCGTTAGCCTTTTTAGGAGACATGTTTATCTCCTTTCCATAGGCTTTCGCAGTCTTTTTCTCCTCGTCCTCGTCAAGTTCGTAACTATAAGGCATTTACTTCACCGATACGAATTTAGTGCCCCTCGTGGCCCCGATTCCCGGGCCGGAATGGCTCACTCTCTCGCGGGTCTGCGAGAATTCTCCCAGATAGTGGCCGAGCATCTCGGGCGTTACATCGACTATATTCCAATCCTTGCCATCATGCACCATGAACTTTTTCCCCACCAGTTCGGGTATGATTATCATGCTTCTGACATGCGTTTTTATCATCTTATCGGGCTTCGCAGTCCTAACCGTCTTCAGCAGGGTCTTCTGCGCGTCTGTCATGCCCCTCCTCAGGCTCCTCCTCTTTCTGGCAGAGACTATTTTCATGAACTCCTCAAAGGGCATGCTCTTTATCTCGTCCCATGTCTTTCCGTGGAAATAAAATATCTTAGCCATTATCTCTTCCTTCTACCCGTCCTTTTTGCGCCGAAAGACCCCACGTGCACTCCAGATGGCGCCCCGACTCCCTTCGGCGTGACATCGCCGTGGTGCTGCTTGCCTCCGAACGGATGCTCATTAGCGTTCATGTGCACTCCCCTGACTGTCGGATACCAATGTCCTCTGGCGATGGCCTTGTAATGGCCCACGCCTGCCTTCAGCATCGGTTTGTCAACCCGTCCGCCGCCGCACGCGTTGCCTATCATCGCTCTTGCGCGGGCGTCAAAGTATTTAATCTTCCCTGACGGCAGCTTGACCATGACCTGATTGCCGGTCTTGCTTACTACGAATGCCACCGCACCAGATGATCGGGCCAGAGAGCCCCCGTCCCCAACAACGGTTTCTATATTGAATATAGGATAACCCTCTGGAATCTTTTCAAGCGGCAGGATGTTCCCCACGGTCAGAGAAGCGCCATAACCTTCTTCCATCACCTGTCCTATAATAATCCCCTCGGGTGCAGGCAGCATCATGGTTGAATTGTCTTCATATTTGATTTCCATCAGCAGAGCGCTTCTGGCGGGGTCGTCCACCAATTCAAGAACCTCGAACCTGACAACGCCCCTCTCTTTGTCGTCATAGTTCCTGTATTTCACCTTGGCCTTGAACCATGTGCTTCTGGCCTTGAATGACGGGCTTCCCTTGCCCCTCCTCTGTGAGATCAGCGGTTTTCCCATTATATCACTAGATTATCTTGAGTTTTGTAGCCACGTCCGCAGCCTTGTATTCCGGCTTTAGCTTGACGTAGGCCTTTTTCTTCCCCGTCATCGAGAGCATGGTGTTGACTGCTGCCACTTTTATCCCATAGAGCTCCTCGACCGCCTTCTTGATGTCGTGCTTCGTGGCTTTCTTCTCCACTATAAACACTAGCTTGTTCTCCTTCTCTATCAGCCCAACGGCTTTTTCAGTTATCAGCGGATACACTATGGTCATGGTCTCATCTGAACAGTTTGTCCAACTGCTTTATTGCCGATTCTGTATAGACAGTCAGTCGTCCCGGCTGTCCGCCAGGCGCCAGCAGGTCGGCATTCAGGTTCTTCACTATCACGGCATCGACGCCCAGTATGTTCTTAGCAGCATTTATCGCAGAGCAGTTCTTCGACACAACCACGAGAGGGCCCTTCTTTTTCTTGTACCTTCTGCCCCTTTTCTTGCCGCCTCCTGCCCGTATCTTGACTTCAGCGGTCCTCTCCAGCTCTCTTGCCAGTCCTATCTTCTCGAACACCGACAGGACCTCTTTCGTCTTTTTCAGGTTCTCAAATGAATCATCGAGTATGAACGGAACTTTCTTGTCAATCATGTGCCCCCTTCTCTTCACCAATTCCAGCTCTGCAGTGGCTGCCACGGCCGAACGTATGGCCTTTCTCCTCTCTTTTTTGTTTATCCTTTCGACCAGAATCTTCTCCGGCTTCGGCGGATGGGCCGGCCTGCCTTTTCTCGATTGCGGTACCCTTCTTACTTCGCCGAACCTGCCCTTAGGCAATTTGACTTTCGGCAGTCTGGCACGCTCAATATTCATCATGGTCCTATAAGCCTGTCTTCGGCCCACATATTCCGCAGTGGTCTGAAGCCCGGCGAACGGATAGTTTCCTTTCGGCTGGAATAAAGTGCTTCGCACAGCTATCGCTGCTCTATTGATGAGGTCTGGTCTGACCGGTTCAGAGAAGGCGCTGGGCAAATCTACCTGTTTTGTCTCTTTTCCCTGCAAATCATAGACTGGCAGCTTCATCTCAGTGTCTCCTATTGTTTTTCGGTCTCGGCTTCGGCTCTTTCATATTCTCTTTAGACCTTCTGAATAATCTTTTGAACATCTGTGCGTTCATTTTTATCACTGTTGCGGGTTTGTAGATATCCTCTGTATCGAAGGCAATGTAGTCTCTTTATTGTCGCGCAGCGCCTTCCTTATGAACACGAGTCTTTTTTTCGGGCCCGGCAGAGAACCCATGACCAGAACGTAACTGCCGATGACTTCTCCGAAGCGGGGTATTCCGCCGCTAGGGCTGACATCTTTTGCGTTGTCGCCAATCTTAATTATCCTCTTGTTCAGTTCAGTCCTTCGCTGGAACCCCAACTGGCCGGCGAGAGGAACGGTATAGAGGACTCGCGCAGGGTGCCAGGCGCCGATGGCGCCGGGTCTTCTCCTATGCGAACCTGCCTTTGACACTTGCAGTTTTATTCCGAACCTTTTTACAGGACCGGCCGTTCCTTTCCCAGTGGTAATGGCAGTGGCGTCGATAAAGTCGCCTTCCTTGAATATCTCAGAGGCCTTGATTTCCTTGCCCAGCCGCTCCAGAGCCATCTTCCACGCTTCCTCCGGCTTTTTCAGGATAGGGAGCTCGAAAATCTCGGGAGTCTTCTTCAGCTTGATTTTTCTCGGCTGAGTATGGACCATCAGCCTGATTTCGGCAAGCGAAGCCAGCTGTTTTTCTATGGTCTTTTTAGCCTCCTCGCCTTTTTGCTTCTTAGGAATTATGATGGTGCGAGCCAGATCCTTGTCCAGCTTTGAATGATAGACGGCAGAAACAGCAGATAGCCCGTAAGGCGTTTTTTTGTATGCGACAGCTCCGAAACAGAACAAATCGGGGGTTTCGAGAATGGTGCATGGGATTGTTATAGACATGCCGTAAGACGGGCTCTTGTCGTAGTTGTCGAGAGCCAAAATGTGGGTCATTCCTGCCTTATAGCCGGCAAAGCCCAATAGCCCATCGCCCTTGAAATGCTTGACAGTGGGGAAAATCCTCTTGGCCCGCTTTTTAGGGTAGAAAGCCAAACTTCCGTGTCTAGGTCCTGATCTGTGCCCCAATTTGAATCACTTTTAACTGCAAAGCTAAAGCTAGGTTATCCAACCATTCGAATGCCGGACCAATTTCGAAACGTTAAAAAACAAATAAGCGGTTTTCAAAACCAGTGTTATAATTGTCTATATCGGAGTTTAAAAAGCTTATCCCTTTGCAATTATTTTATTATCTTTAGCAGGTCGCTGAACTTCCGTATCCTGTAGCGTGGTTTTATGCCGCATTTCTTGCGCCCGTATCTGCCGTACTCAGCCAGCACAGAAACCATGCCCATTCTGTTGGCGCCCGCTATGTCCCGCGACAGGCTGTCCCCCACAAACATGACCTCTTCCGGTTTCACTCTCAGCTTTTTCAGCAGCAACTGGAACGGTCTCTTATGGGGTTTTGCTTTTTTCGCCTCTGCTAAAGTGACTATAACATCAAAATAATCAAGAAGGTCCATTGCCGCGAGCCTGAGCCAGGGCTGGAGCGCAGGGGCGTCAGAGACTATCGCCAGCCGATATTTCTGTTTTAGCGCCTTCAGAGTGGGCTTGACATCCGCATAAGGGAACAGCATATTCTCCTTGACCCGGCGATAGGCGACTATCCCATAGGCAAGAACACCTAGATTGGCCTTACCAGTCAGTTTCTTAATTACGTCCTGAAAGACTTTTTGGTATTCATAGCCCTTCTTGTTATAGACGGCATAAATCTCATTTAACAGTCTTTTCTCATCGACTTTCAGGCCGGCGTTAATCATCGCGCTTGTAGCAGCTTCGCAGGCGACCTTCTTCATCCTCATAAAGTCTATCAGCGTCTGGTCCAAGTCGAATGCAATAGCCTTAATCATCCTTTCGCGACCCCCATCGGCACCATTCTCGCGACTTTCCTGGAAATGCCAGATAATTCAGTGGCTCTAACCACGTCATCCACATTCTTGTAGACGCCAGGCGCCTCCTCTGCGATGACCTTAGGAGAGGTGGCCATAACTATCTGCCCCTTGGCCTCTAAATCCCTCCTGACATCCTCTCCGTTGATTGTGCGCAGCGCCTTTGTCCTGGATTGCATCCTGCCAGCGCCATGGGCTGTTGAAAAGAAAGTCTCCTCCGCCTTGTCTGTCCCGACCAAGATATAGCTGGCAAGGCCCATGTCTCCTGGAATCAAGACCGGCTGGCCCGTATCGCGATATAGCTTAGGTATTTCCTTGCGACCGGCTGGGAAAGCTCTTGTCGCCCCCTTTCGATGGACGCAAAGCTCCTTCCCGCCGTGCTCCTCAAACTTGGCTATGTTATGGCAGACGTCATAAATCAGCGATAGGCCGAGCTCATCGCGCGACTTCTTGAACACTTCCTCAAACGTCTCCCTGATCCAATGAGTCATCACCTGTCTGTTGCAGAAAGCGTAATTGACAGCAGAATACATCGCCTTGACATAATTATCTGCCTCTATGCTGTCCAGGGGAGCGCATACCAGCTCTCTATCCGGCAGCGCAATCTTGAATTTTGGCATCGCATCATTCAGAATGCCGATATAGTCGTCGCAAATCTGGTACCCATAGCCGCGAGAGCCGCAGTGGAGCATGACTATGACCTGGTCCTTTTCAGTGACGCCGAATCTCTTCGCCAACTCTTTCTCATAGATGGAATCAACTCGTTGAACCTCAAGGAAGTGATTGCCCGCCCCCAGAGTGCCAAGCTGCGGTTTTCCCCGCTTCCTGGCTTTTTCAGACACCTTGGACGGGTCAGCCCCCTCTATCCTGCCGTTCTCCTCTATCCTTTCCAGATCTTCTTTAGTGCCATAGCCATGTTCGACGGCCCATAGCGCCCCGTCTCTTGCCACCTCATCCACTTGCTCCTGGCTTCCTCTCAGCCTCCCTTCAGAGCCAACGCCTGACGGAACGTTCTTGAACAGCTTCTCCATGAGTTCTTTCAGTTTAGGCTTGACTTCAGAGTAAGACAGATTAGTGGTAAGCATCCTCACGCCGCAATTGATATCGTAACCGACTCCGCCGGGCGAGATCACTCCGCCCTCTTCAGCATCGAAAGCAGCAACGCCTCCGATAGGAAAACCATAACCATAGTGGCAGTCAGGCAGCATGATGGAGTATTTCTGGATGCCCGGCAGATAAGCAACGTTCCTCCCCTGCTGGATAGCTCCTTCCTCCAGGCCTTTCAGGAGATGCTCGCTCGTATAAAGCCGGGTAGGGACTCTCATGCCTTTCTCTTTCTCGAACTCGTAAATTCCGTCGCTGATTTTCCTCATGATCTCTCTGAAGTTATATATCCATCTGGCTTAAATTAATAGCATGGTAATGCAGACAAGAGTTATCGCCAAGGGCACCTACACCGAGGAGGATAAGAAAGCGCTACAGCCGCTCTTCCAAAGGTATATGAAAGCTATACGCAGAACTGACGCGCAGTCATGGCTCGATAATGTGTTCTGGAAAGATGTGGAAAAGGGCAAAACTCTCGCGATTATGGCAATGGATGAGAAGAACAGGCCATTAGGGTTCATAACTTTGGACATCTTCGGCAGCGGAGCCAGCAAGGCGCTCTGGGCCACAGATTACTATACGGTCAAGGAAAGAAGAAGAGAGAGCATAGGACTCGGGCTAGCAAAGAAAGCTTTTTTCGTCAGCAGGATGATAAATGCAAAGAAATTCAATCCCGGTCACAGCATAACCCGCGAAGGGAAGGCGCTCCTCGAGAAAGTACAAAAGAGACAGGCGGACTGGAACAAGATACCAAAAAATAGGTTCACGAGCTTCAGAGCACTCTTGGCCGAGCAGAGAAGAAAGCGTTTTAAATAGAGTTTCCCTAACAATAGTGATACTATGACAGTACCAAGACGGCATAGAGAACCCAAAAAGCACGTAGGCGCTAAAAAAATGCGTCTGTTCAATTATATTCATGGGCAAGAATTAGGCGAGTTGGCCAAACGAATGGAAGAACAGCAAGAAAAAGAACGTAAAGAAGGAGTGAATAATGAGTTTCCTAAGGCCAAGGGATATATGACATATCCGGGCCCAAAGAACAAAGACGAAGCAGTTTTCTTGACTAGCAAAGAAAAATTAAAACGTGTACTTCACTTGCGTTAGCTCAGACGTCAACAACTACCGTGCATTTATAGCCGTCTTTAGTCTTTTTGATAGCCATCTTATGGTAAGTTATCGCCTTCACATCTATGATGAACCCATGTCTTTTCTTGTCATATTTCTCGCCGTAGACCGTTGCAGCCAGTTTTTTTCCATCCGTCTCGACATCAAACGTGGAGAATAGAAGTTTTTCTGAGTCATGCAGGTAGACTAGTTCGCTCAGCCACTTCTGCAGTAAGACGATATCCTCTTTTTCTTTCAGCTTTATCCTCTTGGTTATTTTCGACTCCACCTTCCCGTCAAACATAATGCTGGTCAAAGCCTTCCCAGCATTGGCAAAAAGCTCATTCAGGTCTTTTCCATAAGCGGAAAAAGCCATATCAGCCGTGGCTATATCCAGAAGCTCGAATTCTTTCATTGTCTGGCCTTTTTGGTAATCATCTCTTTTGCAAGCGCCCCATTCATTCTTTCATCTTCTTTAGGATATATCTCCTATCTTCATCAGTGAGATACCAGTGTTCTTTCGGTTTGTACTCTGTTAACTTGCCCTTCAGCGTATCCACCCCATCGCGCCAGTCCACGCCCCGCTCTCTCATCTCTTTTGCGATACTGTCGAGATGGTCCGGTGTTCTTATCCGCTGTGCGGTTCTGGCCATCCCGTTAGGCCTTCCGTATCCCTCAAATTTTCTATTTTTGTTGTGCTTCCACGCATGTTTGAGCCCCTTATCCATTCCCATGGACCCCCTAAACGATTCTATGATTTCTTTCGCATGCTTCTGCCTCTTAAGCGCAGGATATCGGTTAACGATGTCTTGGAAGGAGGCTCCCTTAAGATAGCGCCAGAATACATCCAGCTCCGCTATCCGATTCCCAAACACGTCTTTCCTGTACTTTCTTGTAATCCTGGCGACAGCCATTTCGGCAAGGTTCCTCATAGCTGCGTTGCTTTCTTCAATCAGCGCTTCTTCAGGCAGCAAGAGATTGGGTATTTTCCTGACTTTAACCATTCCATCACACGCCGGAAGAGGGATTCGAACCCTCGCTCCCCGGAGGGAACTGGTTCTCAAGACCAGCGCATTACCGCTCTGCTATTCCGGCTTACGCTATAATTAGGGACAGTCTATTTTAAATGCTTTCAGAATCAGCCTTTGAGCTCTATCTCGATATGGACCTTGTCAGGCACCTGCACCCGCATTATCTGCCTTAATGTCCGTTCATCAGCGTCTATGTTGATTAGTCTCTTGTGGACGCGCATCTGCCATCTATCCCAGGTCTTAGAGCCGTCCCCGCAGGGCGTCCTGAGAGTAGACACGGACAGCCTTTTTGTTGGTAAAGGAATTGGCCCAGCTACATGCGCGCCTGTCTTGAGCGCTATGTCCTTTATCTCAGAACACACTTGCTGAAGCTTAGCGTAATCTGGGGACAATAGTTTTATGCTCGCTGTCTGGACCATCCTTTACACCTTTAAAAAAATTGGTTTACATCTGTTTCTTGACCACATCGATGACCATTCCGGCTGCGACGGTCTGGCCCATGTCTCTCACAGCGAATCTTCCTAGCTGCGGGAATTCACTGGCCTTCTCGATTACCATCGGTTTGCTCGGTTTGAACCTCAAGACGGCTACGTCTCCTGTCTTGATGAAGTCCGGCTTCTCAGCAACGGCCTGTCCGGTCTTCGGGTCGATTTTCTTGACGATCTCCAGCACGCTGCATGCAACCTGCGCTGTGTGGCAGTGCAGCACCGGCTGATAGCCCACGGTTATCGCTGTCGGGTGGTTTAAGACCACGACCTGCGCAGTGAACTCTTCCACCACTGTCGGAGGGTTGCTTGGAGAACCCAATACATCCCCTCTCCTGATGGAATTCTTGTCCACTCCCTTGAGGTTGAAGCCGACATTGTCGCCAGGTTCTGCCTGGGGCATCTGGACGTGGTGCATCTCTATGCTCTTGATTTCACCAGTCACATTGGCGGGCATTATGATGACCTTGTCGTTCACTTTCATCACTCCCGTCTCGACTCTGCCGACTGGGACAGTGCCAACCCCTGTAATGGTGTAGACGTCCTGTATAGGCAATCTCAACGGCTTTGTGATCGGCTTCTCCGGCACCTTCAGCGTGTCCAGGACTTCTATCAAAGTCTGGCCGGTGTACCAGGGCATTTTGTCGCTCTTTTTGACGACGTTATCCCCGTTATAGCCGGAAATGGGTATCATTGGTACTTCCTCGATCTTGTAGCCGATGTTCTTCAGCAGGTTGCTTATGTCCTTCTTGACGTCCTCGTACTTGACTCGGTCATAGTTCACTGAGTCCATTTTGTTTATGCCTATGATGAGCTGTTTCACGCCGAGCGTCTTCGCCAAGAAAGCGTGCTCCTTCGTCTGGCTCTGTATCCCATCTTTTGCGGATACCACCAAAACAGCGGCGTCTGCCTGCGAGGTGCCCGTAATCATGTTCTTTACGAAGTCCCTGTGCCCCGGAGCATCGATTATTGTAAAGTGGTATTTCTTCGTCTGAAACTCCTTGTGGGCTATGTCTATGGTCAGCCCTCTTTCTCTCTCTTCTTTTTGGCTGTCCATGACGAACGCGAACTCAAACGTGGCCTTACCAAGTCTGGCCGCCTCTTCCTTCAGCTTTCGCATCGTTACTTCATCTATAGCACCTGTGTCGTAAAGCACTCTGCCGACGGTAGTACTTTTTCCGTGGTCTACGTGCCCTATGAATACAAGATTCAGGTGCGGTTTCTTATCTGCCATATGGTTTACCTCCGATTAATATTTTTGATGAACATCACTCCATGAAGCTCTGCGGAGTGGGCATTTCGGCTTTCAGCCCCTTCCTCTCGCGTATGCTCCTTACTATCTGCGGTTGCAGTTCCCTCGGCAGTTTCTCATATCCCAGATATTCTGTGGTCCAGAGCGCCCTTCCTTGCGTGGCAGACCTGATGCCTGCAGCAAAGCCGAACATCTCGGCTATGGGCACTTTAGAGACAATAGACAGAAGGTCTTCCTCTTGGTTCAGTTCGAGAATTTGGCCTCTCCTTCCTTGGATATCATTTGAAACTGCTCCCATATATTCCTGTGCCACTGAAATAAAAAGCTTTTGCTTGGGTTCCAGCAAAACCGCATCACCGTAAAGCATCGCTGCCAGTATGGCCCGTTTCACGGCGGGTATGACCTGCGCCGGCCCCCTGTGGACCGCATCCTCGTGCAGTTTTATGTCCATGAGCTTGATTTTGACCTTGGTGCATTTCTCCTGCGCCAGAGGACCGGCGTTTATCGCCTCTTCGAATCCCTGCAGTATCAGTT
>Ga0315281_10011953_pt1 | contig 11856 bp, 9 predicted proteins | sample YL17G07_0_MG_FD_204540 | JGI IMG/M metagenome (GOLD analysis project Ga0315281, IMG submission 204540) | Sediment microbial communities from Yellowstone Lake, YNP, Wyoming, USA - YL17G07_0 | ecosystem: Environmental > Aquatic > Freshwater > Lake > Sediment | place: USA: Wyoming | collected... | reverse complement strand
CACTCAAGACCATGTGCTCCTGGGTTGTCGACTTTCCCATCCCGGGACGGCCGATGAGATGGGTGTGACTTTTTCTCAGACCCTGAGGGATGCAAACCGTTTGGGGGTCTCCTGCGTAGGAACAGGTCCCGATCCAGGTGCCCGTGTGCAGGGCAGGGTTTCGGACCGGCAATGTTTCAAGACCCTCCATCGGTATATGGCGGTGTTCGTCAATGAGTAAAGGTGGGATGTGAACCGGACCGGTAAGCTCCCAGGAGTTGACCAGGAATCCGGGTCGATGGGTCAATCCCAGCACGAACATGTCGCGGATCTGCTTCCATGATAGAACACTTTCGTACTCTTTTTCGGTTATGTATCTGAGGGGACGCCCGCCATGTTGAAACAGGCTGGGGAAGGTGGAAAGAGAATTCAATAGATTTTCTCCTTTGTTGCCCCCAGCGATTACGGCAACACGTAATGCCATTGCGAAGAAAGGCTTATCATTGTGTGCCTTGTTTCCCACCTCCCAGGCCATCTGCCGCAGGTCGCCCGAGGGGGACTGCTGGGCGTATCTTTGAGGGATTTGAAATCCACTCATTAGCTTTATGAGGTATTCAAAGTCTAGTAGCATCTGAACGTTGCGGTGCCAGTTGTTCTCCGCTCGCACTGCCTGGAATAGGGTCTGGTAGAAGCCCACTGTCGGTGCCTCTATAGCCGACATGATTCTGATCAGTGACGTGAGAGGAGAAATGTGCAGTTCCGGTGGCTGGGTCAGCAGATGTGAGTATGGTGGGGAAGGAAAGTAGTCTCGAAAGGGGGCGCCTGCCCACTGCTTCTCAGATAAACTGGACAGTAGCTCCTCGTCCTTGGCGGTCAGTTCGCAGAATTCGAATTCCCCCTGAAAGGCTGCGGTGATGATGGGCAGGTCAGAACGGTGGCTCAAAAAGGTAATGGTGATGCCGTTGTTATTACCAGCCACCTCAAACCCTGACCGGAAGGACATGCTTTGAAGTTGCTTGATGAAGAGTTCGGAGCGATTCCAGTTGAACTCCTGCTCTGGGGAGATCCAAATGCGGAGCCGAAACAATTCTTCGCGCGGGGGTGGGTCCTCGGTAGTCCGGAACTTTCTGTCTCTGACATTAAGGTCATCCTTGCTGCCCCAAAGGGGCTGGAAGTCGGGCTCAAGGGAAACCGGCATGGGTGAGATTTTCGGTTGGCATCCTTTGACAATTTCTTCGCGAATCAAGGCTCTTGCCCTGGTCGCGACCATAAAAGGCTGCGCCTGTGCTATTAAGGTACCCTCAACGGTCATACTGCCCCCTTTGCGCCGTCGTTTTGTCACCCGAAGAAGCGGTGGGAAAAGGATGACGGTTTCAATAGCCAAGGGGCTGGTGAGAATTAGTAGGATTTGCTAAGCAGCGGGTGGGATTGTCGGTGTGACGGAGCATACAGTGGAAAATTGGGAAGTGAGGGGGACGCCACCCGGAAGAAACTTTCAAAAGTTAGTGAAGCTCGTCCCTAATGTCGCCAAATTGTCAGAATCCGTGTAATGAATGTTACACCAAGTCATTGCTCTAAGATAACATCTGGATCTGAGGATTACTGGTTGCATGTACCCCAGGTAAATATATGAATATCAAATCGTAGTTTGTTTGGAGTTGCTGAAAACAGTGAATACATAGCGAGACTGTCGAAAAAGGCCCACCTCTGACATTCTATCTTTGATTCCCTTCCTATCGATCTTAGGCATCAAATTTATTTTGAAAATGGTAGGGATAACTATTTAGAAAAGAGGAGAGATGTGGTAGAAATGCTCAATTCATGTATTGAATACCAGATCGTTTGTGGTGGAAGGAGCCATGGCGAAATATCGACCTTACGATTATTCCCAGCGAGTGATGATTCCGGTTTCTCTTGAACATCAATTAATGTCGGGGACATTGGAGTTTGCGATCCACACCTTGGTCGAAGACCGGATGGACATATCGGTTTTTGAGGATCGATACAACAATGATGAGACGGGGCGCTGGGTTTATGATCCAAAAGTTCTCCTGGAAGTGGTCTTGTTTGCTTATTCCCGGGGGTTGATTTCCTCGAGAAAGATGGAACGAGCGTGCCGTGAGAATATTACGTTTATGGCACTGACGTGTGGACAATGTCCGGATCACAGTACGATTGGAGCCTTTGTTTCATCGATGAGAGATGAGATATTGCCTTTGTTTCGAGATGTTCTATTGGTTTGCGAAGAGAGCCATTTATTAGGAGGAACTCTGTTTGCCTTGGACGGGTGTAAGGTGCCTTCCAATGCTTCGAAAGAATGGAGCGGTAAGATTTCGGATCTGAAGCGGAAGAAAGAGAAGATAGAAAAACAGGTTAAGGATCTCCTCAGGCGACAAGTGGAAGTAGACCGGAAGGGCGGAGACGAAGGGGAGACGGAGAAAAGTGGGCCGTTATTAGATCGGGCGAAGCAGATTGAGAGGCTCAAGAAGAACGTGAAACGAATTGGAAGGTTTTTGAAGAAACATGGGCCCCGATTGGGACGGCAGGGAAAAGAGGTCAAGAGCAATGTGACGGACAACGAATCGGCCAACATGATGACCTCCCATGGGACGATTCAGGGATATAATGGTCAGGCCCTTGTCGATTCCAAGCATCAGGTGGTTGTCCATGCGGAGGTCTTTGGAGAGGGGTAGGATCATTACCATATTGGTCCCATGATGGAAGGGGCGAAGGAGAATATGGAAGCCCTGGGGTATGAGGGCGATTACTTTGAGGGGAAGAAGTTGGTAGCGGATAGCAATTACAGCAGTCCAGCCAATCTGAGTCAGTGTAAAGAGGAACGTCTGGATGCTTATATTCCGGATATTCGATTCCGAAAGAGGGATGAGAGATTTGCGACACAAGAACGATGGAGATTGCGGCGGACGAAGAGGTTCATCTTAGAAGATTTTCATTACCAGAAAGAGACGGATGAGTATGTTTGCCCGAATGGAAAGATTCTACGGTCGCGGCGGAAAAGAATGATTGTGAATGGTGTCATTTACAGGAGGTATGTAGCCAACCGGAACGACTGCAGCAATTGTCCCTTAAAGAGTCGTTGTATTAGAGGCAATGTGATCCAAGGCCGTTATCTCGGTGTCCCTGTAGGGGCCACTCCTGGAAATCTGATTAAAGAAATGGCTGAGAAGGTAGATACGGAGAAGGGGCGGAACATCTATCACCAGAGGATAGCGATCGCAGAACCCGTGTTTGCCAACATCAAGTACGGAAAGGGGTTGGACCGCTTTACACTTAGAGGAAAAATCAAAGTCAATATCCAGTGGGTTTTATACTGCATGGTTCACAATATAGGAAAAATCCTGAATTTTGGTTTTGAATAGGCCAGGCGAACGCCTAAAACTTACTAGTCGGAGTACCCAAAGAATGATAAGTAGCCAAAATCAATAACAAGACAAACTCCCTTGCCAAGAAAGCCTCAAGAAAATTCACTCCATCAGGAGAAGTTTATCATTTAAAGGGTTTTTCGACAGTCTCAGCAGATATTGAGCCTTCCCAAAAGGAAGTGTCGCCATCGTTCTGCAGCGTCTAACGCTAACTAACACAAGTCAATAAATGCCCCAAGCATATTCAAGAATCGAAGATATTCGACCAACTCGCCCGCTGAGACTAATTGTTATCTATCGATCCGTCTGTAAATTAGATCTGCTCTTTTATGAGGCTTGTACTTATTGTGATATCTAATTATTTCCTCGATTAACGGAGGGATCGTACAACCACCAGAATTTTTTCTTCTTATGAATTCGTCAATGTCTTCATTTATGTCACAATCTTCTTTGTCATACCACATTCCATAATCCGCAACCCTTTTAACATAGATTGATATGTCCGGAGAATCAGACAGATGTTCCATAACAGCCAAAAGGCAGACGCCTTCGATAATTACGGGTTCCTTTGCCTTGCCAATTGCTTCTTTCACTTGGTCATATTTAACATATTCCACAAACTGGCCTCGATTCTTCTCAAGATAGTCATCCAGGTTAATATGTGCATATCCTAATTGTTCTGATAGGTCTTTGGCCAGGGTGCTCTTTCCTGAACCATCCTTTCCATCAATACCGATTAAGCCGAGGGCTGTAGTTTTCAGAATTGCGACAATCTCGGAAACGTCTGAAGTTTCTTTCATAATGTGGACCGATCGCGTTATTCTTACTTCAAAGCTATGTTTTCCATCTTCAAGACCAGAGCTTGGATCTCCTCGTCGATCCGTTCTTTCCAGGGCTTTCAGTCATGCATGATGTTAAAGGATGAACGCACAAACCCACACGTTAGAGAGAGTAGCTACTTATTGTTACATTTACATTCCGGATAAGTCCCAGCATCCATATTTCTTCGTTTAATAAACTCTTCCTTATACTTTTCCAGGTTCGGAAATTTAATGATAACGGAGTCCCAGCCCTTATCCCATGCCCTTAGTTCCCAACCACGAGTCTTAATCTTGCCTTCAGGAGCTGTTCCCAATAAAGCATGGCCGTATTCGTGGATAAGGATCCATAATAAGTCTCTGCCTGACGCGCTGGACAAATTTAGGCAGATTTCCTTTTCGCCAGTATCGGTATTCTCTGAAATAGACGAAGGTTCTCCTTTAAACTGCTTGCCATACTTATGCTTTATAAGGATCTTTTTGATGTACAATTCATGACAAATCCAAATCATTTCCCCTCTGAGGTCACCGAGGTCGCCTGTTCCATTTTCTCTCTTATCTGTATTTATTATCTCGTCGCACTTCGAAATACAATTGTAATCATTCATAACTTTCATAACTTAAGACCCCATCGCGGCTAATGTTTCGCCCCATCATTCCGCAAGCCATGAGGCTTGTCAGAGTTCTTAACTGCGACGGCAAAGGCAAAATGCGTCATGCTGAGTGAATGTAATCTACTTAGACTGAGGTCTCCTGGATAATGGTACCTTCGAATGGGGTTTTATTTGGTTGATAGACTGTGACCCTCCCTTCAAGTTGGCCATGATCGCTCAGCCTGACCAGCAGCAGCACGACGAAGCGCGCTCTGAGTTGCAGATCTGTCACTATATCGTGCATGGTTATGTGGTCTCGCCCGCTTGGCGATAGGGCGAATGAGTGGTGCGAGTGCCATTCTCCCAGATAATTGAACCTCCTGTAGTTGTGTTTGGTGCTATCAAAAAATGCACGGAGAGGTGCAAGGATCTCTGTGACAATCCTTATGAACGTCGCAAACGTACCCATTTTGCGCTGAATGGTTACCTCCTTAACGCGGAATATATCCGAACCAACGTGCTCTCCCATCAAAATTCCGCCGATCTCCCGCTGGCCAGCCCGGGCCATGGCATCAACTAACTGCGACCTAATCTCCGGTGGTATTAGCAGTTGCATTTTCGCGAGCCTTAAGTAACCGAAGCAGGAACTCCACGTCCTCAGGACTGAGCTCTGTTTGCTTCCCTTCATTCCAATCTGCCACTGAATATGACTCCATTGAGATCGGGATGGTCGAGAATGGAGCGTCGAAGACCCATCCTTTTGCCAGACCGATTAGATACATAGAATAGGGGAATTTTGACTGCTCGGGTGGGATAAAACAATCGGGGACGAAGCGCGCTGCATCGTATGCAATAATGGCAACATCAGCGTCGGAGGCCACCGATACCTCATGATCTTCGATCTCGACCGCGTAATTCTCAGGAGCCGGCCGCAAATTCGGATCTGGGTTATCGGTGCAGTATTGGAGGTAGGCACCGCGCATGTCATGCGGGGTCGGATCTATTCCGGGTCGGCTCCGTGCAACCAGACCTCCCATTCCTCCGCCGAACACCTCCATCCAGATCATGGGGCGGCTGGTTGTCCGTGCGAGAGCGGCGAGGAGGTTGAAAACCATTGGATTAGCTGTCGCGTCGATGAGCAGGTCGCACGCAGCCAATCGATTTACTACCCCACTGACGGAGGCGTTGGATTCCTGTCCGGTGATGTGCAGACGGGAGACCTCAACCTGAGCGCCTGGGGCAACTCGTCCAATGGCCAAGGTCATTGCGTCCACCTTATGGTAACCCACCCCCTGCCAGTCTAACGCGTGTCGCTGAAGATTCTCCGGCAACAACACGTCATGATCAACCAAATAGAATTTTCGGACTCCCATGCGGGCAAGGCTCATGGCGATCTTGCTGCCAGCCGAGCCTAGGCCCACGATGGCGATGGTCTTGCTCCCCAGTTGCTCTGAGTCAGGGGAGCGAGACTGAACTGGAATAGTTTCTGACCGGACTTTTGAACATGTTATGATTTTTTCTCCCGAGAGCACCACAAAGAAGTGCAATCCTTCGGCCCGATCCATGATTAGGACACCGGCTATGGGACGCTGGAAGCCATCCACGGGAGAAGTGCCATCTGTCGCTATGAATTTTTTCCCTTCCAAGTCTGCCAGAAGGGTTTGCAACTCAGCCATCTTGCTTGGCTGCCCGATGGTCCTCCCATCGAGGCCCGTCTTGAACCAGACGCCGACATAGAGATCCTCCGCCTCCCGCCCTTGCAAAGCAGCCGGGATCTGATTATCCTTCCAAGCGGCGCCCCCGAGCGGCATTGCTTCGTGCACTAAGGCTACCCAAGTATCACCTGCCTTGCAGAATGAAAATTTGAAACTCCCGATCGAGTGTCCAGGTTGCGCCGCTAAATAATTGGCCAGTGCCTTACTCGCATACCACCTCGCCCATTCGCCACGCAATTCCTGACCCACGGTCAATCTGTGGCGGGAAGGTGCAACCACGGGGACCTCAGGGCGATCTTTTCCGAGAGGATTTTCAGTTTCGAACAGCCGGTGTGCACTTTCCAGCATCTGAACTGCGGTAATGTCGCGGTGCCAATTGTCGGGGCCCCACTCCAGGCAGAGCGGACCGTCAGCCCCCCCATATTGATGTGTGGAAATCCGTTGCTGCATGTTCCGCGGGCGCACTACAGACGGAGCGTCAGGGTAGAGACCGGGAAATAAGACCCGCACTTCGTAGTCATGCCCGTGGGCGCTAATGACCGCGTCAAGGCAAAGTTCACCATCCAAGCGCCACTCGGCGCCAACAAGCCATGTGGCCGAGCGCAACAACTCCTCTATGCCTGTGCGCTCCAGTTTGAGCCTTTTCGGATCTCTTAGAAACCAAGGAATCATGTTCGGAGAATCAGGCGAAACCTGCCGGCTTCTTCGGGACGAGCGGTTTGTCGGGAAAGCTCAGCCCTGCAGGAACTGCGGCAGGCTTGAGCAGCCCGACCCCGAGTTTTGTGCTGAGAGCCTTCGCATTGAGCGAGGCACCAAGCTTATCCCTTGCCGCCTCGACGATCAGGTCTGGCTTGCGCTCCTTCCCGATAGTCTCGAAATCGAGTTGGGCTTGCCGCAGCCACTTCCAGAACTTTGTTTCCAAGTTATAATGGCGGGATGCCGGATTTCTCCACCTGTCGGTGAAGTCCTCAGCCGGGTTGACCGGGTTTGGTACACGGGGCACGGTGGGATTAACCAACTTTCCCATAGTGGATAAAATGGTCCCCAGCGCGTCGGCGATGTTGGCTTCACCCTGATACGCCCTGGCCGAAAGTGTCGTAATGATGACGGATGGCGGTTTTCCATCCTGATCATCATAAAACCAGATGTCCCGGTGGCGCTTCAATAACTGCACGCACCGCTGCAAGGGGGATTTCCACCGGTAGGCGGGCAACTCGTCCACCTTGGCCGCTTTGGCCCTTATCGCGAGGCTCTCCACGAGCACCCCGGACAACTTCATCCGCGACTCGAACCAGCGGGCAAGACCCTCCGAATTGCTGAGCAGCCAGTTATCGTCGATGATTTGATAATTCCACATGCGATCGTCGGTGATCGCCCCGGTCAAATTGGCCACGAGCTTAGCTAATTCAGCTTGGGCTCCGGTCCGGATAATCGCTTCCTGGATGAGCCGTCGGCGCTCAAATGTCTCAGGAATAGATGGGACTGTATCCAGGTGGAAATTCAACGTGTCTGCGTATTTCAGTCGCCAGCAACGGTGTTTCTCCTCCTTTTTCTCTTTGATCCCGCGTGCAACTCGGTAGTCCTCAAGGTCGGCTCCAACGATTCCCTTGAGCTGCTGCTGTGTGTGAGTCGACTTCGTTACTCCGACCCCAAGCCGGCAGCCCATGTCGAGGTCATACTCTCCATTATCATCCACAGGTCGGATTACAGTTCCGAGCCGGAACGACCCTTGGGAGTAGATGTGCGGATTGAAGCCATGACAATGGGCCTCCTCCAGGCCAAACCATCCGCCCAAGTCCTTGTATCTCGCTTCTGCCTTCTCATAGGCAGATTCCGGGATATCGATTGCCCCTGCGATCTCTTCGATGATGCGGTTTCCGACGGTATCATTCATGGCTTGTTCCTCCGATTTCCAGAGCGCGCATGAAAGTATTGTGCTCGCTGTTCTGGTCGTAGATGATCCATGGGCCGTCAGCCTTTGGCATTCGTACGCGGCCGAGGTCGACGGCGCATGCGACGGGCATGGCGGGGAAGATCGCCACCGGCGTATGCTTTCCATGCGCCTTGCCGATGTCCACTATGAGCCGGCGAATGGTTTCCCGAAACTGGGAAAGCTGTTCCTTGGACTTCAGGAAGTCATTGTGGGGACGCTCAATCGTTAGCTCCCATATGGACATCGGTTCTCCCAGGACTGCGGTGACTCTTGACGGAGCAATGTGGTCGCTCAACGATATTACCAGCGCGGGCGCGAGTGCGGAGGATGGTGGCCGGTTGACTTGGAAGGCAAAATTGTCTGGTCCAGTGAGCCATTTCCAGGTCTGGAAAGGTTCTCGGTGCAATTGATAAGTCTGCGCAGGCACTTTGTCGGTCAGCAGCGAGCCCAACAGAGTCAGCAACGGGATAGGTGCCAACGCAAAAAGGGAGAAGTGGGGACACTCGGAACCGCAGACCAACGGGCGGATCTGGCGATCGAACGCAACCCTCAGGTTTTCGGCTTCCGTTTTCCAATAGGTTGGATCGCTGTCCTTGCCTTCCCAACTCATCGAAAGTTGGATTGGACGCTCCTCTGCCGGAAACCACTCTGGAAACAACGCATCCTTTGCGGCCTCGGGCTGTAGTTTAGAGGTCTGGTCTCCAATGTTCGCCCCATACAGGATGACGTGCGACTTGTTGGTGGGAGCTACGCCCGTAACGATCGCGATACGCTTCTCGTGCTCCTCCTTCCACTTGATGAGCAGCTTCGCAGAATAGCGTTCGCCTTCTTGGTCCTGGTCAATCGTCTCGTGGCAGTCATGACAGACCAGAATCAGGTTCGCCAACTCGTTAAGTTGTTTTTTGTTCGTGACAAGGGGACCCCAACCACGAGGCCCGGATTCAGAGAAAGAGTAGATGTGGGCCTTCTCCGAGATGTTCACCCGCTCCTGTGTCACTGGGGATTTGAACAAGGGACGATTGCAGCCGTTAAACTCGCACCTTCCCGCGGCCCGCGCCCAGAGTTCCCGCTCAACTTCTCGCTTAATGTACCGGGTGACTTCTTTAGCCATGAATGGTTCCTCATGTTTCAAAAACTGGCCAAGGCCTGCTCTATTTGCGTGCCGTGTACCTCCTCGCTGCGACTTCTGAGAAATACCAAATAAGGAACTCCTGGTGGTCTTCCTTTATTCGTGGCGGCTCCGAGACCCTTCTGAACCCAGGGGCGAAACCATTTGAGGAGGTTCTATTGCCCCGGGCGAGATCCGCCGGTTTTCCCTACTCCCTGTATGAAAGGTTCGCTTTTCGACAGTGTCGCTCTTTATGGCATGTAAAATTATTCTCCACAAGAATTCTCTTGTCAATACATCATTAACATCGTGAAAATTATCTTTTTTAAGATTACCCATGAATTATTGGATAGAGTCTACCGAATTTTTTAGAACCATACTTCAAGAAGAAGCTAACGTTAAAGAATTTTTGGCATCCAGAAGCTGAACATAGCTTGCCAGAAGAGGTCTCCCATTCTGAAAGGAATTTCTTGTAGATTTGATAATCAAATGATAACGTTGAGGAAAATTCCACAAGGAGGTGCACCATGAAAGTCTCTCAAGGTGTCCATTGTTGGCTGGAGTATCACAGGCTTCATTCAAAAAAAACACTCTCAAAACCTACCTGTCAATCCTTTCCAAATTCACAACCCAATTTGGCGAAAGAGATCTGAACTCCCTAACCCCAGAGGAGATTCTCTCTTTCCTGACCCAGATCAATGAAGGCACCAAACAACAAACCAAACGGACCCGGTACTCCCAACTAACCTCTTTCTTCAACTTCATCACTCAAAACCTCGATCCCAATTTCCGAAGCCCCTGTGACACTCCCATGCTAAGAAAGTTTTATCGCTCCCCTGGACTGACCCGCTGGACCATTCTGGAAAAGGAAGTGGTGGATGAAGTCATCTTTCGTACCATCAAGCCCAGGAATCGGTTGATTCTTGAGTTGATGGCTCGTGGCGGGATGAGGATTAGCGAGGTACTACAGTTAACCCCTAGTGATATCGAAGATCGGAAGCTAACCCTCAGGAGTCCGAAGAGTGGTAAGGAGCGTGAGGTTGTCTTTATCCCCCAGAAGGTGGCCGACGGTCTCCGAGAGTATATTACTGCCAAAAGGATTGAGGTAGATCAAAGGATCTTTCCAATTTCCTACACTGCAGGCAGGAGAGTTGTGAACAAAGCGGGGAAGGTGGTTGGGATCCATTTGCGGCCCCACGATCTGAGGAGGCACGCTGCGACCTATGCCTCTCGGTCAGGAGTCCCGATTGAGATCGTCAGCAAGGTGATCTTGAGGCATGCGAATCTTTCGACCACGCAGCGGTATCTTGGAACAGTAAGTGACATTGAGGCTATGAGGTGGATCGACAATCTTTACGGGTAAAGAATTGCCGAAAGGGTGAGGACCTCAAACCCTCACCCTTTTTCGGACGAGAAATTGGACAATATCATGTTCAAACCGTAGGTTTTTGGGTTTAGAAAAAAGCAACCTCTATAGCAGATACTGAGCCTTCGTAAAAGGGAGTTCGGGCTCCCTCCTCCGGCTAACGCTAACATCTACTTATCTGCAACGGCAGGTTGACCTGGGAGTTGATGATTACCGAAGGAAGAACTAAACCGCTGCGCGGTAGACTTAGTATATCTTCGTTTTTAGCCAAAATAATCCGCCTACTTCATTCAATCAGGATTGTTCATCTCTTGTTGATCGCGTCGAATCTCCGTACAATTTCCTTTGTTCTACCGTCGGCATGAGCTGGCGGATATCTAAACCAAAGGAGGTTGTATTATGGAAAAGTTGAGATATCAGATGCTTGTAGACCTTCAGTTGAGCGGAGCCAAGCCGAGCACTCAAAGGACCTACCTGAGAGAAGCTGAGAACTTGGCCAAATACTTTCACAAATCCCCGGAGCAATTGGGAGAAAACGAACTCAAAGCGTATCTGCTTCACCTGATGAAGGAGAGGCATCTGTCCGAGGGAACTTTCAGGTTCTATGTTGCCGGCCTTAAATTCTTATACCGAACGACGCTGAAACGGGAATGGGCGGTGCAGAAGATCCGCTATCCCCGGGCCAAGAGAAAACTTCCGGTGGTTCTGGACCTCTCGGAGGTCCAATCCCTGTTTGCCGTTACCAAGAATCTCAAGCACAAGGCCATCCTGATGATGACGTATTCTTCGGGATTGAGAGTGAGCGAGACAGCACGCCTTAAGCTCACCGACATTGATAGTAAACGCATGATGGTCAGGATCCATCAGGGTAAGGGAGGCAAGGATCGTTATTCCATATTGTCCCAAACAGCCCTGGAGCAGTTGAGACAGTACTGGCGGAAATATCGCCCCAAGAAGTGGT
>Ga0315281_10011952_pt1 | contig 11856 bp, 10 predicted proteins | sample YL17G07_0_MG_FD_204540 | JGI IMG/M metagenome (GOLD analysis project Ga0315281, IMG submission 204540) | Sediment microbial communities from Yellowstone Lake, YNP, Wyoming, USA - YL17G07_0 | ecosystem: Environmental > Aquatic > Freshwater > Lake > Sediment | place: USA: Wyoming | collected... | reverse complement strand
GGGCCTGAGGGTCGAAGCTGTGTATGGCGCTCGCACCGTGGAACCGTACGAACGATCCAGCAAGAGACTGATCGTAGTCGGAAGAAAATAGGAGTGGCCAACAAAGTTCTTCAACCGACGCCGAAGACGGTGCGGCTGAAAGCTGACGTTCGGCAGGAGAGAATCGATGGCGATGATATCTCGTGACGTTGTTTCAAGGACTGTCCGCTTTCAGGGCGCGGATCGACTTGCCTATGCGCTGACGGAGGAAGCCTTCCCGGCGACGCTTGACAGCGTACGGCTGAACTTGGACGTTGGGCCGGTAACATGAAAACAAAATCAAGACGCCAGTTGATCCGACGCTCATTGATTATCGCATCGTTCATTGTCTTTCCCATTACACTGAACTATTTCTCGCCTGTGTTGATCGTAATGGGCGCAGCGTTGGGGATCATATCGCATTACTGACCCTCAGCGAATCGAACTGACGTGCGTTTTGGCCAAGGCTTTATCGCAAGAGGCGCATGGCTTTGGTCGCATCGGCCGGCTTATCAAACGCCAGGTAGACGACCGATTTTTTGCCGATGACCGCCGCGGAAAGGCCTCGAAGATTGATTCCCGCACCGGCGAGCTTCCTGGTCAGCTCAGCCCCCACTCCGGGTTTATTCAGCCCTTCGACCCGCACTGACTGCAGGCTCTTGCTCAGCCTAAATCCTGCCTGACGAGCGGCTTTGAGTTGAGCTGCCCCTTTCAGCGGGGTCAGGAAGACGACGCCCTTGCCCGGCTTGTCGGGACTGCGTCGAGCGATCACAAACTCGAGATTGGCGCCGGCCTTAGCCAACGGGGCCAGTTTTTCAGAGACGCCGCCCGGGTGATCCTCGATAGTCGCCGCCCACACATCCACCTTGGAAACAGTTCTTGCCATCACACGTCCTCCCGAAAAGAATAGTTACCTGCCGCTAACATATCATTCGTCGTCGGCGAAGTCATCAAAAATTATATGCTCACCCACTGAAATCGCCAACGATAAGAACGTCAGCCCGACAACATCACTGCCCGAGTTGCTTGAGCAGGGCAAGGTTTTCCTGAACGGCGCGAACGGACCAACTGAATACAAGATAACTGTCGCTGCGGCCGCCCGCCACCAACACCAACGGCCCAATGTGCAGAAACCATATCTTGTCGTCCGTACGATCGAGCCGGAGCGAAAAGAGATCCTTCGTCCAGGTGGTATTTTCATCGCTGCCCTTGGTCGTAGCTTGCGGTGAATCCTTCATGATCAGCAGCTTCCGCCAGACCGCAAGAATTCTGGGCAGATTATTTTGAACCGCCTCTGAGCCGTCGTATTGAATGAGAAGGGTCTTCGCGGTTGGCCAATTGAACGGATGGATGGGCCAATCGTGTACGATGAATGTTGGTCCAAGGTGGTCAAACAGATCGCGGTACGTATCGCTCAGGCCCGATTCGGTCAAGACCCGACTGTAGTTTTCGGTCAGTTCCGCTTCGCGCTTCGGATTTCGCGTGGAAAGATAGCTTCCCACCGCCCACTCGACGGTAGCGCTGATGTCGGCCAGTCCGTGGGCATAGGTCCGTGCCGCCGCAGGGATCAACGGTGCTCGCGGATCGTTTTCCTCGATGGCCCAGGTCAGCGTGCGTGTGTCAAGCCGTTTCGGACGGCCCAGATAGAGCCGGCTGATAAACGCCCTGCCGCGATAGCCGGCGGAAAAGACGACTTCATTGACTCCGTCAAGCTTTAAGGTCGCCACCGCGCGGTCAAAGTTCCGTCCGAGCACGGGGGCGAGTGTCTTGGCAAGCCGCTCAACGCTGAAATACCCCAGCCAGAGACGATGGTTCAGTTCGGCATCTTTTGCGTTGGCTATCCGGACAATCCGCTCGGCGGCAAGCGACCGGACCGGCGCAGAGGTCGGCGTTTGATGAATGATCCGTTCGGCGATACGATCGTAGGCGCCGGGGCCTACCGCAAAAACGAACAGATCTCCTGCCCAGCCCCACTCCCAAAAGGCCCAATCGGGCGGACCGCTCACCGTCAGCCGCTGCCGCTGCGTCGCGCCCTCGCCGATCCAGACGATCTGAGCGTTTTCAAGGGTGTAGTAGTGGTCGATGATCTGTTTAAGCAGCGAAAGCATGTTAACGTAAGTTGGGGGAACGTCGACGATCACTCCGGCGGAAAAATGATCAAGCCCGAACGACCCTTCGCCAAGTCGCTTGCTGGCGATGTCCGTCAGCACAATGGCGTGAGGATGCTTGCTCAACTCGAGAACGACCGAGACCGCATCGGCAAGGATCTGCTGCTCCTGGCCGAAAACACCCAACGCACTGGCGGCGCCGAGCACACCGGCCAAACCACTGCCGAACGACTTGTCGGTGGTCGGAGGCTGACAATAATAAATCGCCAACGCATCGGCGGGTATGGCAGAGAGGATCTTCTCGTCGCTCGCAGATGAATATGACGTGCTCGTCGGTTGGGTTGCTGCAGGCTGGGTAAGACCGGTGCCGACAGCCAATAGAGTCAACAGCACAACGCCGGCGGTCTTCGTTGCGGTTGGCCTCGGCCTACTTGCCGATGCAGAATTGCGAAAAAATCGTATCAAGGACATTTTCAGTCGCATCCTTTCCCAAAAGTTCCGCCAAGGCGGATATCGCCTCCTGCAGCGGTGAGGCAACGATTTCGATGCCAAATTCGGTGGTCCCGGCAACAAGGGTGTCCAGATCGGTCCGGGCGCTTTCCAGGGCACTGGCGCTTCGATGCAAGGCGTGTCGCTGCCGACGGTTCAGGGCAAACTGTTGTGCCGACAAGGTCAAGCTGGTCTGGCTTAACCGTTCAAAAACAGCGGCGGTCAAACGCGCAAGGCCCTGGCCGCTCAAAGCCGACGTCCGGATCGGCTCACTGAAACGTTCCTTAACCGCATGTGTCAACGCGTCAGCCGAGTGCCGATCGGCCAGATCGATCTTGTTGAGGATCGGTATCGTTCGTGATCCCGGCAGATTCCAGGCGCACGCCGTGTCGACCTGCACCGCCGAATCCGCGTCAAGATCGAACACGATCAGGTATAGATCGGCGGTGGCTAGGAATTTGCGGGTGTGATCGGCTGCCCGATCGTTCAATTCATTACCCGCAGGTCCGCCAAGCCCCGCGGTATCGACCAGAAGCACCTCGCGATCGCCGGCCCGCCAAACCGCCGTCAGAAGGTCTCGCGTCGTACCCGGAAGTGTCGAACAGATCGCCCGATCCACGCCGGTCAACCGATTGAGCAAGGAGCTTTTGCCCGCGTTGGGCAGGCCGACGAGAAACACCCGCGGCAGCACGCTGAGGGCGTCGCTGTTGACCGCGGTGCGAATAACCTTCGTGCTCTGCTCGATCAATTCATCAATTCGCATTCGCAGCTCGTCGAGCGAGATCAACTCGATGTCTTCTTCGCTGAAATCAATGTTCGCTTCGACGAGCGAGACGATTTCTTTCAGCTCTTTGTATATGGCGCCGATGGCGTGCGTGAGACGTCCCGCAAGCAACCCCAATGCCGCGTCGACCTGGGCATCGTTTTCCGCCCTGACGAGAGCGTTGATCCCTTCGGCTTCCGTCAGGTCGATCTTGCCGGCGAGATACGCCCGAGCGGTGAATTCTCCCGGCTGAGCCGGCTCCAGGCCAAGTGCGATCAATTCCTGCTCAACGAGTCGTGCCAATGGAATCGCGCTCGGCAGATGCAGTTCGGCCACGTCCTGACCCGTATAACTGTTCGGTGCGCGAAAGACCCACAGCCAGGCCCGACACGTTACGTTCTTACTCGGCAGCGTCAGCCTTCCGGCGGTCGCCTGCCGACTCATCTGATTAAATGAGCAAGATGTATCCGAAGAAAAAATCGTCTCGACCCCGTCCCGTGTTTTCGGGCCGCTGATGCGAAATACCATCCGTGATCCAGGTCCAGGAGCTGTTGCCTGGGCAAATATCGTGCTGTCCAACGTCCAATGTATCATCACAACACTTCAAGATTCACGAACCGCCATGAACTTATTTTCCGTGCCGCTGCGGAGCCGGGTGATGTTGCCGCGGTGCCGCCAGATCAATGTCGTTACCATCAGCGAGGCAAAGATGAGCAGTGGCCAGTGCCCCGCCAACTGCCATCGCGGGTGAAAAACGAACAAGAGGCATAACGTCGCCAGGAAAACAACTGCTGCAGCCATCGATCCAACCGACACATAGCCGGTGATCGCCACCATGAGAATCCAGACGCCAAACGCAACGACACCCGGCCAGGTGTAATACGGATAAATCGCCAGGACGATGCCCAGGCTCGTCGCGACGCCCTTGCCGCCCTTGAACTTCAGCCAACAGGGCCAATTGTGGCCCGCCACGGCGGCAAAACCGACCATCAGCCAATAGGCACACGCCAACGCGGCATTTTCAGCGAACGCATTGTGCGACCGCAGCACCCACCCAGCCAGGAAGGTCGGCACAAATCCCTTCGCCAGGTCCAGCAGCAGGGCGAGATAGAAATATCTTTTCCCCAGTACCCTGCCCGCGTTGGTTGCCCCGATGTTGCACGAGCCGCGTGTACGAATATCCACGCCCTTAGCCAGACCCAGCAGCAGACCAAACGGAATCGATCCCAACAGATACGCAAATGCCGTCAGCCCAATCAGCCTGGGAGATAACGCCGAAGCCTGCCCAACCGTCACGGGAAAAATATTCGCAATGTCAGTCATGGGTCTTGTCGACTCCTCATTTTGTCATATCCTTATACAGATCAATAAGCTCGCGGATGTGCCTTTCCATGCTGATCTGCTTGCGTGCCGCGATACAGTTGCCGGCCAACCGCTTGCGATAGTCGTCATCCGCCAGGGTCTCGATTGCCCGGGCAAGTTCGGACGGCTGGCTCAAATCATTAACAACAAGCCCGCAATCGGCCTGACGGATAATCTCCGCCGCGCCGTTGTAGTTCGATGTGATACTCGGCAGTTGGCACGCGATGGCCTCCAGCACGACCCGGCTGCAGGGGTCATACCACGTCGGATGAACCAGAAAATCAGCCGGCAGGTACAGGCGGGAAACATCTTTTGCCGGCCCGAGAAACACGATCTTGTCGACCAATCCCCAGCGTTCCGCCTTTTTGTAATAAGGCCAGAAATCGTCCGTGCCGACCACAATGATCTTCAATCGTTTGACCAGTGCCGCGTTTGTCGACGCCAGATACCGCATCGAGGCCAGCAGCGGGTCCATTCCTTTGAGTTTAAGATTGTTGGCTACGAACAGCCCCACCAGATGATCGTCAGCAATTCCAAGAATTTCCCTTAAATGGCTGGAAGCCTTCGGATCGACCGGCCGGATGAACCGTTCGATGTTGACCCCGTTATAAATCACGGTAATCCGCGCGTCCGGAAGCTCGAGGTGCTCTCTAAACTGCCGACGGACATAGTCACTGACGGCAAGAAATCGGCAGGGGGTTTCGTAGGCAAGGTATCGCTCGATCCGGCGCAGATATCGTTGCTTGTGATTGGGTCCGATGATGTTTCTGACTGCGGCGCCGGTCGGGCCGTGCTTGGCCATTGTTCGCCGGAACGTCTCGTCGATCAACCCGCCCCGAGGCTGATAAATGTCGGCACCGGGAATCGGTGTGATAGCATGGACAATATCAAATCCTCGTTTGTCGATCAGCTTCTGCGTTTGAACGAGGAATGTCTTGAGAACCTTCAGCCGCGAATACCCTTTGATGCCCAGATCGATGATTTCAAAACCATCGTCCGATTGCGCCGCAGGCCCTGCCTTGCCGGTGATGACGCAGACCTGCAGCCCCTCTCCTGCGAGTAGCTGGGCCATTTCCAGGCAGGAGCACTCCGCACCACCCCGGGCCGGATCAAGATGTTCGATAATCAGGGCCACTTTCACAGGGCCGTTCCTCGGTTACACGCTTATTGGCTCGATCGTGCAGGGCGATCCGGTCGGCCTTGGCGATGACTTTCCGGATCAGTTTCTTCCCTCTTGTGTCGAGCCGAGACACGCCCAGATATTTTATCATGAATCGCAGACGATCGGTGGCGCTGATAAAATTCCGTGACGAATATTCGAGGGCAGCCAAATCCTTGACAATCCAACGCTGCCGACGAAAGAGCATCTTGAAACATCGCCCCAGATCGATCAGATAGAAGACCGGCTGACGATTGCGATTGAAGCTGATAAAGACGTGCGAAAAGTAAAGATCGCGATGGCAATAGCCTGCGGCGTGCAGCCGACGAATCACCGTCGCCAGTTCACGGATCCATTCGCGGCGTTCGCGGAGTTGATGATTGGTTACCCCTCGCGGAAAATACTTCGGAACAAATCGCTCCAGCGACTGGCCCACGATGCCTTCGGTGATCATCACCGACGCCCGTTCGTAGGGGCCGAGCATTTTTTCTCCGTAGGCCACCACGAGTGGAACCGCGATCCGCAAGGCAGAGAGCTTCTTGATGATATATCGCTCGTGCCAGCAGCTTGAATGCCTCAGCGTGCCCGAACCCATGCGCCGAATCTGATCGGCCAGCGACGGACGACGAGTTCGCTTCAGGTACAGCCACAATGGCCGGGAATCATGGTCGCGGATCTCGAATCGATATCGAAATCGTCCTTTGAGGTTCGGCTTGTGCAATTCGCTGCCGGCGGCAAGGGTGAAGATCCGATCGTCAAAGGGCAGTCCTGCCTTTTGCAGGAGTTGATGGTAACGAGTGTTTACCGTAATGGAGCCTGACCGCACATGGATTTCCTCTTCGGCCGGCGGTCGGCCTTCCGGCAGCGCTCTTAGCTGCTTCTGTTCCTCAATCGCCCTGGAAATCCACTTTTGGGCGTCGGGGAAAAATCGCTCAAGCAGTCGACGACGAACCGCCCTTGGCCCGATCCGCTCCGCCCCGATGTAACCGATCATCATCCGCAGCACATCGGTCGCTGTCAGCAGCCCACGAAGGCTCAACAACAACTGATTGAACTGGCGCTGTCGTTCGGCGGCACTGAATGTTCGGCGCATGTTTTCGACATCGATCAAACGCAGTTGCCACGTGCCGGAAACCCTCTCGACATAGATATGCTTGGCGACAAAATCCGGCCAGGAAAGTTTTGCCCGGTGAACCTGAAGCACAAGTTCGCTGGTCCGACGAAGCAATTCTCTTCGTTCCGGAGGATTAGTGGTTCGCTGATCGGGCCGCCCGAACGCCAGCAGTTGATTGTACAGGTCCTGACCGCCGACGCCCGTCACGAGGGCGGCTGCCTTTCTCGGCAGGCCCAGATATCGCCGCTCGATCAGGCACACCATCTGCATGGTTTCTATTCCTGCCTGCTCGAGCCCGTCGATAGCCCGAACGGTCTTGGCGCACCGGCTGGCCGGTTTGGCCAGGCCCAGCAGATCGCTCAGAATCTCACCGCTTGACACGCGATGATCTTTTCGCAAATAAAACGCCTTCTCCGCGTCAAACCCCGGCAGCCGAATCCGTCGGACCTCGCGAGGCCCGTGTTCGCCCACAGATTCACCTTCCGACCAATCGAGCAACCGGCGCAGATTAAGCAGTCCGTTGTCTCGCAAAGAGGTTTGATACTCAGGATTGACGTAGATAAAGTCCGCCATTGGCGTCAGAGGTCTTTCCCGCCGGACATCTGCTGAAGCAGATCAGTCGATGAATGATCCTTCGCGTCCCCTACGATGGCAATCCTCCCGCCATAGCCCAGCACGGTCTGGCGTTCGGGCACGTTTTCACAGGTATAATCGGTGCCTTTCGCATGGACGTTTGGCCGGAGCAGTTCCAGAAGCGCTTCGCAGCGGCGATTATCGAAACTGGTAACAAAATCGACGCATCGGATCGACGCAATAATCTCCATGCGCTCGGCCAGCGGCATTAAGGGTCGGCCTTTGCCTTTCAGTGCACGCGCCGCCCCATCGGAATTCAGAGCCACCACAAGCACATCACCCTCTGCCGCGGCGCCCTCCAGATAACGGATATGCCCGACGTGCAGCAGATCAAAGCAACCGTTGGCAAAAACGATGGACTTGCCCTCCGCCCGCAGGCGATTTACTTGGTCCAACAACTCGTGATGATCGCGAACGATCTTGGCGTCTATCGGTTTACTCATCGGCAAGATGCCTTTCCAATGTCTGTGTTAACTCCTCCCGACTGCAGCTTGCACAGCCCTGCTTCATGACCACGACAGAGGCGGCGCAATTCGCGATCATCGCCGCGGAGATCGGATCGGCCCCGGCCGCCAGCGCCGTTATCAGCGCCGCACCGGCGGTATCGCCCGCACCGGTAAGATCGACGATTTCATCCGTACCCACCGCCGGCACTTGTCGATAATTCGATCGGTTCCGATAGACCAGCATGCCCTCATTGCCCAGGGTAATCATGACAACTTTGGCCCGCGTCCGACGTCGAAGTTTCGCGGCGGCTTCAATCAAGGTCTCGCGGCTCGTCCTCAAAATCCCCGCACCCTCAAACGCTTCCTGTTCGTTTGGCTTGATCGCAGTAAGATCATGATAATCCAGAATGCCGTAGCGGGAATCAGCCAGCACGGGCTTTACTTTGGCAATTTGCACGAACTGCTCGCGCATCGCCGGCGTGATCAACCTGTAGCCATAATCACTCAATATCCAGCCGTCGGTCCGCCGATCGATGGCTGCTATTTTGGCGAGGATCACCCGCTCGACCTTCGCAGCCGGTGCGCCATCCGGTTCCCGATCGATGCGAAGCACCTGTTGGGGCGCCGTGTGACTCGCCCCAGCCATAATCCGCGTTTTTGCAACGGTTTGATGGCCATCTGCCGCAAGAAGACCTTCCAGGCCGACCTTGGCCCGGGTCAGGGCAGGCCGCAACCGCTCTGCCAGCCCGTCTCGACCCACCAGGCCGACCAGTTGCACCTGGGCACCCAGCGAGGCAATGTTGATCGCCACATTCGCCGCCCCGCCGGGGATCAGCTCCTCGCCGGTCTGGCGGACGATGATGATGGGCGCCTCTCGGCTGACGCGATCGGTCGTGCCCGTAACGTACAGGTCGGCCAACACATCACCGAGAACGCCAATCCGCAACCCGCTGAAGCGTTCCACCAGTTGTTTGAGTTGTGCTTGCCTGGCCATGGGTCATTCTTACCGCGGTTTAGCGCGCTTCCAATTCGTTTTCCGAGCGAACCTGCTCGCCGGTCAAAAGTTCCTGAACCTGATCGAGCACCCGCTCGGGGCGGATCAATCGCATGCACCGGTGGTGTTTTTCCGGGCAGACCCGTTTCATGCACGGCCCGCACTCGACTTGCTCCCAGAGCTGTCGTTCGCGCACGTAAAGGGTCTCCGTCCATCGCGGGTCGGTCGGGCCGAAAATAGTGGCCACCGGCACCCCAAACGCCGGAGCAAAATGCCGAGGCCCGGTGTCATTGGTAATGAGGATCGCGGAGCGCTTGATCAGGGCCTTCAGCGTGCCCAGCCCGATCACCGGATCAGTCAGGGCCACCACGGGCCGGGTCATGGCCGACGCGACCTTCCTGGCCACGGGTATTTCCCGTGAACTGCATGCAACAACGACGGTCAGATTGTACTCGTCAACAAGCCGATCCCCAACCGCGGCGAAATTCTCCGCCGGCCAACACTTGGACGGACCAAACGAGGCGCCCGGGTTGATTACGGCGTAACCTTTCTGGGGATCCAAACCGTGACGGACGAACAGGCTCTCGACTTCGTGTTCGTATTGAGGCTCGGTGAACAGCTCCAACCGATAATCGTCGCTGCGACAGTTCAGATAGTCAGCGATGCTCAGGTAATACTTCACCGCGGAGACCGGCAGGAAGCGCCCGTTATATCGATCCGGAATAAGTTTGTCGGTAAGCAGCATCCCTCTGCCGTCACGGTCATAGCCCACCCGCCGAGGAATTTTCGGCAGCGAGACCATCAACGCCGATCGTATCGAATTGGCAAACAGAACCGCCAGGTCGAATTTCTCATTTCGCAGCTGCTTGAGCAGGTTCAGTGTATTCTGTTTCTTGAACCCTTTCTTGCGTCCCGGCCAGTAGAGCATTTGATCGACCCACGGGCAGCCCCCGAACAGTTCCGCCAGATAGGGTTTAAGCAGATAAGTGATCTTGCTTTCCGAATAGCGATTTCGCAGACTTCGCAACGCCGGGGTGGCCAGGACGGCATCCCCCACCCAATTGGGCAGGACGACAAGCAAATGATTGGCAGATATGGTCATTGCGATTCATTCTTCCTTTCATGTTAATACAGTAGATCGCCTGTCCGGAAAGGACAAATATGCCTCCTGTAACAGAACGATGACTGATCTAAGCTCCCGTCGCCGCCAGAACCAGCTTGGGCGACGGCGCCGCCTCGGTCCTGCCAAGCTCTTCCCCAAATCGTACAATTCGGGCACTGTTGAATACGACCACCGCTCCGCCGATCGTGTGCAGAAGAACCGCAGCGATCGGACCGATCTGCCCCAATCCCGTCAATATAAGGCCGGCAAGGATCACCAACAAGCCAAGCCCCAGATTCTGCCAGACCACCTTGGTCACCTCTCTTGACAGCCGGACCAGAAACGGCAGCCGGGTCAGATCGTTGCTCATCAGGGCAATCGAGGCGCTATGAATGGCGACATCGGACCCCGCCGCCCCCATCGCGACTCCCAGATCGCCCGCCGCCAGTGCCGGGGCGTCGTTAATCCCGTCGCCGACGACAATGACCTTATACCCTTCTTTTTTAAGTCGATCGACCAGCTCAAGCTTCTGATGCGGCAACACCTCCGCCTGCACCTCGGTGCATCCCATCTCCGCCGCCACACGCCGGGCCACCGACCAACGATCGCCGGTAACCATGGCCAACCGTTTAATGCCGATCTGTCGCAGCTCGGTCAAGGCCGCCCGCGCTTCACCCCGAGTGCGATCTTCCAGGCCAATCCATCCGACACACCGGCTGTTGCGGGTAACGTACAACACGCTTATCCCTTCAGGCTCTTTGAACTCTTCGCCTGCGACCGCCGAAAAATCAACTCCCTGCTCCTCCAGCCATTTGCGCCGTCCGACCATAATCCGGGTCTCTCCGTTCAACTTGGCCTGCACACCCAACCCGGTAATCTCTTCAAACTCCTCCGGATCCGTCAGCGGCACATTCGCCTTGCGGGCGACGTCTGTCACCGCCTTGGCCACCGGGTGTCTGCTGCGCTGCTCCACCGACGCCGCCAACGACAAAAACTCCGCCGCGTCGATCCCCGCCGGTTTCAACCGGGTCACCGCCAGTTCACCGGTCGTCAGCGTGCCGGTCTTGTCGAGCACGACCGCCGTCATATTGCGAGCGGATTCAAGGTCGGTCACCGACTTGATCAAAATTCCCAGTCTGGCGGCACACGCAAGACCCGCCACCATCGCCGTCGGCGTCGCCAAAATCAGAGCACACGGACAGGCCACTATCAGCATGGCGATCGGCCGATCAAGGGTCTTAGCCAGAAACCCGACAATCGTCGCAATCATCAAAATAGTGGGCAGATACCAGTGCGCATACTGGTCGATCAATCGCATGATCGGCATCCGGCTGGCTTCCGCCTGCAGGATCATTTTCTGAACCTGGCCAAGTGTGGTATCCTCGCCGATCCGCGTCACTCGCACGTCCAGCGCACCGTTGATGTTGATCGTTCCCGAGAAGACCTCATCGCCGGTCTGTTTATCCACCGGCAGAGATTCACCGGTAATACTGGCCTGACTGACACTCGATTCGCCCGCAATCACGACGCCGTCCGCCGGAATATTGTCGCCCGGCCGAACGCGCACGATCTGATTTGGCGTCAACTCACCTACGGAAACTTCTCGTTCCTGCCCGCTTTTCGGATCGACCAGCCATGCGGTCTTCGGGCTTAATCGAATCAGGGATT
>Ga0315281_10011951_pt1 | contig 11857 bp, 12 predicted proteins | sample YL17G07_0_MG_FD_204540 | JGI IMG/M metagenome (GOLD analysis project Ga0315281, IMG submission 204540) | Sediment microbial communities from Yellowstone Lake, YNP, Wyoming, USA - YL17G07_0 | ecosystem: Environmental > Aquatic > Freshwater > Lake > Sediment | place: USA: Wyoming | collected... | reverse complement strand
CGCGCTCAATGCGGCGCTCTTGGGCGGCCATATTCCCGACGTGGCCCCTCCCCCTCCCCGCGCACGGTCTTCCAGTCGTGCCTCCGTGAGTAAGCCGAGTCGGGCCCCGACAGCTTCCATTGATAAGGATACCGGGGAGATTCTCTCGACCCCCCCCCTTTCTTTAGGGGCCTCACCTTCGGCCGTTCCGGTTTCAGGAGGCCCTGATTCTTCGCCGGATCTTTCCGCCGCCGAACTCGCCGCGATGCGCCGCCATGCCGAACAGTTTTAGTCGTTTTTTTTGCTAGGAGCTTTTTATGCCCGCCCCCGCCCCCGCTGCACGCCGTTCAACACCCGCGAAATCCGTGCCGCCCGCACCTGACGGACTGACGCTTTCAAAGAAGGATCTCGCCGGCCTTGCCGCCGCCCAGGTTGGTATTTCTCGCAAGGTTGCGAACCAATTAGTGGGCGTTGTCTTTGATACGATTGCCGCTGAGTTGGCTGCCGGTAATACGGTTTCGCTCGTTGGTTTTGGGGTGTTTTGCACAACTTCCCGCGCTAAACGTACGGGGCGCAACCTGCATACCGGCGCTAGCATTGAAATCCCCGCCAGTATTTTGCCCAAGTTCCGTCCCGGCAAGGCTTTGAAGAATTTTGTGAATGGCACGATCGAAAGCAAATAGCGCAACCAGGGCGCCTGCAGTTCCTGTGGTGCGCACCTGGCGGCCTCCTTGTCTGTACTTGGGCGCGGTCTTTATTCCCCTTTTTGGCTTGGCCGTTTATGCGGCGGTCGCTTTGCTTCGCTGGCGTAGTGCCCCTGACCACGAGCGCGTGCAATTTCGTAAATCGAATTCCGCATTAATGGCTATATATGGTGCTGGCATCGTGTTCTACGGGTTGACCTGGCTTTCCGCATCGTTGGCGCTTCCCTATAATGTCGGCCCTTCGGCTTTTGTGGTGCTGGCGGTTTATGGTGGGTATACCGGCGTGCGCTGGCTTTTCATAGGCGATAACTATCAACTTCCACTCTTTAAACAGGATGCCGATGCCATCCGATGATGATTCTAAGGCGAATGCGCGCATGATGGCCTCTTTGCGTGACGCCATGATGGGAGCTGTGAGCGGCCCTGCCATTCAGGCCGATTGTGTCATCATGATTGTATTCAAACGCGGCGACGCGCCTATCGTTGAGGGAGCTCCTGGCAGCGCCCTTACCCTGTCGATCGCGGTGGCAGATGATGCTCTTGTGCCTGCCGATGAATTTACGCGCATCGCCTGCGCCGCGCTGCAGGTGTCTGGGGAAGCCCCTTCGTCGTTTATTGCGCCATCGTCCCAGACGATTAACTAATCATGTGCCCGCTTCTTTTGATTGGGCTGGCTGTGTAATTTGACTACCCCTTTTCATAGGGGCGTTGTTCGTGTATAAACACTTACGTGTTTTACGCTTGCACTTTCATGTGGTGTTTTTTGTGGTTTAGGCGCGTTTTTTCGGAATGGGCCGATTGACCTGGTGGCAGCCCGGGCTTTTATTACTGCCTCTGTTCATGTATAAATGACAGGTATTATTTGAATGAAACTATTGAGAGGGCATTATGCTAACCAGGGAATCGCTACACAGCCAAGACAATTATAAATTCGTCAACGGGATGGTTAATGTTGCATGGATTACCGGGTTTGCCCGGAATGTGGAAAAAAACCGCTTCTTGATCCAGCAGATTAACAGTCTGAATGCGGCCATTCCCATCATCCTGCAGCCTAAGGATTATCTGCCCTCTTTTGTGTACGAAACGGCACCGGTCAAGGTCATTGCCCACCTTGCAGGCATTCAGATACCCCTCGCCGACGGCACGATCGCGCGCTCTATTGCGGTCAAAAGTATCTCCATCCAGCGGCCCACGCTGTTGGATATGCCCGCTAAACTGGCCTGGAATAAGACCCTGCCCAAAGGCGCGTCCACTGACAACTTCAAACCCAATTCTGGCAGCGACGGGAAGTTGAGCCTGACGTCGAACACCCTTTTCTTGGCCGGCTTTATCGAAAACGTCGTCTTGATTCGGAAGGCTGTTGTCTATGAAGGGGAGTCCAAGATTGCTACTAGTTTGGTTGCCCTCCTGCGCCAGACTTCCGATGCGACCAAATGTCTTGAACTCCGTTATTACGGTAAACATTTGCGCAAGTATTATGCTGAGTGCATGGAAGCGATGCGTGATCGTACTCCCTTGCTTGTTTCTGGAAGCACGCGCGTTAATGTGGTTCCGCTGGCCACCCCTAAGGAAGGGGTTCTGACGCCCGTCATGCGTTTAACCTATGTTCATGTTGAGTCTTTCCTCTCTTGCCTGAGGGAGGAGGTCACCACGATGCCCGAATGGGCAGCCAAACCCGTGGGTGAACAAGTTGTCAGTGAAATTGCCGCAGCTGGTGAAGCTGTATTGAAGCATTCCGATATCCCCGCCGAGGAGGCATCCGATGACGATACGGCCGGCCGTAAGCGGCGTTCCAAAAAGGCCGCACCGGAAGACGCGCCTTTGTCGGCAGATGAGGAGCGCATGGCACTGGAAAGCGTTAACGGCCCTGTGGTCACAACCCCCTTGCCTGCCGGCAAAGAGGGCGGCATCGATCTGGACACAATTTAAGCAGGGAGTGGTTCCGGTCTTTTCGTGAGCTTGTACAATGCCGAAGCGCCTCAAACCTACTGACTTACTGCTGCTCGTGGTTCTCTGGTGGGTAATTTTTACCGCGCTGAGTATCACCGATCTTGGTAAGGATAAGGGCGCTAATGTGGGGGAACCACCCAAGGCCCTCGTTACAGGTGCGGCTGGCAGCAATGGGACCAGGGCCGATTCGGATAGTGATAAAACGCTCATCCAAATTGGCATTGATGTTGTGGAAGCCATCGGGTTTTCGTCATCGCGAATGATGCTGGCGGCCTTCTCCTGGGTATTCGCCTTTGCGCTCGTCAGCACACTGATTTGGCTATATCGTTGGTCAATCGAAGGTCACATGATGGGCGAGGAGCGTTTTGGCTCCTCTGTCTCGCTTGGCAGACTACCTGGTGTGCCCGATGACCTGCCTCGGGCAGCCCCACCCTCTCTTCCTCCAGCTGCCAAGAGCGTAACGGTGTGGTTGAAACGGTACGAACAATCTCAGCCGGAATACGCCAACCTGTTCCAGGCCATCCTCAATACCCTTTACGCACACCGCCATTATCCTGCCTCCAAGGTGCCGGGCGGACATGGAAGTCTGGATCTGTATTCACATAGCCTCAATGTTTGCAGCACCATGCTGGCGCTCGCGGATACTTACGAGTACATCGGGGTTGCGAACAATAACTCCAAAGGCGAATTTCACGTTAAGCTCCGCCGCCCTTCATACGAGTTCGATCGGGCGGATCCGTTGATTGGGATATGTGCGCTTGCGCATGATATCGGCAAAATTAAAAGTTTCCAGGTTGCGCCATCCGAACGCGACGGCGCTTATCAGGTGGTGACCGCTTCAAGGGATCATAGTGAAGCGGGCGCACAGATCCTTGCGCGCATGCCTGAATACTGGGCGCTTCCGTTTGCAGATCGGCGCGCTATCGCGCTGGTGGTTGCACACTATCATGCGCCATTCAAACTACCTATGGAATGGGCCAGCAGTGATGATCCGGATAACGACAAATTAGTTTCGCGCGATGACCGCACGGTTGCGATTCTGGAATTGCTACTGAAAGCCGATATTCAAACAGGACTGGATGAGGGGCGCTATACAGACGAGGCCGCCAAGCAACTCGAGGAGCGTGGATTCGATCGGGATGGCACTGAAAAAGTGAATTTCTTTGGCATGTTCAAGGACTTTTTCTTGCAGATCAAGAACCCCTCCCTTAAGACTCACGAAGCGGCACAGGCTGACGAGGACGATGAGGATTGCACCGATATTTTTGGTGAAGACAATGGGACGGAACCCCCAGAGACACCCCCTGTTTTAGTGAATGTTGAACGTTACAACGCTTATTTGGATTTGCTCTATGACACCTTCGCTGAGTTGATTGTTGAACCCATGGCCCTCAATGGGTCCAGCAGCGAAAAATTGGGATTCAAGCAAGGCCGGTGGATTTACATTCTAGAACCGAACATACGCGAAGCTTTGGTGAAACGTCTCGGTCTTCCCGATCCCAGAAAGTTAAAGGATAAAACTTACCGCATCACGCGCGATTTGAGTTATGCGCTGATGCGCCGGAAGCTCTTGCTGACGAAATGGAAGGACAGGTATTACTCGCACAAGAGCGCGCTATTTATCATCAAAACCACCAAAAAAGAATCAAAAAAAGAGGCCGATAACAGCGTTCCAGGCGACGTATCTGATGCCAGTTCAAAAAAGATTGTAAGGACATTCAAGGTGCCAGCATTTGTGATCTATCTTGATCCTGTGTATATGTCCGGCGCCGCTCGGATTGATGACAACTCGTGGCGAGTTGAGGTGGTGCGCCCCCTGTTTACTACTCGTGGAACGCTTAACCCGGACAAGGAAATCCTCGCGAACGCGATTGATCTGAACCGGGGTAAAGAAGATAGCCAAACATCAGATGAGCGCGTTGTTCGGCGAGACGGCTCTTCCGTACCTACCGGCAAGAGCGGGGGCCGGCAAAAGCTAAAAGCGGAACCGCGCGCCACTGACGCAGGAGATGAAGTGCAAAGCGCTTTGGCCGATGAGTTCCTGGGGGGCATCGTGACCTTCCCATCCCAATCGCCTGCCTCCCCCGCCCCGGCGCCTCTGGCCACCGTCCAGCCTCAATCCACACCTCAGGAATCAGAGGGTTTGAGTATTGCCAATCCCGACCCACAAAAGACTCCCGAAGTTGGCCGCAACCCACGCAAGAAAAAGGATGCGAAAGCGAGTGCTGCTGTTCCAGCCAGTGAAGAAGCTGCGGTAATGATGACCGAATCAGCCTCTGCTGAGATGCAGGAGCCGCTTGATGTCATCCCCCTAATCAGCGAACCGGAACAAGCCGTAATGGCCGCACAGACCGTCATCCCTATGGGCCATGACATTGCCCTTGCTTACGAGCGCCTGATGAATACTTACCAGCTGGTAGAACGTTTATTCAAGGAGGGCAAAATTAATCCTTCGGATGCCATTTTGAGTAAAAAACATGGCTTTCACTTCTTCAAGGTTTCTTTGCTGAAGGAAACGTTCGGTTGGAGCATTTCTGAGTGGGACATGATCATCAAATCCATCCAGCATGGTGCAGTTCCGCAATTCCAGATCTTTGTGACCCCTTCGTCGACCGTTTTAATGGGGTCACCTGGGTTTAGTCCGATTGTGGAGAAGTTTGCCCCCGCCGGTTAAGATTCGGCCCCAGCCCGCCGTTATAGGCTAGCAGGCAGGCTTGGCGTTGGATTATTTGGTGCGTGCGGCATCGATTTTGGTAGGCGTTACGAGGTCTTCACCGGTCTAAGCAGTAATGGTTCGCTGGCGCATTAATGTTGGGTGGTTTTGGTGGGTGTTCTGAGGGCATGGTTGGGTTTGCATTAAATAATTGGTAGGTGTTATGAGGCATGGCTGAGTAGAGCCCGCAAGACCGGTGTATGTGCACACCGTTTACTGTGGTTCTTTTTTCGAGGAAAAAGAACAGGCGTTGTCCTAATTTAACAAGGTAAACCCCCGGCTATGCCGGGGGGCTCACCAAGGTTTGACCTATACGTCGGTCGCTGTGAATCTTCTTTCTCGACTAAAAGAAGGAGATTCACGATGAAAGAGTGTCAGAGTTTGAGTCATACGCGGTGGGACTGTAAATATCATGTGGTGTTTATTCCGAAGCGGCGCAAGAAAGCGGTATTTGGTGCATTGCGAAAGCATTTGGGGGAGCTATTTCGGGAGCTTGCGCTGCAAAGGGAATCGAAGGTGGTCGAAGGACATTTGATGGTAGATCACGTTCATATGTGTTTGAGCATACCGCCAAAATATTCGGTATCGAACGTGGTTGGTTTTATCAAAGGGAAGAGTGCGATTTCGATAGCACGCCATTTTGGCCGGCAGCGGAATTTCACTGGCGAGGTGTTCTGGGCCCGAGGGTGCTTTGTTTCGACGGTTGGCTTGGATGAAGAGATGGTTCGAGCTTACATTCGTAACCAGGAGCTCGAAAATGAACGTTACGACCAAATGAAATTGGGACTATAGCCGCCTTCAGGCGGCCACTGGGTCACCGGCGCCTTTGAGGCGCTCAAGCAATAAACCTCCGGCTTTGCCGGAGGTAACTTAATTTGCGAGTGTTACCACGTTTGATACAGAAGCGCTTTGATTCGATGGATCGGGCAAAACCTCAGTGATATCAGGGAAGCGCCTGAGTTCAGGCCGGAGCTTCGGACCCATGTGCTTGTAGATCAGCAACGCGTGGTCTCGATAGTACGAAGCCAGCTGGGCATGAGGATGAAACTTCCGAAACAGTGGCAAAGCCCTTTGAAAGTTATTCCAAGCCTCCTCCCTCGTCACCCCACTGGAGCAAGTAAAGGCCAGTTGCGGCCCCAATGGAGTTGCTGAATCTACCCAGGTTTTTACAATGCCAAACTTCTCTGGGCTCTTGTTAATGGGAGACCCCCCATCCAAGCCGAACGTGCTGCTGTGGATCGCATAGATGTGATCTTTGTTGTCGAACAGGAAGCGCAGGGTGTCGGCATACTCACTGTGCGTCTCCGTGGGGAACCCACTAATAATGAAGAGATGATTCTCGACCCCGACCGCATGGGCATTTTTCATCACCTCGGAAATCTCCTCGACTTTAGTGCCTTTTCCCATCAAGTCGAGAATCCGTTGGTTGCCGCTTTCAACTCCCCACAATAGAAACTTGCATCCCGATTCGGCAATTTCTTTCAGTACGGTTGGAGTAAAGGTCTTATTGGGCTTTGAGTAGGCATAGTAAGCGATGTCCAGCTTTGCGTTCTTGATCGACTCGGCCAGTCGGACAAACTGGCCCGGGGCAATCATTTCATCGACGAACGCGAAGTTTCGGAGCCCCTTGCTAACGAAATGCTGCAACACATCGATGATCGAATTCAGAGAGCGTATGCGATATGTATCCCCGGCAGAAAAGTAGTGAACGCAGAACGTACACTTCCGCCAGTAGCAACCGCGGGAAAGCAGAAGCGGGATGACCGGTTCGGGAGAATAATAGGCATTGACATCAAGACCGTCGAAATTCGGGATGCCGAACTGATCAACGTCTTTGATAAATACCGGAGGCTCTCTTACGATCTTGCCTGAATCCCAATAAACCGCACCGGCAATACCCCTTGGATTTAAATCGGTGCATAGCAGTTGCCGCAGCGCCTCTTCGCCATCACCCACAATGATTACATCGGCTGCTTCGGGATACCATTCTAAAAAGTGTTCGGCGCCTTCGATCAGGCAGCTACCGCCCATCAGGACTTTTACCTTTTCCTGCTGGCGCAGATAACGCCCCAGTGCCGCACCCATGGGAAGTTGTTCGGAAAAGATCATCGAGATACCGACGCAATCGGGTTTGAGCGCCATCACCTCCTTGACGCATTCTGCAAGTAACGGCGGGAACTGTTGCGTGCGTTCGTATTGCTCACATTCCGCCGAGATCATTCCGGTCGCCACCCCACAGAATGCTGCAAACACAAGGCCGCTATGCGAATATTCATCCGGCTGACTGTAAATGAAGTCATTATCCAAACCTCGCATTACCTTGGATGCCTGGAGTATCTCCTCATTGGAAGCGCCAATTTGAGCACACACGTCTTCGCTTAGCCTGATGGTGCCAGCCTCAATCCCGGAAAAAATCTTGTTCAGGAACCACAGGTTCAAATCGAGCAGCTTGATGTCCCATTCGGGAAGTTGCTTTTCGACATAGCCTTTCAACATCGCGATACCCAACGGGGGCGACGTAGAAATGGTAACCATGGGGAAAAGTAGAACCAGCGTTTTTTTGGCAGTGTCCATGTAACATCCTCTGTTGCATTATTAAGGTTCTGTTCTAGTATAATACAAAGGCAGGCTAAGTAATGATATTACATTAAAAACCAAGAGATAGTCGTTGTAGCGCCTGGAGCCTAGAATACAAGATATTTAACGGGCGATTGGCCATTAACTTTATAATCGAGTTGCTTTGCCGAGATTGAAGGGGAGTTTAAAATTTGCGTGTCTTCCTTCCACTTCTGAACATCTGGCGGCCCAGAGTTCAGGTGGAAGAAAGTTAGACTAGTCGGCTATGCGCAGGCAACTTCGCAGCCAAGTAATCCATCTGGTCCGCGACCATGTTTCGCCCAGAAAGGATGAAGTGTTCGAACCGGCAAGGTGCGTATGGAACATACAGCAGCGGTCTGAAATCCGCCACCGCTTTGCGCCCCTTCCTGCTATTGCAATCAGCACATGCGGTTACACAGTTCTCCCAACGATCCTTTCCGCCATCCACTCTTGGCACAACATGGTCTCTTGTAAGCAGATGTTTTGCGAAGCGCTCCCCGCAGTACGCACAGATGTGCTGGTCCCGCCGAAACAGCAACTGATTGTCGCGCTCGCCCAATGGAAAAACTTCCCGCGCCATTCTGGCCATGATTTCGCTACCGGCAATGGCAATGATAGGTTTGGCCCGAATTTCTGAGCGAAGGCCAGCCTTGGAAATGCCCCCGCGAAACACTTTTTCAGCGTCGCCGATTTCCCACGCAACTTTTCCGGTAGCGTAGTAACGGAGCGCTTCTTCTGGGTCCAACCAGGCAAACGGATTACCAGCGATATCGAGAGTCAGAATTTGTGTGTAACCCATATTGCACCTATGTCATGAATGAAGGCTCAGTTTGTCCAGAGCTTGCCGGCCGCGCCCTGGTTGGCGGCTGAAACAATGGGAAAGTTTGGGTGTAAAGAATTAACCTTTGACGCACAGCACCTGTTTCAGCGTTGCAACCACTTCCACCAGATCAGATTGTGCTGCCATCACCGCGTCGATATCCTTGTAAGCACCAGGAATTTCATCAACCACACCGGCGTCTTTGCGGCAAGCAACGCCTGCCGTCTGTGCAGCCAAATCTTCTTCGGTGAACCTGCGCTTCGCTTCACTTCGGCTCATCTTCCGCCCCGCCCCATGACTGCAGGAACAGTACGAATCCGCGTTGCCTTTTCCGCGAACAATGAACGAGCGCGCCCCCATCGATCCTGGGATGATCCCCAGTTCCCCGACTTTGGCGGATACGGCCCCCTTGCGGGTAAGCCACACCAGTTCCCCGAAGTGCTGCTCGCGTTGGGTATAGTTGTGGTGGCAGTTGACTGCCTTGTCCGTCACGTTGAACTTGTCGCCAAATTGTTTGCGCATCACTTTCATTAGCAGATGCAACATCATCTCGCGGTTGATCGCCGCGTAATCCTGTGCCCACAGCAACGCTTCCACATAGGTATCGAATTCGACTGTTCCTTCGGACAGCCAGGCCAATTCCTTATCAGGCAAACGCACGTCATCGCGGGCTGCAATTTCCTTGGCCCAGGTGATCGCCACTTCAGCCATGACTTTTCCGATATTGCGTGATCCGGAATGCAGCATCAGCCATACTTCACCTTTTTCTGAAAGACATATCTCGATGAAGTGATTGCCACCGCCCAGTGTTCCAACTTGGTTCCAGAGCCGCACGGTGTCAGTTTTACCAAGGCGTTCATGGATGCGCAAGAAACCGAAGCGCTCGGATAATGCTTTGGCTTGCTGGTGGATATGCAACCCGGCAAGGCCATCCGTAAAAGTGCGAACAGGCGCCTTGTGCACATGGAAACCAACAGGGATTGCCGCCTCGATCGATGTACGCAACGCTTCCAGTGAGTCTGGTAAATCTTTAGCCACCAGAGAGGTGCGAACCGCACACATCCCACAACCGATATCGACGCCAACCGCTGCTGGTATGATGGCGCCGCGTGTAGGGATAACACTGCCCACAGTAGCGCCCTTCCCCATATGCACATCAGGCATGACAGCCAGATGCCCAGCCAGGATCGGCAATGCAGCGATGTTCCGCAGCTGTTCCATGGCTGCGTGCTCGACTTCCAGTCCTTCTGTCCACATCCTTATTTCTTGCATGATGTTCTCCTTATTCGAATAGTCTAATGAGGTGCCCTTGCCTGATATCAGACAGGCGAACCCGCTTACCAGACCGATGATCCACCACTTGGTCGTCCTGTTCCCGGTATGTCCGTATCTTGTCCCCGCGCATACCAGATCCGATCATGGATTTGCGTGCACTGTCCGTGGTGTTTTTGGTGTTGCGGTGAAGTTGCTCAGATACGCGCGCTTCCAGCATCTCGCGCGCAAGTCTCCGGTTCTGGTGCTGGCATCTGCCATCGGCCTTCACTTCGGTGCCTGTTGGCAGGTGCCGCATAACCACACAGCTGTCAGTCTTGTTTCTGTGCTGTCCGCCGGCGCCACTCCCACGGGTAGTGAATATCTCGATGTCTGCGTCGCGCAGTTGCCACGCTTTCTCCTGGAGAATTTCGAATGCCGCGACGGTTACTGTGGATGTGTGCACCCTCCCCTTACGTTCAGTTGGTGGGACGCGTTGCCACCGGTGCCCACCCGCTTCCTTCAGCAAGGGACGCACCAAAGCATCATCTCCCGAGACAATCAGACTAAAGCTGGTCCTGGCCACCTATCTCGACGGACAGGCCCTGTTTTTCTGCATAGCGCAGATAGATTGCACGCATGTCCTGAGTAAGTAAATTGGCGTCAGCGCCACCCTCTCCAGGGCGAATTTCGAGTAAAACTTTCATGATGATCTCCTTTGTGTTGCTGGTTGCGAAAATTGGAGCCCACAGTCCGAATCGAACGGACGACCCGCTGCTTACAAGGCAGCCGCTCTTCCATCTGAGCTATGTGGGCATTGTATGGCTGGGAAGGTAGGGATCGAACCTACGCATGGCGGGATCAAAACCCGCTGCCTTACCGCTTGGCGACTTCCCAATATCTGGTGGGCCGTGCTGGTTTCGAACCAGCGGCCAATGGATTATGAGTCCACTGCTCTGACCATCTGAGCTAACGGCCCGTATTCATCATGACGCCGGCCGTTTTTCAGCCAACGCACGTACTTCACGCAGCGCTGCAAACACAACTTCGCTGGGCACGGCGATAGGTGATTTCAGCGCATCCAGCACCTTGCGCGTAATCATGCGCAAGGCATCATCCGAAACACTGTGAAAAACTTTTGGCGCAACGGTTGTGATCATTTGGCGTGGTGCATATTTGCCGCGATTTGCTTCACGTGCCTTTCTGGCTGCCTGGCGTGAAACTGGTGATGCTTGTGTGGTTTGGCGCATAATTTTCTCCTGATTAAAATGGGGTGACTGGTCGGGATCGAACCGACGACCTTTGGATCCACATTCCAAGGCTCTACCCATTGAGCTACAGCCACCATTGACTGGACACGCAGACCGGATTCGAACCGGTGTGGAACGGTTTTGCAGACCGACGCCTAAGCCACTCAGCCACCGCGTGTGTGTAAATCTTTCAATAAACATTTGGCGGAAAAAGTGAGATTCGAACTCACGGAACCGCTTGCGCGATTCTCTGCCTTTCCAAGACAGCGCCTTCGACCACTCGGCCATTTTTCCTTGTTATGGTGTCCCGCCGGAGATTTGAACTCCGCTTTCCTGCTTGAAGGGCAGGCCGCCTGCGCCAGCTGCTCGCGGGACATGATTGGTAGCTAAGGTTGGATTCGAACGGCCTATCGCTTATCGGGCGATCGCTCTGCCACTGAGCTACTTAGCTATTGTTTGGTGCCGGCCCTCGGACTCGAACCGAGAAGCTCCGCATTTTGAGCGCGGAAGGTATGCCAATTCCCTTCAGACCGGCGTTGTATTCATGCGCACCCGGTTTTCCTGACCCGGCACGTCATCTAGCTTACCTAGC
>Ga0315281_10011950_pt1 | contig 11857 bp, 18 predicted proteins | sample YL17G07_0_MG_FD_204540 | JGI IMG/M metagenome (GOLD analysis project Ga0315281, IMG submission 204540) | Sediment microbial communities from Yellowstone Lake, YNP, Wyoming, USA - YL17G07_0 | ecosystem: Environmental > Aquatic > Freshwater > Lake > Sediment | place: USA: Wyoming | collected... | reverse complement strand
TCGCTCAACCTTCCAAACAATGTCCCTTGACGGAAAGCTGATGGCTTCCGTTGGACAAACCATGGCGCAGGTAGAACACCCCACCATGCAATTGTACGGCCGCTCGACGCGCGCCTTGCGACGCCCATCTTGTGTTAACTCAATCTCGTATACTTCTCGTCCGCAGGTCACGAAGCACAGTTCACATCCAATACAGGCATCGTTGTCTACAGAGGGAAACCACGGTACGTCCTGCCGCGGCACCCCGTGCCACTTGGCTTGACTCAGGTCTTTTGCCATTTCTTGCCTCCATCGGGTGTGATAGGAATGGAACGGGTGACCTAACAAAGCGTCGCCCCGACGTCTTCGAGCACCATTCTAAGCGCGCGAGGATGCCATTGCGCCAAAAAGTGGCTCGGCGTCCCCAATCACGCGCGTGGCGAGCGCAAAGCGCACGATATGGAGCGTCTCCAGGAGTTTCTCCGCTGGGATTCCCTGGACTTTCGCTTTATTGGCCATCGCTTCCACACAAGCATGGCTGGACGCCGCCAGAGCGGCGGCCAGGTAGATGAGAGTTCGGGTCTCTTCGTCCAGCGCCGCTTTCTCTGTCGGCATGGCGTAGCCACGAGAACGAAGGTGTTCGTAAACCAGGCCTTGGTCTACGACCGCAGCTTTCTGAATTGCGTCTGGTATCGTGCCCATGCTCTTACGCATCATTCCGAAGATTTGCTCAATCGACGGCTTATCTTGGTTGTTCAAGGTACGGTTGTCCTCTCTGTATTCAAAATTGAGACGTTTAGGTCCCAGGTTGTTATGCTCCGGCGGTGCGGCGTGAGATGGTTCAAGTCGCGCGAACCTCCGGGAAGATTTTTACTTCTGCTGTAGTTGAGTTGGTGACTAGACAGTCCCTGTAGGCGCTGTTCAGGATTTCGCGCGCCTGGCTGACAGCTTCCGCGGATTTTACCACCACGTCCGGGCGGACTGTAACCTCCGTGAAGCGGTATTTCCCTTCAACATTCTCCAGTACGCCTTCCGCCTCGCTTTCATACTCCGCCAGTTCCAAACCCTTGTGCTGGGCGTAGGCGAGAAATGTCATCATGATGCATGCATTGACGGAGGCAACAAACAGGTCTTCCGGTGTCCAGAACCCGGGATCGCCCTTGAACTCCGGTGGGCTCGAAATCTCAAGCTCGGGCTTGCCGGAAGAGCAGATGCTTCCCCGGCGGCGCATCCCCCACCGAACTTCGCTTCCGTACCGGAAAACTTTGTAGGTCTTCTTGGTTTCCATGCGGGGCTCCTTTCGTAACTTGGGTCACTTCCTGCTCCACCTTAAGAAATGCAAAAGCTGCAATCCAGTGAAAGTTAATTTTCGATCCCGAAGCGTGCACAAGTCGCCCGCTTTGCAGGCGCTCGCCAGCCATCCCCCTATCGTTGTTCTACCCACACCAACCCGTTGTCTGCCACCAATGCTTTCAAGTCCACTAACAGCGGTTGGACATCTTCCTGAACAGTCGAAGTCACTTCAAAGTCCATGTAAGCTGGCGTGTTTTCCATAAGACCCTTCAGTGTCGGCACATGGAGTTGTAAATTCTCGATGTCGAAAGGGCGGTCTTTGACCAGTTCTTCGAGCTTTGTCAAGAATTGCTTTTCTCCGAAGACCCCTGCAATTCGAACGCGAAGCCGGGTTTGTGTGCTCCCCAGATGCTCCTCGGCCTGTTTGCGTGCGGCTATTGCCCCAGCCCTGGTGCGCTTCTCCTCCGCCTCGGTGTGAACAATCTTGAAAATCTTACGTTCGCGCTCGACCTTCCAAACGATGTCCCTTAACGGAAAGCTTATAGCTTCCGTTGGACACACCATGGCACAGGTAGAACACCCCACCATGCAATTGTACGGACGTTCGACGTGTGCCTTGCGCCGCTCATCCTGCGCCAACTCAATCTCGTATACTTCCCGTCCGCAAGTAACGAAGCACAATTCGCATCCAATACAGGCATCGCTGTTTACCGTGGGAAACCACGGTACGTCCTGTCGCGGAACTCCATGCCACTTGGTTTGACTCAGGTCTTTTGCCATTTCTTGCCTCCGTAAAGTTTGATCGACACGGAACTGGCAACCTATCCATTCCCTCACGTGAGAATGCCAAAGATAAACGTCAGCGAATAGTAGATTCCCACGACCACGAAAACCGCCCCCGTAATCCGGCGAGCCCACCACTCCATACGGGTGAGTTTGTTGAAAGCGCGCCCCAGCGATTGAGCCCCGAAGGCCACCAGCAGGGCAAAGAGCAACACGGGCAATCCCGTCGCGACTCCGTACAGCGAGGGCAGAAGCACGCTTGATTCGTACTTGATGGCCAGGGGCAACAGGCTGCCAAAAAACAAGGCAGCGGAAACCGGGCAAAACGAGAGAGCGAAGATCACCCCCAACAGGCCCGCACCCCACACGCCCCAGGTGGCGAAGCGGAATTGCAGTTTCTCGACGGGGCCAGGGCTGGCGAAGCTGAGGGTCAGCATTTCGAGCAGGAACATCCCCACCAGAATCAGGATCGGTCTGAGAATCTTGTTCATGTACTTCTGCAACAGTTGGGACACAAGCGGCACAGAAGTAAAACTGGCCACAAGCAAGATTCCCAGTACGACATAAGTAAGCGTCCTTCCCAGCGTGTAAAGGACTCCCGTCCAGAATACCTGTCCGGGGTTTCCCAGCCGCCGGCTGACGAGGGAGATCGCGGCGATATTCGTCGCCAGCGGACACGGACTTATCGATGTCAGAATCCCCAGCCATAACGCGGTGGCGGCAACGAGGATGGCCTCCATCAAGCTCTCCCCAGATAGGACCGGATTTCAGTTTGTACGTACTTTATGAAGGCCTCCTTGTTGTTCACCAGCGTCCAGATATATTGCAGGTTTTTCCATTGGGTTTGCTTTGAACCTTCCTTCGCCACCAGCACCAACGCCTTGGAGAAAAGCTGGTAGTCCTGCACGAAGTGCTCATTCCCGGGCTCCTCGGGGTTGATCACCTGCCACTCGAGCCGCCCCGCTTTCAAATCTTCAGGGAATCCGCTCTCCACTGCCTCTCGGGAAAGGGCTTCGATCTTCCTACAAGTTGGACAGCGAAAATTGCCATGGAAGTAATAGGCCACCACGGTGCGACTTTGCACGCCGACCTGGTTTCTGCCGCGCGCGCCTGATGGTGCGGGGACTGCACGGGAAGTTTGGGGATTCGCCTGGGGGATCTCCCTCGCTGCGCTGTTTTCGGCCAGTGAAACATTTGAGGGAGGTTCCTGCGCCCGAGGGGTCTGGCCCACCAGGTTGGCATTCTCCCGCTTGGACCGAGTTTCCTTGACAACAAGGAATACCACGCTCACCCCGACAAAAAGCAAAAGCAGAGCGCTGGTTATTTGTTTGACTTTCATTCTCATGTCACCTCATCTGGTTGGGATTTGAAGCGTGCTTTGGCTCTTAGACTGCTCGGAGTCTACTGCCCGGCGCTACGCTTCGGCTCAGCCTGCCATCTGGCGAATCCGGTCGGCAACCAGGGAAACGCTTTTCTTGGTGACCGGTGCCTTTCCCTTCTCCATGCCCAGGTCTTGCAGACGCAAATGTTCGACTTGGTTGAATACGGCGAGTTCCAGGCACTTCTTGGCACAATCCTGGTCGCATCCGTCGATCGCGTAGATGCGAGAGGCGGACTTTGTGTTCTCGATGATTCCGCTCACCCGTCCCCCGATGCCCGCCAGGCAATACATTTTCCCCACACCGTCTTTGGTCAGCGTCCGCGCTGCCAGGTCGGAGATGCGCCCCAGGTCCGACGCACCCGAACAGGCAAAAATCAATCGCGGGGCCTCGCTGCAAGCACACTTTATGTCGTTCGCCATTTCAGTTCTCCTCTCAGTCTGTCGTGTTCACGCGCCTGGGTTGCGGTTACCGGAGGCTCGTGGCTCTCCTGCCTTTGGCTTGGCCGTGCCTCTGCACCGTGACGCTTCAGGTTTTCGGTCACGGTGCGCGCGTCAAGATGCGCGTCATGCCCTCTGCTCCCGGCGAGGCTCGACGACTGCCGCGCGTACAGGAACCGCTCCTCCATCGCCTGGACGCGGGACGAGCGGGGCCAGATCCGTCCCGCCGTTGGCTCATAACCAATTAGGCCCATAATTGCGTAGGCCAGCGTTGACTTCCCATTTCCGTTCACCCCGAGGATGCTGCGGATCTCCGCCTCCCCGACTTGAATGTTGAGGTCGTGGAGGATCGGCTTGTCGTCTTTGACGAGTTCGACGTCTGCCACATGCAGCATATGACCCTCAGTCCGTCAGAGTTGTGTTGCCCTTTCGCTGCCCTTGCTCTGCCTGGCCACGCCCGACCCTCATGCAAAGACTCCGAAAATGTAGGCGAGCGAAAAGTAGATTCCTACGATGACGAAAATGCCTCCGGTGATGCGGCGCACCCATTTCTCAATTTGCGTGAGCTTGTTAAACACTTTGCCCACCCACTGTGCGCCGAGGCCGATCAGGACGGCGAAAACGAACACGGGGAGTCCCGTCCCGAGGCCGTACATCGAGGGCAGGAGAACGCTCGACTGGGCGGCCACAGCAAGCGGCAGGAGACTTCCGAAAAACAGCGCAGCGGAAACCGGACAGAAAGCGAGCGCGAAGACCATTCCCAGCGGTACGCTGCCCCAGAGGCCCGCCGACTGAGCCCAGCGCCCGATCTTGTCGCTACCGCACGAGGCCGAGAAGCGAAGGGGAATCACGTCCAGCAGCACCAGTCCGACCACGAACAGCAGCGGCCCGAGAATCTTGTTCATGTAGGTCTGGAGAAACATCGCCACCTCGGGAATCGCCAGCAGGCCGGCCACAAGCACAGCCCCCAGACCCAGGTAAGTCAACATCCTCCCTAGAGTGTAGAGCAGGCCAGTGGCTAAGACACGGCGCGCACTGCCCACCCCGCGGACGATGAAGGACATGGCCGCAATGTTCGTCGCCAGCGGGCAAGGACTGATGGACGTAAGAATTCCGAGCCACAGCGCCGACGCGAGCCCGATCAGCAATCCCTCGCTCATGACGCCTCCAAGTACGAGCGCAACTCAGCCTGCACGTAACGCAAGAAGTCTTCCCTATTCCCCAGAAGCTGCCAGACCTTGATGAGGTTCTTCCACTCCGCCTGCTTGCCGTCCTTCATCTTGACGAGGACGAGCGACTTGCTGAAGAGTTGGTAGTCCTGAATGAAGTGGCGATTGGCACGATCATCCACATTGACGACGCACCACGCGACCCTGCCATCCTTCAACTCCTTGGCAAATCCACTCTCGATGGCCTCGCGTGAATAAGCTTCGATCTTTCTGCAGGAGGAACAGCGAAATGTTGTATGGAAGTAATACGCCACGACCTTCGGGGATACTGCTGCCGGGCCGGGGTTTCCCGAATTGACCTGAGATTTCACGGTTTCGGGTGAAGCGCAGGCTGCCTCGAGACTGGTTTGGGGGTCCTTCACAAACAGAGCCACAATACTTGCGATAGCGAAAGCGAGTAGGATAGCCTTAATGATCGACTTAAAGTTCATCTGACCAAACCTCCTTGGCCACGACGCATCAATCCTTCACCGATCCGATGACTCGCCGTTGCCGTTCTGAATGTGCAAACACTTCTGGAAAACAAAGGTTACGGTTTGCGCACCACCGCCTTCCCGGTTGCTTCGATCGTTGTATGACTCATCGATTCCGCCATCAAGTTCAGTGACGCGAGATTTCTCCTGGTGCTTCACACTAAGGCGTTCGTGACCCACGTGGTGACTTCCGCGGCCGTGGGAATGCGCCCCGCGCATACGACCTTGTCGTTGATGACCAACCCGGGGGTTGCCAGGATCCGAAACTTCGCGATCTCGGAAATTTCGGTCACTTTCTCAACCCGCGCGTCAACGCTCAGCGTGTTCACGGCCTTTTGCACCATCTCGGCCACCGTGACGCAGTTCGCGCAACCAGGGCCAAGCACTTTGATCGATAACATTCAAGCCTCTCTATTCGGTCGTGCAATTATGATGGCGTCCTCATTTGACAATCTTGATCAATGGATGGACCCGGACCTCGGATTTGACGGAATTGGCAGCCAGACTGTACTCCTGAGCCGATTCAAGCGCCGATGGCTCGTGATCCCTTGGTTCCATCTCATTTCCAGTCACCCAGGAGCTGTTCCCTTCCGCAGCCGTTTGTTTCCGCCTCCAAAGTCGCGTGGGTAATACCCCACTTTTCCCGCAGAAAACCACGCACTTCGGCGGCCACAGCCTCCGCCTCCAGCAGATTCATGTTGCCCACCTTCATATGCGCGGTCAGGACTCGCTGGCCCGGTCCCACCTCCCAGACGTGAAGATGGTGCAGGCGAATTTTGGAGAACTTCTCCGCAATCTCGCCGGCAATGACATCGACATGAACTCCGGGAGGGGCCGCTTCGAGGAGAGTGTGCAAGGACTCCCAAGCGATTGATATGGAGCTCCGCAGTACCACGATGCCGATCAAAATCGCCGCCGCAGGGTCAACGTAGCGCCCCCACGGCGTTCGGGCGAAGAGCGCTGCGACGAGCACAGCCAGCGAGGCTAAAGCGTCCTGCGCCAGGTGCAGGAAAGCGCTTCTGACATTGATGTCGTCACGGCGATGTGTCCGCAACAGAAGGACCGAGGCCACATTGGCTGCAACAGCAACAGCCGCCGCAATCAGCATGACGGAGGCACGCACCGGCGTTGGATGGAGAAGGCGGGTCACCGCTTCACGTCCAATCAAGGCGGAGACTGCGATCAACCAGGCGGCATTCAAGAGAGCTGCGACAACTTCGGCGCGTTTCAGGCCGTAAGTGTGCCGCGGCGTTGCTGCACGCCGGCCCAACCGGCGTGCAAGGATCGCGAGCCCCAACGCCCCTGCATCCGTCAGATTGTGCGCAGCGTCCGCCAGCAGTGCCAGGCTTCCGGCCCACAGCCCGCCAGCGAACTCCACAATCGTGATGGCGACGTTGAGAGCCACACTGGCCCACAGTCGACGGTCCAGGACGCTGGTCTCCGTTTCGTGATGAAGATGTGTCATTAAAGAACCTCAGCCGGAATCGCGTATGGTACCTTGCGAGACGTGGTGCGGGAGATGACCATCGGGTTTGGCAGCACCAACCGCGCGTCGAGGGGCGTCCTTGGCGCCCTTAGCGCCTCTCGAAGAATAGGAAGTACTGATAGGGTAAAATGTCCACCCGTTTACTCAGCGCAAAGCCAGCCTTTTGGAACTCCGATATGACTTCCTGTTCGGAGAGCTTCATCGATTCCGGAGGGCCGACTGGGAGCGGTTTCTTGTAGAAGTCAATAACTACAATACGTCCGCCTGGCTTTAATGCCTTCACGAGTTTCACGTAGTACGCCGGGCGGTTCTCTATGTGGTGCAGCACATCGCAGAAGAAAATCATATCGACCGATTGCGACGGTAGACGCGGGTCATCTGGAGCGGCAACAATCCTCTCCAAATTCCCGGGCGCCTTGCTGCGCACCATGGCCAGCAGCTTCTCATCAATATCGACCGCATAGACCCTGCCGGCGTGAAGCGCGAAGCGACGAGCGAAATAGCCGCTGCCCGCTCCAATGTCAGCAACGGTGTCCGCGGGTTTAAGATCCAGCGCCATGACGACGGCGTGCGGTTTCTGCCATGCATCCCGCGAAGGATCCTCCAGCACCATCGCGTATTCATCTGATGACAACGGAGGGTGATGCTGATGTGGCACTTGCCCCAGTGCCAGCGCTGCAAAAGCTAACATACATGCCTGAAGTTTCATCTGCTTCCCCCAATCTAAACACCTGTCGCGCGGCATCGATCGCTATACGCTCGATGGCAGGGCGGTCTGCATTCACCCCAAATGAGCGCAACGTCACCAGGAAGTCACGGTGAGAGCGGCCCCGCCGGTATTCGGGCTCGCGCGGGGGATATTTCAGCACGGCTTCCGCCAGAGCATGGTCGAAGTCGACGAGCAGCGTGCCATGGACGAGGAGCGCTTTCCACCGCCGGGCCTGAGCGTTGCCGGAAATCTTTCTGCCCCTTACCGCAACATCGGAAGTTCCTTGCGGCATCCCGGTGAGACCGAAGGCGTCGAGAATCGCGCAGATAAGGTCTGTACCCAGGCGGAAAGCGGCTTTCAGGTCGATGCGGGCGTGGGCGGGCGTCACGAGCGCGTAATTCAGCACGCCAGAAGTTTGGAGCACACTGCCTCCGCCGGTGGAGCGCTTCAGCACTTCCACTCCAAAGCGCGTGCACGCGGCTTCGTCCACCACATGATCGGGCCGTTCGCTGGAGCCCATTACGACGGCGGGCGGGCCGCCCCACCAAAATCGCAGAGCGCACCGTCCGGATTCCCAGGCCGTGCGCGCCAACGCATCGTCCAGCACAAGATTCTCAGCTACGGTCGGAGCCGACCAGCAGACGACCTCCAGCTTCGAACCCGGCATTGCGATAGCTCCCGTCATTACGTCAGTTTGGCGCGGCACCGGAAATCCTGGTAGGCTGCGAGCAAGGCGCTCCGATAGTCGGCTTCTTCCTCCGGCTGGATGTGGTGATAGATTCTCACTGCCTCAAGCAAAGCGGCACAGCCAGTGATATCCGCGGGGATATTGCGTTCGGCGCATTGTTCAAATATAAGCGACAGTCCCGCGACCTCGACTTTTGCACCTTTGATCGTGATCGATCCTCCTGGCAACGGACTTGAGCACGCGCACTGCCCCCCGCCCGTTCCTGCCGCCGCGGCATCGGACGGCGTCGCATCGGCCAAGACCCTGTCCACCTCCGCGGCAATCCTTTCCGCTACTGCCCACACCGCTTCCTTGTCTGCCTGGCACGCGTCACGCGAGGAACAATGGCAAGCTGAGGGCTGCGTCCCCAGGATTTCAGATACGATCAACGCTCCGCTAACCGGCCCGCTATGCTTTTCCGTGCCCCACCGGGCGCACTGTTTCTCACAGCCGTCAATCGTGATGGTCGAATGAGTCTTGGCGAAATTGCGCTCGGCTTCGTTGCCGGCTAGGAAGAGCGGCAAGCACAGCGTCACCGTCACATCAGAACGCAGGAGTTCCAACACCCGGCGCGTGGCCAGGCGTGAAACCGTGCCTTCTGGAATCGCTTCGCCGCTGCACGAAATGATACCGACCTTGGTGATCTCCGCGCTCATCGAATCACCTCCTCACCCGCGAACAAGCGCGCGGCGTCCGAGGCCGCCGACGCGGCGATCTCGCGCGTAATCGTCCAACCGTCATCGGTCAAGGCAGATGCGTTTCCAGGTTGCGCCCCGCGATGGTTCTTGAAGCACGCCGCCACCTGGATGGCTTTCGCGACGCGCCCACCGGCCATCTGTACGTTTTTCTCCGCACACGATTTAGCGCAACCGTCGATCGTGATGCAGGCGTGGTTGCGCACCGCTGCCACCGCCTCGGCCTCGCCTTTCACCAGTAAGGCGAGGCATAACGTGTCCGTCTGACCCGGGGCCAGTTCGTCCGTCACAAGATAAGTAGCTTCACGACTTATCAACCCGTGCACTTTGCCGATCCCGCTGCACGGGATGACCAGCACAGGGTTCCCAATCCCTTCATTCGTCATTCGACTCTCCTCCGTCTCATTCCTCGGCTGCTTTGCGCTTGACGACATCGGCATACGCCGCTCCGTCCAGGAGTAATGCCTGGTCTTGCGCAAAATCAGCAAGTTTGATTTCTACTAGCCATCCGCTTCCGTACGGATCCTCATTGATCAACCCAGGGTTTTCGATAACCGCAGGATTGACCCCTGCCACGGTGCCGCTCACCGGTGAAATGATCTCGAACACCGCTTTCGCTGACTCGACGCTACCCAATTCACCGAACTGGTCAACCGCCACTTCCGTCTTGGGTGGCTCGAAATAGCTGATGTCGGTAAGTTTCTGCTGCATGTAGTCGGAGATGCCCACGCGCGCCACACCATCCAGCACTCGCGCCCAGACGTCGTTCTCGTTAAACACGTAATCGACAACGGGAATCCGAAACTCGAACTTGTCGTGCGTCACGAAGAGGTATTCCGTCGGCGCTTCAAACTCCGCCACCGGCTCGGGCGTCGCCGCCGGGCCGTTCAGGTTGCGGACCAGTTCGTCCACGATCAACTGGGCGAGTGTCAGGCCGTCCGGCTGCAATCGAAGTGTCGATTCCAGCGGCTTGCCGGAGGCCTTCACGGCGTCCGACACCATCACCTTCCGCTCGACCTTCGCACCCAATCCGGTCGCAAGTTTTGTGGCGCAGCGCGTGGAACAGCCGTCGACGACGATCAGTGGACTGTCGCTGAGGATCTTCTTGTAACGCGCAGGGGCACGATTCAGGAGGACAGGGCAGATGATTTCGCTCTCGGTGGCTTCGGCGGTGCGGATCGCAACTTCGCGCGCTACGGAGCCTTCCGGTTTGTCCAGTCCGTTGCAGGAGAGAATCGTGCGCTTCATTTGGCACTCTCCCGCTCGCGGATCTGTTTGATCAGCGCGATGATTTCCGGCTTGTTGGGGAACGAAAGTGCATCCGGCCCGCAGGTTTTCGCACAAGCGCGACAAAAGACGACGCAATTATTCGGGTTGGCCACTACCAACTTGCGGTCGCCCTCTCGCCGCTCGAAAACATGATGGGGGCAAAACACATCGCACTCCATGCAGAAGGTGCACTTGTCGTAGTCGATCGTGGGGAACCACGGGATCTTCTCTCGCGGCACTCCCATAAAGGTCGTGTCAGCCATTTTCTTCCACCCCCGTTTCGTGAAGCGCCGCTGCAACCTTGCCAATAGCTTCTTCGGTCGTCATGTCCCGGATGTCCAGCGGAGTCATGTCGCGCTTTACATCCATGCCCTTCTGCGCGAAGGCGTCACGGAACATCTTGTATTGCATGTTGGGCGCACAGGCTGCGATCACCAGTCGCCGCTTTGCCTGGAGGAAGTCGGCGAGGAAGCGGTCTCCGTCCTCCTCGCACAGTTGAGGATGGATCGCACCAAACTCCACGGGCAATTCCACGCGAGCCCGATTGATGAAGTCCCAGATATCCATTTTCGAGAACCCTGGACACTTACCTGTGCACACACACATAAGGAGTCCTGGACGCTGCTCAGCCATTTAGTTGCCTCCTGCTGCCCCGAGCATCTGCTTAATCTCACCAACGGAGGGGATGCGTCCGGCAGCTTTCACCTGCCCGTCGATGACCAGACCTGGGGTCATTAAGATCTGAAACTTGAGGATCTGCTCGATCTCGGTGACCTTTTCGATTCGCGCCTCAAGGCCCAGTTCCTGAACGGCCTTTTCGACGTTGGCTGTGAGATCCCGGCACCTCGCGCACCCGGTTCCCAAAATCTGAATTCTTGGCAAAGATCTTACTTTCGCAAAATCAGCGCCGCCTATGGTGGGCTTTGTGGCGCGCACAAAGGCGCTCATGATCTTCCCGTCCGCCTGATCGGCAACGGAAACTGCCTCCGCCCCGGCTGCGGACAGGAACTCGCGAACATCCGCGGCCCGGAAAACCCGCGTCGGCTCAATGTTGACGTTAATGAAGCCGGCCGTGGCCAGCTCGGACTTGTACTTGGATTCCTGCATTGCGCCGGCAACGCAACCCGCCCACAACTCCGGATTGTTGCGAAGGGTGGCGGGAATCTCGCCGCACAGCACGACATCGGAAACCGCGAACCGTCCGCCCGGCTTCAGGACACGGAACGCCTCCTTCAGCACGCGGCTCTTATCAACCGATAGATTGATCACGCAATTCGAGATCACCACGTCCACGGAGCCGTCGGGAAGCGGGATATTCTCAATTTCGCCCTTGAGGAACTCGACGTTCTCGACGGCTGCCTTCTTCTGGTTCTCACGGGCCAGCGCCAGCATCTC
>Ga0315281_10011946_pt1 | contig 11858 bp, 11 predicted proteins | sample YL17G07_0_MG_FD_204540 | JGI IMG/M metagenome (GOLD analysis project Ga0315281, IMG submission 204540) | Sediment microbial communities from Yellowstone Lake, YNP, Wyoming, USA - YL17G07_0 | ecosystem: Environmental > Aquatic > Freshwater > Lake > Sediment | place: USA: Wyoming | collected... | reverse complement strand
ATACATATAGCAGTTGGCGAAAAGCTGCCGAGCAGCCTGGCCATAGGCATACCCCAGAAACCGAACACGGCTATCCGCCGTGTTCTTGAGACGCTGCACATACTTTGGCTCTTGAGGGTTGTCTCCAATAATAACCAAGGGCAATGTTGTGTCAAGCCCTCTATAGGCCTCGATTAACAGATGCACCCCTTTGTCCGGCCTCAGTACCCCAACGAACAGAATGTACTGCTCCGAATTCAGCCCAAAACTTGGCAAAAGATCGTTTCCCGGCGGCTCCCATAGGTCTGCTGCCAATGTGATCACGAGTGACTCACAGCCGAAAAGTTGCGCGAAAATCCTCTGAGACACACGGTTATCCACATAGACCGCGTCAGCCATACGATAGGCCAGGCCCGCTCCCATCTTTAGTATGAACTGGGCCAACTTTCCCCACTTGGGCCGATCCCAATCTATCCCGTCCATGTACACAACCGACTTTTTGCGGCCCAGCTTGAGCAAAGGGAGAAGCACGCCGTTACCCATGCCGTGATAACTCACAATATCGGCTGTATTTCGAAAAAGAACATGCAACGTGGAAAAGAGCGAGTGTGACAACGTATCCAAGTTCTTGGTTGGAATGGATGGCAAACTAATAATATTCACACCACAATAAGGCGTGGCAGGGTGACGATTATAATGCCAACGGCAATATACCGTCACCTGATGGCCGCGTTGAGCCAACCGCACGGCTTTAGCCTCAGTTTCACGCTCGCCTCCGCCTGCTTTGGGCAAGTCCGCAGGCAATCCACGCGAACCGATCAAGGCGAGGCGCAAAGACCGCGCATTTTTTTCGCTCATTTCTTGTTCTTGGTCAAATTAGCCAGACCAGGCAGCATTGTCTCCTTAATGTATTCACAGAGCGCCTCTTGCCATGGCCGCATCAAATTCAGTCCTAACAACTCGGCATGTAGATTCCGCGCCGCTTCCATGCGCGGACGCGGCGCGGGGAGTTGAAAAAACGCCGGACTCACGGGCAACAACTTACACCTCGTGATACCCGCATAGTCCAGAATGTGCTCTGCAAACTAAAAACGGCTGCAAGGCACTCCCGTATTAACCAAATGATAGACGCCATACCATTCTGTTCGACACAAGTTAATCATTGCTCAAATTGGGTCTAGTGACGTCAAACGCGAGTCCGATTAAGCCCTTGAGATTGTAGGCGCACGCCATTTTTCCGTTTGGCCCTAATCTTATGATAATCTGGCAATTAAGACGGCTCGTGGATCTATGACCGTCGAATCCGAGGTCATGAACGCCGCGCCCATGGCCATCTACCTGCGATATCCCTGCTCCGCCGTCAGTCCTTCTTGAGCACGACGTACACTAACATGTGCCCCATGATCGTCACCGGGATGATCCGCCGTAATAATCGTCCCAAGAGTGTGAATGCTACGTCGCCCCGCTCGGCATCCCACCGGCCAGCCGCCCGACCGAAGTTCTGCAGAATCCCCTCGTTTCCGAACGCGACGAATTCCTCGACCACGCCAAATCCCGCGTCATCCATGAATCCGCGCATCTGGTGCCGGTTGAATTCGTACTCATAGAACGCCCAGCCCTCCTCGTCGAAGCCGAAGCGCGGGAACCACGCCGCCACGCAGCCTCGCCGGGCTTCCCGCAGTGTGCGGCCGCCTAATGGCTTATCAAACAGGCGCCGCACTCTTGGAGATGCCTTGAGGGCCAACGCCAGTCGCCCCAGCCAGCGGATGCTGCGACGCAGGGGCCCGCCGTAGGGCACGGTGATGACGGCCACCCCGCCGGGCCGCAGAACGCGGCGGAATTCCGCCAGTGCCGTTGCTGGCCCTTCGGAGACATGTTCGACGGATCCCAGGGCGACGATACTGCCGTACGACGCATCAGCAAACGGCGTGTGTTGCATGTCGCAGGCGATAAATCGCGATCCTGAAATTTCGCTGGCGGCCCGGTCGCATAGTTCGCGGGACCAATCGACGCCGTCAGAGGCGATGCCGCGCTGCCCGAACCAAGCGCACCACCGCCCGCTGCCGCAGCCAGCTTCAAGTACAGGTTGATAGTTGGGCAGCAACCGGCGGAATAACGGGGCCAGTTCGTAACTGTCGCATCCCGCGATCTGACGAGACAGCGATTGAGACATGAACCCATATTCAAAGGACTTGGCTACATGCTCGTTCATTCTGTACTCCATTTCCTTGAACACTCCGGCCGGCTGCCACACGGTATGCTAACTCGCCGATGGCCGCCAGGCGGTCCCCCCGCGACATCCGCCGCGGGTGCTTCCGTTGTTCCTTGAAGAGGAGCGCGTTCTCTAAGGCCCATTTGACCGCAGCCCTCCCTCACTGAACCACACAGCGCTTGGGGGGAGAAACCACATGCTCGACACCGTCAATTCAGGAGGATTCACAACAACCTGCTCCTCCCGCGTCATCAAGCGGCTAATTGAATATCCAGGATCACTGCGAAAACTGCTCGCAGCATACCATCCACTTAGACATTTACAGTTATTTTGACAATACCTTTTCATACACGTCCAAATATTTCCTGCTTACCTCTTTCCAGGAAAGTACCGGAAATTGCTTAATAAAATTTTCAGGAGAATTGTAGAAACTGCGTATTTGCCGCTTTAATAAATTTTCATCATCTAGGTTGCCAAATTCTACATATTCCTTATAAATTGATCTGGCCCAGGATAGATTTGGTAAAAATGCCGGGCATCCGCATGCCAGTGCTTCCAATACCGCTATACAGCCGGATTCTGCTTTACTGAGCAGAATAAAACCACGCGCTTGCCTTAAAAGTGTTATTTTACTCGTCTCATCCACAAATCCCTTGTATAGAACGTATTTATCATCCACATAAGTCAAAAACTTCTTATAGTACTCTTCTTCAGTACTATAGGGTTTTCCTAGAAAAATTACCGGTATTTCCAGTTCTTTAGCCAATCTTGCTAAAAGAATATTGTTTTTTCTTTCGTTAATAGTACTCACGCTAATCAGATAATCTAATTTGTAATTATTATCATACTTTTCAAAATATCTGTCATCTATTCCATGCAAAATAACATGCGATCTGTCTGCCTTGGCGTTAAACAGATAAGAACCTAATTTCATATCACTATATGATGGATATATATGTGCATCTGCTATTTCCCCGTAGTTCCACCCCAAGGCATAAGCATACCCATTGAATAACTTCTTGAAGGTTTTTATAAGACATTTTCTCATTAATAGTTCGTTTTTGCTTTTGGAAGTAAAACCGTCGAGGAAGCAATAATTGACAATTTTAACGCCTTGTTGCTTTACATAGGTAGCTGTTATTGTCGGGTTATAAAATAATTGCAGAACATCCGCCATTTGATTCTTTTCCCACCACCGTAAAGGCTCAACTTCAACACCAAAGTCAGCCAGATGCTTCATTATATTTTCCACAAGCACTTGTACCCCACCATGGCAATAACTAAAGGGGTGGTCTACATCGAATAATATTTTCATGCGTTTCCTTATGGGAACAAATAAAACTGTTATTATAGCTTTTTTGTAATGTATCTACCGGATGATCTGGCTCTCATAAGCCTAACAGCGGGTTAATATATATTAATACCCGCCAAATCATGATTACGCAACCATAATTCATGATAAGTAACCGCTATAATAAGTTGCGATATATTCTTTCAATGCAATTTTCCATCCGCGCATAAAATTCAAGTTACGTAATTCCAATTTCTTATTAATGAGTCTTTCACAAGGCGGTCTAGGAGCAAATTATTCTTTTGCAAAATGTGCAGATGTAACAACATTAATTTTAATTTTCTCTTTTAGATTTAATATTTGCAATAGTTCTTCTGCAACTTCTAAGCGACTTGTCTGACCACCACAAACCATATTGTACAGACCCCAATATTCTTTTTCTAATAATAATTTCACATTTTTTGCAAAATCATGTGTGTATGTTGGAGTGCCATTCTTATCATTAACGATAAATAATTCTTTCTTACCGTCTTTAATTTGTTTCATTAATTTTTGGATGATTTTTTTATCCTTCATAGGCCCAGACCCCATCATCCATCCGGCACGGCATATTAAATAACGCTTAGCATTTTGTTGTACAAACACTTCCGCCATATATTTTGACCTACCATAAACACCTAGCGGATTTGGCAGATCCCAATCATCATAATACTCCTTGTTTCCGTCATATATACCTGCTGTGCTGCTATAAAGAATAGGTATGTTGAGTTTATTAGCAATATAAACGGCGTTTTCTACCGAGATTGTATTTGTTAAATATGTGTCATCCGGATTCGTTTCGCAATATTCTAAATCTGTATAAGCGCCAAGATGAAATAAATAATCCGGCTTAAATTTTATTACCTCTTTTTTATAAGCATCAAAATCTCTAAAATCTAAAAAAGATAGCCATTCTTCATTTACATCTTTATCGGTGCATTTTAAATTGTATTCATCTTTATACGATTTATAAAATGCTTCACCAAGCATCCCTCCGCAACCAGTAATGAAAATATTTTTCATCCGGAATCCTCTTTTTTAATTAGTTATTATAAGTTTGGGACAATTTTTTTTAATTCTTTAAAGTGGTTTTCAAAACTTACAATATTACTTATATGGTACTTTGCATTTTGCCCATATTTTGATATTAGTTCATTATTATAATATAGCTTAACTATTTTTTCTGAAAGCTCGCCAGCATTTGCCGCATCAAATAAAAGACCGGTTAAATTTTCAATAACTAATTCAGGAATTGCCCCAATTCTTGAACCAATAACAGGCTTTCCCAAAAGCATCGCTTCAATTATAACAAACCCTAAAACTTCATACCATTCAGATGGACAAATTATAAATAATGATTTACGTACTATCTCCAAAACTTCTTCTTTTTCTCTTTTACCCAAAAATTCTACATTATGAAGATTGTTCAAATCTTTATACTTTTTCAATTGAATTTCCTGTGCACCGTTGCCAATTATTTTTAATTTAACATCTGGAATATTTTTCATCGCCTTTAATAGAGTATTTACCCCCTTTATTTTTTCTAATCTGCCTACAAAAACAATATATTTTTCATTACTAATATTAATTTCCTTTTCCTTAGAAATTTCTCTTTTATCAAAATCATAACAATTATATATCTGAATTAATTTATCTTGATAAAATCCAAACTCCTTAAATTTATTATATATAAAAGATGAAGGACAAATGAAATATTCGATGCAAGAATAATAATCTAAGAATTTATAAATATAGTTATCTAACGCTGCGAGAAAACTTGCTAAATAAGATTTTTTCTTGCACCTATCTATAACACAATGATAAAAATACCCTCCTTTACATTTTTCACAAATATTTCCATTATTGATAAAGACATTTTCGGGACATAAAAACGTATAATCATGAACGGTCCAAATAATAGGAATTTTAAATTTTTTTATTACCGATAAAATCGAAGGCGTGATATAATGATGAACGTTATTCAAATGAACCAAATCAATCCGATTCTCTTCAAGTAGCCATTTTATTTTATATTTTGCCTCGTTTGAATATATTGATTTTTTTAATGTTTTAATTCCATTCAATATAGATATATCTTTATATAGTTCTTTGTAATCAATTTTCTCAATAAAATATTTTGAATATTCTGTGAAATAATTTCTTTCATCCTTCATAGAAAAAGGAATAATTTTATGTCCATTTTGTTTATATAATTTGCAGATATTTTCTACATAGGTCCAATCTCCTCCACTTGGATACCATGTCCAATTTACTACAAGAATATTCATTATTATAATAAAAGCATAAAAAAATTAGTTCTTTTTTTCTGCTAAATAGAAAACACATTCTGAAAAAAAACGGAAAACATAATTCCGAGTAATTAGCACTAGCCTTTGTTCTTTCAATAATATTTTAATAGTTTCTTTTTTAATCGGAAACCAACGTGACTTATTTTTATTCAAAAATAATACAACTTTCTTTTTAATCGAAAGCCATATACTTTTTTCATAAAAAGCAATACCAATATAGTGCTTTGATATTCTTGTTAATTCTCTAATTGCTTCTATTTTTACTTCATCCGGCAAATGCCCCATTAATCGGACACAAATTACCATATCAAATGAGTTACTTTCAAATGGAAGATTTGTAATATCCCCTATGGTAGCACGTTCGAAATTATGAAACCTATTTAACCTTCTTTCCGAATAATCAATCATTTTTTGAGAGATATCCGCAACAGATATTTTAAAATTGTATTTTTTCAGCAGATACTCCGCAAATCTTCCCGTACCCGTTGGAACATCCAATAAACTATTTATATCAGTACACTCTTTTAGGCAATTAGAAAAAGCTCTTTTTTCCAAATAATCTATTATTTTACCTCTCAAAGAATGAAATCTCTTTATATCATATTCTTCTACACTTTTTTCAGATTGATAAGCAGTTTTAGCTGGATATTCTTTCATTAGGGATTTCCACTATTATTATGAATTTCATTATAAAAAAATAAATATTTTTCAAAAACAATCGTAAAGATAAAATTATTTTTGAAAACTTTGTAAGCATTTTGCCCTACTTCCTTTAATTTTTCAGGATGCTTTGATAAATATTCTATATTTTTAACAAATTCCTCATTATTATTAAATATCAAAATGGATTCTTTATCAAAGTACGACGAAATACCTTTATCATTTGTTGTTAATATTGGAATATTTTTAGAAATTGCTTCTATCCAAGTTAATGGTGGACTAATAGTTGTTCCGCGCTTTAATTTAGGAGAAAATAAACAATCAGCTTCCTCCAGGCAATGAATAAATTCACCACAATCGCTAAAATACTTAATTCTATTTCTTGAATCAGGTAATTTAATTTTTATTTCTGGTTTGAATACAAATATAAATTCAACATTCGGAAATAATGCAACAGCTTTTTCTGCTAAGTATTTTGCGTATTTAAAATCTTCTAAACCAAACTGTTGAATAAACCCGGTATACAGAAATAAGATGTTATTCGAATCTTTCATCGATTCTCTAACTGAAAAAATATTTTTCTTATTATGATCAATCTTCACTCTATCAGAATTACCCCAAGGTAATACCCTTATGTCGATAAATTTATTAATATTTTCATGCAACTCTTCTTTTTGTGTAAAATTAAAAATAACCAGATATTTTATTTTAATTAATAGAAATTTTAAATAATTCTTATATAAAAATTTAAATTTTTTGAACCTTGGTATCGTGATTATACTCGTATTTGCCTTCAACAAATAACTAAATAGAAATGAATCTATATAGTGAACAGTTTTACAATTTGAAACATTAAGAATATTTCTTATCGTATTTTTCCAATATAGTAATACTATTACCCGTTCAATATGTTCCATCAATAAACTATGCTGATGCCTATAGGAAAATATTCCTTCTTTATTACTCCAAAATCGCTTTGGATCACGGATATGGAACGGACGCTTCAGGTGAATAATTTTCAGTCGAGGATTTATAGAATCGATTTTAAACCCCCCTTGTAAAGGGTCATCAAATGAAACAACAATTATGTTAAGACCCCTACTTGCCAATTCATTAAACAATGGAACATAAAAATTTTTATCTCCACTCATTAAAAAGCCAGAATACCCTATCCCAACAAATAAAATATCGCATTTTACAAAATTTACTGGGTTTATATATCTATTTAAGTCTTGTTTCGAATGATACATGTTCCTATTGAGAAATGTGTAAAATCTTCTTTTTGAAAGAAACATAAATTTTAAATATTTATCGTAAATTGAACTTAAATGTAATTTATATTGTTTTTGGATATAAATTAATTCTTCATTGAATAGAAAATAGTTTTTAGATGATTTACCCAATGAATGCCATCTAAATATTGCTAATGGTTTCTTTATATATTTAAATTTTACTTCTTTACCAAAGCGTAAGAACAACTCATAATCCATACAATAATGATAGTTCTCATTTAAGAAACCTTTATTTAATAAAAGTGCCCTTTTAAAAAAAATAGCCGGTTGTGTGATGAGTAAGCCTACTTTTAAAGCCTTATATGAAAACCATGAATTTGTGCAGTATTTGAGGAAGAGACCATTTTCGTTAATATCAATACTGTCACCAAAATAAATATCTGCTCCTTTATTTCTTTTATATTCATCTGCTACAACCTGTAATGTGTTCTCTAAATAATAATCGTCTGAGTTTAACCATGTTACTATTTCGCCTGTAGCTAACTGAAACCCTTTGTTTATTGCCTCACACTGCCCACCATCTTTTTCGCTAACCCAATAAGTTAAATACTTTTCATGTTTTTTAATTATATCAACAGAATTATCTGTAGAACCACCATCAATAATAATGTATTCTAAATTTGGATAATTTTGATTTATAACGCTGTTAATTGTTTGTTCAATAAAAGCACCTTGATTATAAGAAGGCGTAATTATAGAGATTTTAGGATATTTATTGATTTTATTCATTTATACAATTAAGGCTCTTCGTGAAAGCGAGTGGGTGATTTCAGGTTATAACGCATGGGATTCTCAGATCGTCGGCAACATGCAAGTCAGGATTTTCAGGCGCAGGTAGTCTTCGTTGCGGAGTCCGTAGGCACGCCGCTGGAGAACCCGGATCTTGTTGTTGAAGCCCTCCACGAAACCGAGCGAGACCTTGTTCTCCGGCCGGCAATAGGCGGCAATCCCGTCCCAGTGCCGTTCGATCATGGCCGCGAACTTTTCGTAGGACGGCTGTCAATGGGCATCCAAAAGTGTACCAGTTATGGGATTGAAAAGTGTACCACCTAACCATGGCCTTTACAGCGATACGGATGTACTCGCTTCCCCTCCTTGCCGGGCATAAGCCGGCTTATTGAAGCCGTGATCCTTGAGCCGATAGCTGTGGCCCTTGATGTTGACCACCCGCGAGTGATGAAGCAGCCGGTCCAGGATGGCCGAGGCGATCACGGCGTCGCCGAACAGCTCCTGCCAGTCCCCGAAGCTCTTATTCGAGGTCAGGATCGTCGAGCTCTTCTCATACCGGTAGGAAATGAACTGGAAGAACAGATGCGCCTCCCGGCTGTCGACCGGCAGATATCCGACTTCGTCAACGATGACCAAGCCGGCAGCGAGGAAGGCCTTGCCCCTGCTCTGCGGCTCCTTGAGCTTACCGATCAGCGTCTGCATGGTCGTGAAGTAGACCTTGAGCCCGTGGCTGCAGGCTTTGATGGCCAAGGCGATCGCCAGGTGCGTTTTACCGACTCCGGGCGGGCCCAGGAAGATGACGTTCTCGTGGTTGGTCAGGAAGGTCAGGTCGAACAGCGCCATGACCGCCTTCTTGTCCAGTTGGGGATGGAAGGGGAAGTCGTATTCCTCGATCGTCTTGGCGAAGGGCAGCCCCGCGATCTTGAGAGCCGTCTGGATGCGGCGCTTCTCCTTGGCCGCGACTTCCTCCTCCAGCAGATGATCCAGGAACGAGAGGTAGGAGGCCTTATCCTCCTCGGCGTGGGATACGACGGCGTCGAGCACCTCCGCCGCGCGGACGAGCTTCAGCCGTTGCAGGTTTTCCTGGAGGCGTTCGCAGGTCAGTTGCTCCATGAGACCCCTCCCTGCGCGAGCTTCTCGTACTCCTCGAGCGAACGATGATCCACATCGATCAAGAGACTCCCGTGGCTGAGCCCGCGGGTCGCCTGGCCCTTGCTCCGGCCGTACTTCCTCCGCAGCTGCTCCCGGTCCTTCCTGAGATCCTCGTAGAACTGGGGATGGGCGACCAGGGCGTGCTTACCCGTCGGCTCGGTATAAGTCGCCAACAGGTCCTGGTCGAGGAAGATGCGGATCTGGCCGTTTTTCACCTTGAGCAGAACAGTCTTTCCCACGGCCCGGTGCGGCACGACGTAGCGGTTGGCGTTGAACGAGATCTGGCAGTCCCGATAGACCTTGCGAAAGGTCTTGAGCGAGGTGTCGTAGTCGAACGCCGGCAGAGGCCCCAGATGGGGCCGTTCTTGGGCCCAGCGCTCCTCGATCGATTGATGATGGGTGCCGTGGACTCTGCGGTTGGCCGTCTCGTTCAACCAGACGAGGACGTCTTGGTTGGCTTGCCGGAGGGAGCTGTACGAATAGCCCCGCCAGAACCGCTCCCGCAAGAAGTCGATCGGCCGCTCCACCTTGCCCTTCATCCAGGGGCTGTAGGGAGCGCAGGCCTTCGGTTGGAAGCCGTAATGATGGGCGAAGTGCAGACACTCCGGGTTGAAAATCGGCTTCCCGGCCGCATCCCGGCCCACGACGACGTGCTTCATGTTGTCGTAGAGGATTTCGGCCGGCACGCCGCCCAGGTACTTGAAGCCCCGGATGTGGCCGTCCAAGAGCGTTTCCAAAGTGCAGCGGTCCATGAACTCGACATAATCGGTCCGGCTGAAGCCCAAGACGAGCATAAAGACGAAGACCCGGCTGGTCCTGCCTCCGGGTTCCTCGACCTGGAAGTCGCCCCAGTCGAACTGGGCCTGCTTCCCGGGCTCGGTCTCGAACCGGACGTAGGCCATCCGGCTCTTCTGGGCCTTGATTGTCCTGACGAAGCGCTTCACGGTGTCATAGCCGCCGGCATAGCCCCGGTCCTTGAGCTTATCGAGGATCCAGGTGGCCTGGTAGTCGTCCACTTCCAGGAAGTCCCGGATGGTCTGTTCGTAGGCGGCCAGGACGGAGTCCTTCCTCTTATCCTTCCGATATTGGGGGAAGTCGGCGCGTTCCAGATGCTTCTTGACCGTCTGGCGGTGCAGGCCGAGCTCCTTGGCAATCGCCCGGATGCTCTTCCCGCTCCGCTTCATGGCTCGGACGTCCATATATACCTCCTTGGAGATCATCAGGTATCACCTCCTCTGCCCGAGGAGACGATACCACCTCAGTCCCCAGGTGGTACACTTTTCAATCCCATTACTGGTACAGTTTTACACGCCCATCGACAACCGAGCGAGACCTTGTTCTCCGGCCGGCAATAGGCGGCAATCCCGTCCCAGTGCCGTTCGATCATGGCCGCGAACTTTTCGTAGGACGGCAGGCGTTGCCACTTCAGAGAGTCGCGCCAGTTGTCGAATAACCGCCTGGCCCATCCTTCCTGCCGGTAATCCCACAATTGCTCGAACGATTCCTTGAGCAGATAGGCCGTGTTCAGCCGCTTGTTGGCCTTCAACAGCCGGCGGAGGTTGGCGCGGCCGGTGCTGGTGAGATTTTCCCGGCTCGACAACAACGTGTATTTCTGCCCCTTAATGAATCGTCGGTCCCGACCCGTCAGCCGGGCATATTCGCTTCGGCGAACCAGGTCGAGGGCTTCGCCGAGGTGCCGCAGGACGTGGAACTTATCGAACAAGATGGTGCCGATTTTTCATCGTTCGCAAGCAGGACACGATATCGCGGAGACTTTCCCTGTAGGTCAGCTGGGCAAAGGCCAGACAGAGGAATTGATCTATACAAGAAAATCTCTTGACCTTGTAGTCTCTTCAATAACGCCGCACGCATTTTCGGAATTCGTGCATCGGCAGAAAGGCCATGATCTGGGCGAAGACGGTAGACGGGGTGTTCATCGGTCGCTCCTTGGAATGCGAAAGAGCGCCGATTATACAAAATCGCGTTCAAATCGATTACGGCTGAACTGTTCTTTATTTTATTCATTATGTGCGTATTGGAGGATTTTTTGTTTTCAACATTGGGACATTACTGACCTTTCCATATAAATTTTCCCAAGCTTCATAAATATTTGTGGGATTAAATATTTCAAGTGATCTACTTTGCGCTGCTTCACCTAATTTTCGTCTTCTCTCCAGCTTTTTTAATAAGTTTAT
>Ga0315281_10011944_pt1 | contig 11859 bp, 10 predicted proteins | sample YL17G07_0_MG_FD_204540 | JGI IMG/M metagenome (GOLD analysis project Ga0315281, IMG submission 204540) | Sediment microbial communities from Yellowstone Lake, YNP, Wyoming, USA - YL17G07_0 | ecosystem: Environmental > Aquatic > Freshwater > Lake > Sediment | place: USA: Wyoming | collected... | reverse complement strand
GCTTCGGATATGTCTTGACCGTGTTGACGATAAGTTCCGCGAGAGTCGTGACCATTTTTCCCCTCCTGTTCCGAAAGTGGCCTGATTTTAGATTTTTCCGGGGGAGGTGTCAAGCCGGGTGGATTTTTCCGTCGCGGAGCTCGATCGTCCGGTGGGCCAGCGCGGCCAGCCGGGGGTTGTGCGTGACCAGGATGATGGTCAGGCCCTCCCGCTCGTTGAGGTCCTTGAGGATCGCTCCGATCTCCTCGCTCCGGGCCGTATCGAGGTTGCCCGTCGGCTCGTCGGCGAGCAGGATATCGGGCTTGTTGACCAGGGCCCGGGCGATGGCCACCCGCTGCATCTCCCCTCCCGACAACTGGCCGGGCAGGTGGTCGGCGCGCTTGTCGAGACCGAGGAGCTTGAGGACCCGGCCGACGTCCTCCTCGGCGCCGGGCTTCTTGAAGAAGGTGAAGGGCAGGATGACGTTCTCGAGGACGGTCAGAGTGGAGATGAGGTAAAATCTCTGGAAAATGTAGCCGAAGACGTCCCGGCGGATGCGGGTCAGCTTGGCCTCCGAGAGGCCTTTGCAGTTCTCGAAGACGACACGGCCTTCGAGGCTGAGCTTCCCCGAGGTCGGGTTGTCCAGACAGCCGAGGACGTTGATGAGCGTCGTTTTCCCCGAGCCTGAGGGGCCGACGACGGAGAGAAAGGTCCCTTTCTCGACCTGGAGGGAAACGTCGTCGACGGCGTAGATCTCCTCCGGGCCGCGGCGGTAGAGCCGCTTCAGATTTTCCGCTTCGATCGAATACCGGGCCGGGGTGCTCATGATTCCACCTCGCTGCGGATGGTGTCGAGGGGCCGCATCCGGGCCGCTTTCCAGGACGGGTAGATGCCGCTGGCCAGGCCGATGGCCGTCACGACACCCAGGGTCATCAGCACCAGCTTGACATCGATCGCGACCAGGCCGCCGCTCGGCGAATAAGGCAGGAGGTTGCGGACGAGGAGGTCGGTCAGGCGGGCCGTCAGGAGCGCCAGGCCGGTGCCGATGAGACCGCCGCCGATGCAGAGGATGATCGTCTCGAGCCAGACGAGATTGAAAACATCGAGCGCCATCGCGCCCATGGACTTCAGGATGCCGATCTCCTGGCGCCTCTCCATGACCGACATCAGGACCGTGTTGATGACGCCCATCATGGCGATGAGGATGGCGATCAGGGCGATCGAAAAAACCATGACCCGGGCCGTCGAGACGAGGGTCATGATCGTCGTCTTGACCTGGGTCAGGCTGACGACCTGGACGTCGGGGAGCTTGTACATCTTGTCCTCGAAGGCCTTGATGTCCGCCTGCTTCTTGACCTTGATGCCGATGGCCGTCAGCTCATTCGGAATGGCGAAGACGCGCTGGACGGTCCGGATGGGCAGGAAGATCGTGCCGTCGTCCTGGGTCCCCGTCCGTTCGAGTACGCCGACGACCTTGACCTCGACCTCTTTCTCCGGGATGAGGTAGAGGTCGCCGACCTCGCGCTGTTCGAATTCGGCCGCTTCGTAGCCGAAGACGGCCTCCATGGCCTGCGGCTCGCTGAACCACCGGCCGGCCTTGAAGGGCAGGGCGCTCTTCAGCTTCGGATAGCTGGCCGGGTCGACGCCGAGGAAGGCGGAGATGCCGCCGCTCTCGCCCTTGTTCGGGTCGAAGACGACCTGCATGAGCATGGGCGTCACGCCCTCGACCTCGGGCTCGGCGGCCACGGCCGCGGCGATCTCTTCCTTCATGTACTTGAGGCCCGTGCCGCCCTTGAGCATGAGCGTCGCCGCTTCGTAGGGACAGCCCTTGGCCACGACGAGCATCTGGAAGCCGAGGTTGTCGATGTCCTTGTTGAGGGACTTCTCGTAACCCTTGTTGAATCCGAAAAGGCTGACCAGGACCCAGGCAGCCATGGCGATGCCCAGGATGGTGAGAAGGCTCCGCGTTTTCTTGCGGAGAAGGTTCTTATATGCGACTTCGAAAATGGAAATTTTTTTCATGCGCTCCTACCCCTTGAAGAATTTGAGATGAGGATTCCCCAGCAGGAATTCGTCCGCCAGGATCAGGTTTTTCTTCGTCGCCCGGAGGGTGGCCCGGAAGTCCTGTTCCGAGGCGGGGTCCGGGTTCTTGATCCGGCTGACGGGCCCGGAAAGCTCCTCCTTCCCCGTGGCGACATCGTAGCGATAGAAGTCCTCGAGGCTCAGGCCGAGGAACTGGTCGCCGAAAGCGGGGACCCGGAAGGCCTTGGCCGCGCGCGATGTCAGCTTCTGGAAATAGAACCCCCGGATGATGCCCTTGAGGTCGAGGGCCAGGAAGACCTGGAGCCCGCCGTAGGTCCCCTTCTGGTTGACGCCATGGATGTAGCCGACGAGGTCGGCACCCTTATGGATCTCGTACATCGTGTAAGGGACGTCGGCCGTCTCGAAAAGTCCCTTGAACTTGTCGCCCAGGCGGGCTTCGATCTTGCGCAGGAGCTCTTCGCCTCCCCTCTTGGTGATGGAGACGTAGAGCGTTTTGTAGCCTGTCGATTCCGGGAAAAGCCGCTTGACGTCCCTGTCCGGATCGTTGAGGTCGCAACCGACCGCTGCGTAAAGGGTGAGGGCGGCCGCGCCGAGGATGAGACCCGTGGCCGCCAAGAGGGATACGGTGCCCGGGCGGATGGCAAGACCCCTATCCAGCTTGGACCTGTTCTTGTTCCTCATTTCATCCTCCCTCGCCGCCGCCAGGGATCGCGGCCTTGCTCATATCGGGACATGTACCTTGGGTACGTGTCCCGGTTTTTCATAAGCCCTTATAGAAATACAGCTGGACGACGAATCTGGCGTCCCGCCGGCCGTGGTCGTAGAGGACCATGAAACGGCCGGCCAGGTCGGCGTTCAGGAGATAGGTCAGCCCGGAGGCCATGGAGTAATCCCAGTCCCCTCCCCGGCTCATGAGGGCCGGCTGGACCTCGACCTTGAGCCTGCCCTCGTCAAGGAGAGCCAGGCCCGACCGCCAGAAGAGCAGGAACATTCCGGCACCGTCACGCCGGCCAAGCAGGATCTCTGCCCGGTTCTCGAGGTTCCGCCAGAGATATGTCGCGTCGACGCTCGCGGCGCTCCAGGAGAAAGGCTCAGGTTCGGCCAGCGTATAGCCCATGGTCTCCAAGATGTTCCCGTGGGCTAGGGAAAGCCCCAGGCTGAAGTTGTCCCGGGCCAGGACGCCCTTCGAGACGCGGGCCGCGGCGAGGAAGTTGCCTTTGAAATAGAGCGGCATGCCGCTTCCGGTCGTCAGCGAGGCTGCGGCGTTGCCCCAGCTGAAATCACGTTCGAGACCCACGCCCCAATCCCGGTCGAAGCCGTAGCCGAGCATGGCCGGGGCGGGAAGGAGCAAGGCGTGGTTATCGAGAGCGTAGGACAAGCCGAGCGCCGGCCGGCTGTGCCCGGCCCAGATGTCGGCCAAGCCGGCCTTCAGACGGAAGAAGGCGTTGAAGAGCTGGGGTTCGAGCTTGTGCTCGCCCTCCTGGTCATAGGCCAGGCGGGCTTGGACGGCCAGCACGCCGATATCGCGGCTTTTCCCGGAGAACCTCTTGACGAAATCGAAGCCGACCGTCGGCTTCTGCATGACGTCCTCGGGCATCAGCGAGAAAAGCTCGAACGCGCGGGAAGCGGTGGAATACGCCCCGACGGCCTGGAGCTCGACGTAGAAAAGAGTGCTCTGGGCGCGGAGGCCGGCCGCGGCCAGCGCTCCGAATGCGAGAGCCGCGATTATCCGTTTCCTGGGCAAGTCTGCTCCGTCCCTCCGTAATTCTCTCCGCCGCATCGTGAGTCCCCCGGGTTCCGGGATCCGGACCGCCGGATCAAACGTCGAAGGTCACTTTGCCCCGGAAAATGACGCTGCCGTTGCGGGAGAACGTCAGCCGGATCTCCCAGTCGCCGGGCATGACGACGTTGACCGGCATGAGGTAGTCGCCGGCCTTGTTGAGCTTGAAGGCGATCTCGCCCGAGTCGTGGGCGCCGCGCATCGAAGGCATGTCGGACTGGCCGGTGATGGCGACGTCCGTGACCCTCTTGCCGTCGCGGTCGTAGAGCTTGATGATGAGGATCGATGTCCCCATCTTGGGCGTTTTATCGAATTCCCAGGTAAAATAATTGACCTCGCCTATCCAGCACTTCTTGCCCGACTTGGCCAGGTCCTGGAAGACGGGCTCCTGGTTCTGAGCGCCGCTCGGCGTCAGGCCGGGCGAAGGACAGCACGATCCCGCGGGTTGGGCGGCGGCAAAGCCCCCCGAGAAAAGAATAAGAAGGCCGAAAACGACCGTGTTTTTCTTGGGTCGAATCATCCGCTTCTCTCCTGAATGCGCTTAAATATCCCTAATTCCTATATATTTTATCATAATTCGCACGGATTGGCGATAGGCCAAAAGGGACGACTCGGGGCGGAGGGCAGGCAACGCTCCCAGCGGGACAGTGACTGAAGCTGTTTGGCCCCCCGGATATTCATGCGGATGTCCCCCGCTATTTCGGGGGCCCGTTCTTCGCGATCTCGGCCCGGAGGGCCGCGTCCAAACCGCCGGGATGGCGCCGGTAATGGGATTCGAGGCGGCTCGAATCCCTGTGGGCGTTCCCGTAAGCCCAGCCCGCGGACATCAGGCGCCGTTCGTGGAGCTCATGGAGCAGGATGAACCGCCGTTCTTCCGGCCTGACGTCGTCATCGATCCAGACCTCTTTCGGCGGGATGAAATCATAGACCTTGTCGTGGCCACCTTCCGTGAAATCGATGAAAAAGACGTCACGGACGAGCTCGCCGTCGACGACCCAGACCTGGACGCCGGCGCTCCAGTCCTCGAGGAGCTTCTTGTGGACGCGGGTGACGAGCCGCGGCATCTCGCGAGCGGCCAGCCGGGCATACCCCTCGCGCGCCTTCGCAGTGGCGAGCCGCTCGGCTTTCTCGGCCTTGTCGGCTTCTTCCAGGGCCCTATCGTAGACGAGGCCCCGGGCCATGAGCCTGTTCTCCACGAGAAGATGGTCGAGGAAGAACTGTGCCTCACCGGGGGCGTTCTCTTCATCGAGCCAGAATTCGCCGGCCGGGATGAAACGGAACTCGAAGTGCTGTCCGAAATTCGTGAACTCCTCGTCGAGGCTCTCCCGGACGTACTGCCCGTTGACGACCCACACATCGAATCCCTGGACCCGGCCGGACATCCTGAGATACGGCTTCCCGGGGACCGATGGCGGCAGGACGCGCGCGCCCGGCCCCGCGTCGCAACCTCCCAGGAGCACGACGGCCGCCAAGACCAAGCGGAGGATGGCCGGGGCGAGGGTCTGACGCCCGCTCTCACGCGTCATGGTCTTCGATCGCGGCCGGCGCCTCGCTCCGGACCCGTTCCTGGATGTCCTTGAGCGAGGCATAGCTCTCCATGAGGTCGGGAAGGTACTCCGTGCTCGTCACGAACGTCCAGAGATAGGCCACGACGGAATAGATCCGTCCCGTCGAAAAGTTATCGATGTCGATGGCGATGAAGAGGACAAGGAGAAAGATGCCCAGAAGGAAAAGCCGGATCGCGCCGAAGTTCAGGGCCCCCAGGTTGGCGATCCTCCTCTGGGGCCGGGCCATGTCCTCGTAGTAGGCGCGGACCTGGCGAACGTCCTTCCGGGCGAAGATCTCGAAGACGCTCTCCCGCATGTCGTGGAGCTCCTTCTGAAGGCCCATCACTTTCCGGCTGTAAAGATGGTTGATCACCGAGAGCGGAAAGACGATGAGCAGGCATGTGACCGAGATCCGCCAGTCGAAGAAGGCGAGAGCGATGGCCGTGCCGCCCAGGTCGAATGCCTGCTCGATGAAGTCCGGGACGCGCCGCTTGAGGAACGTCACGTAGTCCCGAGAGAGCTCGACGCGCGAGACCGTCTTGGCGACGTCGAGGCCCCTATCGCGGCTCAATTCGGTCACCTCGACGGCGATATTCGTGAACATGTTGAGATAGATCTTCTCGTCGATCGACCGCCTGGCGGCGCCGACGCCGGAATTGATCGCGAAGACCCCGATCCAGAGGATCAGGGGAACGGTGTAGGAGACGTGGTCCTTGGACCCGAAGAACGCGATGAGCCGGTCGAGCAGGCGGCCGAAGAGGGTCGGTTCCACGATCCAGGCCAGCTTTTCGATCAAGGCGAGGGTCACGGCGAACAAAAAGACCCGCCGGTGCTTGCGGATGATCTCGACCAATCTCATGGATCTCAGGCGCCCGGACCCGCGCCTTCGGGACAGAACAATGTTATCCTCGGCCGAAGGCCGGAGTCAAGGATCGGGACATGATGCCGCCGGTCGTATTCCTTCCTCGCCCGCGGCAAGAGCCTTCATTATTCATCCCCTCAGTCGCCGAACTTCCGGTAAAACCAGGTCTTCACCAACTGGGCCAGGACCACGTAGCACGGCAGCATGATCGCCAAAAGCAGCCAGTAGAGCGGCGGCAGCGGGACGAACCCCAGCGTGCCGGCGAGGGGCGAAACCGTCAGCCAGGCGCCCACCGCAACGATGATCAGGGACGAGGCGACGAGCGGCCAACTGGCCCGGCTTTGGATGAACGGGATCTTATGCGTGCGGATCACGTGGATGATCAGCGTTTGAGTGAAGAGCGACTCCACGAACCAGCCCGTGTGGAAAAGGGCCGGGTCGTGCCCGGCCTTGAACACGGTCAGCATGATGAAGAACGTCAGGTAATCGAAGATCGAGCTGATCGGGCCGATGAACAAAATGAAGCGTTGGATCTCGCCGATCGTCCATTTGCGCGGCTTGGTCAGCCAGTCGGCGTCCACCTCGTCGGTGGGGATCGTGGTTTGCGAGAAGTCATAGAGCAGGTTGTTGGTGAGCACCTGGATCGGCAGCATGGGCAGGAAGGGCAGGAATGCGCTGGCCCCCACGACGCTGAACATGTTCCCGAAATTGGAACTGGCCGCCATCTTGATATACTTGATGATGTTGCCGAACACGCGCCGGCCTTCCAGCACGCCCTGCTCCAGGATCAACAGGCTGTTTTCGAGCAGGATGATGTCGGACGACTCCTTGGCGATGTCCACCGCGCCATCCACGGAAATGCCCACATCGGCGGCCTTGAGGGCCGGCGCGTCGTTGATGCCGTCGCCCAGGAAGCCCACGACGTGCCCTTTGCTCTGGAGCACCCTGATGATGCGCTCCTTGTGGGCCGGGGCCAGCCTGGCAAAGACGCCGGTGAAGCGGGCGGCTTCGGCCAGGGCCGCTTCGCTCATCGGTTCGATCTGCGAGCCGAGCAAGATCCGTTCGACCGGCAAGCCCACTTCCCTGCTGATATACGCGGTGATGATCTCGTTATCGCCGGTCAGGATCTTGACCTCCACTTTCAGGTCGCGCAGCCGCTCCAAGGCCGCGGCGGCGGTCTCCTTGGGCGGATCGAGGAAAGCGAGAAAACCCAGCAGGATCAGGCCGGACTCGTCCTTGACCGTGTAAACTGGCTCATCGGGGGAACCGGGCATCTCTTTGTAGGCCAGGGCGATCACCCGGAAGCCCTGACCGTTCAGTTCGTCCACCATATGCCGGCGGTGGACATCGTGTTCCGGCAGGACATCGAGGACTTCCCCGTTGATGTCGACGCGGTCGCACAGGCTCATCACTTCGTCCACCGCGCCTTTGCAGATCAGCGTGTTCAGCCCGGTTACATCTTCCACCACCACCGACATCCGGCGCCGCACGAAGTCGAAGGGGATTTCGTCGATCTTGCGGTATTTTTCTTTCGCCTTCAGACGTTCTTCCAATTCCTCGTGGGCGAGGATGGCCTCGTCGAGCAAGTTCTTCAATCCGGTATGGTGATAGCTGTTCAAATAACCGTAGTGCAGCACCTTCTCGCTGCGCTCGCCGCGCACGTCCAAGTGCTTTTCAAGCACGATCTTGCCCTGGGTGATGGTGCCGGTCTTGTCCGTGCAGAGCACGTCCATCGCCCCGAAGTTCTGGATGGCGTTCAGGCGTTTGACGATCACTTTCTTGCGGGCCATCGCCAAAGCGCCCTTCGACAGGTTGACGGTCACGATCATGGGGAGCATCTCGGGGGTCAGCCCAACGGCCACTGCCAGAGCGAACATGAATGCTTCCAACCAGTTGTGCTTGCTCAGCCCGTTGATCAGGAAGACCGCCGGCACCATCGCGGCGATGAAGCGGAGCATCAGCCAGGTGAACTTGTTGACGCCCTTGTCAAAGCTGGTCAGCTGGCGCTGGCCGACGATGCTGGCCGCCAGCGAGCCAAAATAGGTTCGGGCTCCGGTATGGATGACCACGGCGGTTGCGGAGCCGCTTTCCACGTTGGAGCCGAGAAAGCAGAGGTTAGGCAGATCGAGCGGATTCTCTCCGTCCGCCGGAGCAGGATCGGCTTTGCGTTCCACGGGCAAGGCCTCGCCTGTGAGCGCCGACTGGTTCAGGAACAAGTCCTTTGCGGCGAGCAGTCTCACGTCGGCCGGCACCATATCACCGGCGGCCAGGCGAACGATGTCGCCCGGCACCAGCAGATTGAGAGGCATTTCCATTTCCGCCCCGCCGCGCACCACCGTCGCCGTGTTGCTGACCATCGCTTTGAGCCTCTCGGCCGCTTTATCGGCGCGCAGCTCCTGAAAGAAGCGCAAGACCAGGCCCAGCAAGACCATCACGAAAATGACCGCCATCGCCCGGAGGTCACCGGTCAGGTATGACAGCACGCCCAGCGCGACCAGCAGGATGATCAACGGGTTCTTGACGTTATTCAGCAGGCGCTTCAGTGGTGACGGACGCTTTTCGCGGGCGATCTCGTTAGGCCCGACCTGCTTCAAGCGCGCATCGGCTTCCGCCTGGTCCAGGCCTTCCCATCGCGACGCGAGATCCTTCAGGAGGGTATCTGCCTCGGCGCGAGCCTTGGCCAACAACTGAGCGGAGATCCCGGCCCCGGTCCTTCCACCACCCTTGGCGGTGGAAGGACCGGGACGATGAGCCGAAGCTGGTTTCGGAGAACCCATGTTGACCTCATCAATGTCATGAACCGACTTTCCTCAAGTCGATATATCCCCGCTCGACGTCCACGGCCACGAGCTGTACGCGGATCCGGTCGCCGACATCCATGCCCTCGAACCCGCGCACGACCCTCCCTTCAACAGGGATGGCGAGCAGCCTGGCCCAGACGCCTTTATCCGAAGCCCCCGTGACAACGGCGTCATACTTTTCACCGATCCTCGATTCAAGGAGGAGCGCGGCCGCGGATTTGCCGACCTGCCGTTCGACCTTGTTAGCGGCATCCTCTTCCGCGGTGAAATGTTTGGCCAGCAAATCCAGTTCGGTGAAGCTATACGGCGCGGCCCGGCCGGCCATGGCGGGTTTCAATAGGCGTTGCGTGATCAGATCGGTGTAACGGCGATTCGGGGCGGTGGAATGGGCATAGTCCTTGACGGCGAGACCGAAGTGCCCAGGGGCCGGTTCGCCGGGCATCTCGGCGATATATTCGCCCGCTCCGAGAAGCTTGATCACCGCGAGGGAGAGGTCGGGAAAGCGCAGCGGATCGGCGGTTCTTTCCTTGACGAGAAACTCATCCAGCGCTTTTGGATCCGGGATGCCGGGCAGCCTGAATCTGCGTTCCAGGGCGAGCTCGACGATCCGGCCCCAACGTTTGGGCGTGCGCACCACGCGACGGATCGAGAGGAATCTTCTCGCGGCGAGATACCGGGCCGTCACTCCGTTGGCGGCGATCATGAAATCCTCGATGATCTCCCGGGCGCGGTTCTTGTGTTCGACTTCGAGACCACGGATCCGGTCACCGTCAAAGACCGGCTTGGCCTCGAGGGTTTCCAGACTCAGCGCCCCATGGACGTGCCGCAACGCCTTCAAGCCTTGGGCCACCCGGTCCTGCACGCGCAGATTCTCCGTCAGTCCATTGACGGCCGCGATCCCCCCGGGGACCTCGCCGTTCCCTTCGAGCCAGGCCGCCACGCTGTTATAAGCGAGTTTGGCATGATTGCGGACGCTCGCCCGGTAGATATCCGAGTCCAGCAAGGCGCCGTCGGCGCCGACGACCATTTCCACGACAACGGCCAGGCGCTCCTCAGCGAAATTCAGGGAAGTCAGATCGTTGGAAAGTTTTTCGGGCAGCATCGGGAAGATCTTGGCCGCCGTGTACACCGAGGTCGTGTTGTGACGCGCGTGGACGTCGATGGCTGAGCCGTTCTTGACCAGCGCGTCCACGTCGGCCACGGCCACGCGGATCTTGACCTTGTCTCCGGGCAGGGTCTCGGCGACCGTGAGCTGATCCAGATCGCGGGAATCATCGTTGTCGATGGACGCCCACAGAAGGTCCGTCAGGTCGCGAATCTCGAAGGGATCCCCGGCGGACTCACGGTTCGGGCCTGCAGGCGCCTGGATCCTGTCGAGTTCGGCAAGCACCGCGGCCGAAAAGTCCGGGAGCAGGCCTCTTTCTCGCATCGCCCTCAGAGCGATGCGCTGCAAGATGGCACGGTGTTGTTGATCCGTATGCGGTGTCTGTGGCATGGGAGCTTCTCCAGTTTGTCCGGCTCGGCGAGGGAATGCCGCCCGCGCTCGCCCGGAAGTTTCATCTTATCGGTCCCAGGATGTAGAGAACACCCATGATCACGGGTTGATGGACGATGTAGATCAGGAGCGAATGGCGACCGGCGGCGTTGACGAACGTCCCCGGCAGGCACCAGGGCAGGAGGCTTCTTTTCGAGGCGTAGACGGACTTGCCCAACGCCACGCCGATCAGGAAGACGCCGAACCAAGGGATGAGGGGGAAATAGTCTAGGGACGAGAACGACTGGCTGGGCAGCCCAAACGGGATCAACCAATTCGACCGGATCGAGAAGGCCTTTCCCATGATTGGCAGGAGGGCGGCCAGCCCCATGACTACCGCGCCGCATAGCGCGTTCGCCGCCGCCGAGACCTTCTTGAAAACGGCGCCGTAGAGCAGCATCGACACGGCCAGGCAGTGGAGGATCCCGAAGATGATCGTATCAGCGGGATCGAAGAAGTGGAGCCACACCGCGATCAGGTAGGTTCCCAAGGTCAGGGCGAGAGCCACCGCCAGCAACCGAAGCCCCCGGCGGACGTTGTTCCGGCTCAGCGTGCTGCTCGTCCCCGACAGGACGACGAAGAGTCCGGCGAAGAAATATTGGGCCACCGTCCAAGCCACACTGGACAGGTCGGTCGAGAATCCCAGGAACCTCTTGACCCCGCGGTATTCACCCAGATCCCAGAGGAGATGGTAGCCGACCATCAGGATGATGGCCAGGCCTCGCAGGAAGTCGATCTCCCAGATGCGTTGAGCCCCGTCCGTTTCTCTCACGGCATGAGGATATTACGGGCCGCTGCCCTACGTCAAGGAACCGCGTGCCGGTCCGATCTTCACTCTTCCCGGACCTTGGCGATGGAGCAGACGCGGTCCTTGTCGTCGAGATTGATGATGCGGACGCCCTGGGTGGCCCGGCCGAGCGGCCGGACCTTGTCCGTCGGGATGCCGATGACCTTGCCCTCGACGGTGATGACCAGGAGGTCCTCCTCGTTGATGCCGACCATGCCCAGGGCGCTGCCGATCTTGGGCGTGATGCGGAGGTTGAGAACACCCTGCCCTCCCCTGCGCTTCAAGGGGTACTGGTCGACGGCCGTCTTCTTGCCGTAGCCGCGCTCGCTCGCCGTGAAGATGAACTTCTCGCCCGGACCGGCGACGATCATGCCGATGACCTTGTCCTTGGGTTTGAGACGGATGCCCCGGACTCCCGAGGCCGTCCGGCCCATCGTCCGGACGTCCGACTCCTTGAAGCGGAGGGCCTGGCCGAGCTTCGTCCCGATGACGATGGTATTCTTCCCGCCCGACAGCTGGGCCGAGA
>Ga0315281_10011943_pt1 | contig 11860 bp, 9 predicted proteins | sample YL17G07_0_MG_FD_204540 | JGI IMG/M metagenome (GOLD analysis project Ga0315281, IMG submission 204540) | Sediment microbial communities from Yellowstone Lake, YNP, Wyoming, USA - YL17G07_0 | ecosystem: Environmental > Aquatic > Freshwater > Lake > Sediment | place: USA: Wyoming | collected... | reverse complement strand
GCGGAGGTGGTCCGGCTAATCTCAAAGCAGCTCGGCGTCACCGCCAGAAAGCGGCGGGGGTCTTTTGTTAGTGCCGAGAGACCCCTGCCAGGCGGAAGGAGCATCGATCCGGCCTGCATGGCTAGGGAGTTGTCTTCCAGCGATAGATACGGCCTCACTCCGGAGCAGATGAACCACCTGGTCACCTGCTACGGCAGCCGCACGCCGGAGGTCGTTCAGTTGCTACGCGATGACGGCGAGCTAAAACAAGCGTTAGTCCCAGGCATGCCTGATATTTGGGCAGAGGCCGCGTTTGCTGTCCAGAAAGAAATGGCTGTTAGGTCAGAAGATATCCTCTTCCGGCGCACGCATCTTGCCCTAAAGGAACCGCGTGAATCTTCTCAAGTTGCTGGAAAAATTAGAGAAAAGCTCAATCTCACGGATGATCAGAGATAGGGGAAACCCGGCCCCTATGCGTGAGAACAGTTAGCGTTCGTCTCACCGTCGCTTCTGGCACGCTCCGAAGCTGTGGAGTTTCAGGGTGCTGGCGATGAGAACATTTTTCTTGACAATTTTGGAGCACTGGATGTAATATCACGTTCGAATTCTGTTATAAAACCGATGACGTCGAAGGCGGAAAACTTGGCTGAAGCGGAAACGATGTTGGTTGCTCTGAGGTTCTCAAGGAAAGAGCTTGCCGAGATCGCCACCGACTACGGGTTTCCGCGCGTTACTGACTGGCACGAGATCACCGAAGCGCTTGGCAGCACCGTCTACTTGGTAGGGACGGTGAAGGGAAGATTCTGGGTCAAAATCGATGAGGTGAAGAGCGAGCTCGAAATCAAGCGCGAGCTAGACCTGTTGCTCTTCCTGCGAAAGCACGGCTTCCCTTGCTCGGTGCTGCTGGCGGACCGGCGCGGGCGTCACCTGCGCGAGTGGTACGGGGGATCCCTATCGGTGTACCGCTACATCGATGGTCACATGATCGAGCCGGAAGATCTCACTCCGGGGCAGCTTGAGAACGTCGGTCGCGTATTGGCCGATCTGCACCTCATCGGGAAAGCCTATAAGAAAGGCATCGACAACCGCTTCGGCTTCGATCGCGTCGGCGATGTCTACTTCGAGGCGCGCGGGCGGTTGCCGCATTATTTCAAGAAGATCGTCCGCACTCTCGACGAAGAGATCGAATACCTGAACCATTACCTCGAAGGGAAACTGCCCAAAGGGGTCATCCACGGAGATCTTCTCCTGAGCAACATCAGGTTCAGGGGCGACAAGGTGGCCGCTGTGCTCGGTTTTGAGGCGGCGTGTCGGGGCAAGTTCATTTTCGATCTGGCGACGGCCGTCAACACCCTCTGCTACGAGGAGGGACGTTACTCGCTTAAGAAGTTCGAGGCCCTGATCGCGGGGTATGAAAGCCTGCGCACGCTCTCCCTAGCGGAGTGGGATGGCTTCCCCAACGAGTTGCGGTTTTCGGCTTTCCGCTTCACGGTGACGCGCCTGCGCGATTTCTTCGTCAACCCGGCCGATGAACGACAGCGCATCAACAAGGATTTTTTGGACTTTTACGAGCGGCTGCGTATCCTCCGGCGCGAGCGCGCCGGTGGCATGGAACCGATCTTGATGGCGATGGCGACCGGCTACGATTACCGTAAGTACCAACGCGTAAAGGCCATCGAGAAGCACAGCAGCAAAATGAGCCGCTGAGGGTGATGCCCTTTGCTGCCCGCTATGGAGTAGGCGGCGCGCCCTTCGTTCGCTGACGAACACCGACCCCTTGCGGCAGACGGCGTTTCGGATAAGATTCCGCGCAATGGCACAAATGTCGATTGAGGGCGCGGTCGCAGACATTCTGCGCCTGGTCGGAGAAGATCCGCAACGCGAAGGCCTTGCTAAAACCCCGGAGCGCTACGCGCGCTCGTTGCAGTTTCTGACCAAGGGCTACGCCGAAGATCCGAAAGCCGTAATCAACGGCGCTTTGTTCGTCGAAGAATACTCGGAAATGATCGTTCTGAAGGATCTGGACTTTTTCTCTCTTTGCGAGCACCACATCTTGCCATTCTTCGGGACCGCTCACGTTGCTTACATTCCGAGGCACCGCATCGTCGGCATCAGCAAGCTGGCCCGCCTTGTCGAGGTCTACTCGCGCCGCTTGCAGGTGCAGGAACGGCTGACCACACAGATCGCCAACATGCTCATGGATGAGCTCGACCCGCTCGGGGTCGGTGTCGTGTTGCGTGCCGAGCACCTGTGCATGCGCATGCGGGGCGTGGAGAAACAAAACTCGATTGTACTCACCAGCGCCATGCTCGGCGTCTTCCGTACGCACCAGGAGACGCGCCAAGAATTCATGACGCTTGTAAACAGTCGATGACGTCCGTCGGTTGACACGGCCGCCGAGATTGGGTATCCACAGGGCCACAATCTGGGCTGCACAACTGGCGTGCGTGGAATCAACCACGATGGAGTGCTGACCTTCAGTAGGTCGACCGCCTGGGCCTCTGAGGTTTGAGGTTCAGGCTTTTTTGCCGCAAGGGGTCTCAGTGCTGAAGAATTACTTGTTGGCTCCCGGGCCCACACCCGTGCCGCCGCGCGTGCTGCTGGCCATGGCACAGCCCATCATTCATCACCGCACGCCGCAGTTCAGTCGCATCTTCGCCGAAGCGAAAAACGGCTTGAAGGAGATCTTCCAAACCGAGCAGGACGTGTTGATGCTCGCCGCCTCCGGTAGCGGAGGAATGGAAGCCGCGGTCAGCAACCTTTTCTCTCCCGGCGAGGAGGTGCTGGTGATCAACGGCGGCAAGTTCGGGGAGCGCTGGCTGAGGATATCGGCTGCTTATGGTCTGAAGGTGTGCGAGCTGCGCGTCGAGTGGGGCCAAGGCGCCAAAGTCGACGATGTCCGCCGCTTACTCGAGCAGCGGCCCGCCATCCGTGGGCTGCTGGTGCAAGCGAGTGAAACGTCAACCGCCGCGCTGCACCCGGTCGAAGCGCTGGCTGAGCTGACCCGCACGCGCGACACGTTGCTGATCGTCGACGGCATCACTGCGGTAGGCGTGCTCGATCTGCCGATGGACCGCTGGGGCATCGATGTGCTGGTGACCGGCTCGCAGAAGGCATTGATGCTGCCACCGGGCCTGGCCTTCATTGCCCTCAGTGAGCGCGCCTGGAAACGCACCAAAGAAGCCAAACTGCCACGTTTCTACTTCGACCTGAACAAGGAGCGCGAGAACCAGGCCAAAGATACCACTGCGTGGACGCCGGCGATCTCGCTCGTAATCGGTTTGCGGGAATCCCTCGCCATGATCCGCGAAGAGGGTTTGCAACAGGTATTCGCGCGCTGCGCGCGCATGGCAGCCGCCACGCGGGCGGCCGCCGCGGCGCTCGGGTTGCAGTTGGTGGCGCCCGACACGCCCAGCCCGGCGCTGACCGGCATCTACACACCATCTGATGTCGACGGCGGCAAGCTTGTCGTCTACCTACGCGATCGCATGGGCGTCACCTTCGCCGGTGGACAAGATCAGTTGAAAGGAAGAATCGTGCGCCTCGCGCACCTGGGTTACATGGGTATTTTTGACGTCGTAACTGCCATCGCCGCATTGGAGATGGCGCTTGGCCATTTCGGCCACCCTGTGCCGCTCGGCCGCGGTGTCGGTGCGGCGCAGAAACTCCTCATGTCTGAGCTTAAGGAGTGAGCTATGTACCGTGTCCTCGTCAGCGATAAGCTTTCCTCAGAAGGTCTGGAAATCCTGAAATCCGCGCCGGATATGCAGGTCGACAACATTACCGGCCTCAAGCCCCAGGAACTGGCGGAGAAGATCGGGCCCTATCACGGTCTCATCGTGCGGAGCGCCTCGACCGTAAACGCCGAGGTCATCGCCGCCGCCGAAAACCTGCGCGTCATCGGGCGCGCCGGCGTCGGCGTAGACAACGTCAACGTAGAGGCGGCAACCAAACGCGGGATCGTGGTGATGAATACGCCCGCGGGCAACAACATCACCACCGCCGAGCACGCCATCAGCATGATGCTGGCCTTGGCGCGCTCCATCCCGCAAGCCACGGCGTCGATGAAAAGCGGCAAGTGGGAGAAGAGCCGCTTCACCGGTTCCGAGGTGTTCAACAAGACGCTTGGGATCCTCGGCATCGGCAACATCGGAAGCCTGGTAGCCGAGCGCGCCCTCGGCTTGAAGATGCGGGTCATCGCCTACGATCCGTTCATCTCGCAACAAGCGGCCCAACGCCTGGGGGTCGAGCTCGTCAGCGTCGATGACCTTTATGCCCGCTCGGATTTCATCAGCGTGCACACGCCGCTGAATGCGGAAACGCGAGGGCTTGTCGGCGCCGCCGCCTTCGCCAAGATGAAGAAGGGCGTACGCGTCATCAACTGCGCCCGCGGCGGCATCGTTGACGAGGAGGCGTTGGCGGCGGCCATCAACGAAGGGAAAGTCGACGGCGCCGCCGTCGACGTGTTCGCCAAGGAACCGCCACCGCCGGATAATCCGCTGCTCAAGCTCGACCAGGTCATTTTCACGCCGCACCTCGGTGCGGCAACCACCGAAGCGCAGCTCAACGTCGCCATCGCCATCGCGCATCAGGTGGTTAATTACCTCACTCGCGGCGTCATTCAGGACGCCGTCAATGTGCCCTCCATCAGCCCGGAGCTCCTGGAGGTACTGAGCCCGTATCTCACGCTCTGTGAGAAACTCGGCAGCTTGCAGGGGCAGGTGCTGACCGCCGCGCCGGACGAGGTCGCCATCGAGTACGCCGGCGAGGTGGCCGAATACGACGTCAAGTCACTCACGCTGGCCGTGCTGCGCGGGCTGTTGGCGCGCGTGCTCGAATCGACCGCGGTCAATTACGTCAACGCGCCGGCGATCGCGCGCGAGCGCGGCATACGCATCGTGGAATCGAAAGCCAGTGAGTCGAAGGGCTTTTCGAACCTCGTCACGGTGAGCATCAACACCACCAAGGGGCCAAGCATCGTCGCCGGTGCGATCTTCGGCCAACACGTCATTCGCCTGGTGCGCATCAACGATTTCTATCTCGACGCCAGTCCGGAAGGCTTCATCCTCATGCTGCACAACCGCGACGTTCCCGGTGTCGTCGGAGCGGTCGGCACGCTTCTCGGCAAGGCGAAAATCAACATCGCCCGGCTGGAGCTTGGGCGAGAAAAGATCGGCGGTATGGCGATCTCGCTCATTCACGTCGACGACAGCATCCCGGCCTCGGTGTTGGAGGAGCTGCGGAAGGTGCCCGACATCGTCTCGGCGCAACTCGTAACGCTTTGAATGATCAAAACCTTGGGAGGCTGATCTGTCATGCCTGCAGTAGTCGTCGTCGGGGCGCAATGGGGGGATGAGGGCAAGGGGAAGGTTGTCGACCTTTTGACCGAGCACGCCGACATCGTCGCTCGCTACCAAGGCGGCAACAACGCCGGCCACACCGTTGTCGTCGATGGCCACAAGACGATCTTGCACCTGGTTCCGTCCGGCGTTTTGCACCCCGGGAAGGTGTGCGTGATCGGCAACGGGGTGGTCATCGATCCCGCCGCTCTCATCACTGAGATTGATGAGTTGCGGCAGCGCGGCTTCTTATCGCAGGACGAGCTGCTGAAGATCAGCGACCGCGCGCACCTGATCATGCCCTACCACCGCGCCATCGACCTGGCGCGCGAACGCCTGCGCGGCGAGGGCCGCATCGGCACTACCGGCCGCGGCATCGGCCCGACCTACGAAGACAAGATGGCGCGCATCGGCATTCGCTTCGCCGACTTCTGTGACGAAGCGGTGTTCGCAGATGTTTTGCAACGCATCATCGAAGAGAAGAACTCGTACCTGCGCGCCATGCTCAAGGAGAAGGCGCTCGATTTCGCTGCCATCCTTGCCGAGTATGCCGCTTTTCGCGACCGCCTGGCGCGCTACGTTACCGATTCCAGCGTCTACCTGCACGAGGCCTTGGCGCAGTCGAAGCGTGTCCTCCTCGAAGGGGCGCAGGGCACCATGCTCGACGTTGATCATGGCACCTATCCTTACGTCACCTCGTCCAACACGGCAGCCGGCGGGGCGTGCAGCGGCAGCGGCATCGCGCCCAATCGAATTTCCGCGGTGATCGGCATCGCGAAGGCGTACACCACGCGCGTCGGCAGCGGGCCGTTCCCGACCGAGCTACTGGACGAGCTCGGAGCGAAACTGCGACAGGACGGGGACGAATACGGCGCCACCACCGGCCGGCCGCGGCGTTGCGGTTGGTTCGACGCGGTGGTCGTGCGCACGGCGGTGCGGCTCAGCGGGATGAGCGGGCTGGCGCTGACCAAGCTTGACGTCCTTACCGGCTTCAAAACTATTCGCATCTGCACGGCCTACGAGTTCGAAGGCCGTCGGCTCCACGACTTCCCCGCCAGCGCCGCGGCAATCCGTGGTCTCCAGCCGGTCTATGAGGAGGTCCCCGGCTGGCACGAACCGCTGCGCGGGGCGCGCTCGCTCGCCGATCTGCCCGCCAACGCTCGTGCCTACGTCCACCGGCTGGAGGAAGTGACGGGCGCACCCATGATCATGGTCTCGGTTGGCGCCAGCCGCAACGAAACCATTCTGCTGCGCAATCCGTTCGACTAGCTAGACGCGCCCTTCACGCAGCCGGGGCAGATGCTTGTCTCAGTCTGGCTCCAGCGGATGGAAGACCAAGCCACTCAGTAGCTTCGGATAGAAGTAGGTCGACTTCTCCGGCATGGTCTGGCCGGCTAGACACACGGCTTGCACATCGGCGAGGTCGGGCGGGTTCATGAGGAATGCCACCTGCGCTCCCTGTTCGACGGCATGCAACGCGGCCACATCGTCGTGCATGTACGCCAGCCGCCCGTCCTGCGCTGCGGCGGTGACGTCGATACCGATGAGCCCCCGCAGGATGACGCTGTCGAGGATCGGCACGTCGAGCCGGCGCACCACGGCGTGGAGATGCCCGGCGTACTGATCGGCCACCGCAGAGTCATCGAGGGTTGCCAGCACGAGATCGTCTGCCCCGGCCGAGACGACACCGAACCGGCCCAACCGAGGCGGCTCATGCAGCGCGGCGAGGAATTCCTCGCGCGCCGACCGTGGAAAGTGTCGCAAACCGAAGTGCCGCTGCAGCTGCGCCGTGAACTTCGGGGCGTCGAAGCTCGCCGACTTCGACAGCACGCGGTGCGTGGGTAAGATCACCAGTCCGGGGTGGCTCATGCTGGTGACATACATGAGCACGAAGTTGTAGGGTGCATCCGGATCGTGACCGCCCTGCGCGCGGCGTTCCTCGGAATACGCCAGCGCCGTTTCATATCGGTGGTGACCGTCGGCAATGACGATCGACTCCTCCGCCAGCGCTGCGGAGATGGCCTCGATCACGCTCGCCTCGGTGAGCAGCCACAACCGGTGGCGCACATTGGCGTCGTCTCGCACGTCGATGTCGGGCGGCCGTGTGGCCGCGACCCCCGTCGCCGCATCGAGCACTTGCGGCTTGTCGGCGAACAGCGCGAACAGCGGGCTCAGGTTTGTCCGGCAGGCGCGCAACAGGCGCATGCGATCTTCCTTCGGCCGCGCCAGCGTGCGTTCGTGCGGGCGGATCTGGCCGGAAGAAAACGGCTCCACCCGGACGATGCCGATGATGCCCTCCCGCTGGCGCGCCTCGCCGTTGGGGAGCACGAAGTCTTCGACGTAGCGGCACAGCGCCGGCGCCTTGTCGCGCACCAGCACGCCGTCACGCTGCCAGGCGTGCAGTAGCTGCGCGGCCGTAGCGTACCGATCGGCCGAACGGTTGAGAATGAGACGGATCACGTTGCGCTCGCTGCGCTCGTACAGCACGTCGCGATGCGCTTCGGGGATCACGTCGTAGGGCGGTGCCACCACGGCAGCGAGATCACCGATCACTGCCGGGTTGTACCGCAGAGGACGGAACGGACGTAGCATCACCATGAGTTACACCAACTAGGAATCATCTGATTTCCTCACCTTGACCCTCTCCCGGGGGGAGAGGGAACCCTGAATGAACCGTCATCGCCTTCGGCTCGTGGGGTTTGGACTTTGGACTTGTGCGCCAGCGCAGCACAAACCTCGTTCACTGAAACAGCGCCTTCGCGGATCACCTTCAACCCGGCGCGCAGATCAACGACGGTCGACGCCGGCTCGCCATCGAGCGTACCGCCGTCGAGGTAGTAATCGACCCGGGTGCCGAAATACACCCGGGCTTCGTCCGCTCGCAGCGGTGGCCGCCTCGCGGCCGGGTTGGCGCTCGGCGCGGTGACGGGCCGACCCAAGGCCCGTACCAAGGCCGTCGCCAGGGGATGACTGGACAGCCGTACCCCGATGCCGTCGCCTCCGCCGGTCAGTGCAGGTGCCACCGACGCGCGGGCGCGCAGCACCAGTGTCAGCGGGCCTGGCCAGAAGCGGTGCATCAACGTGACGGCCTCGGGCGAGATCTCGGTAGCCAGATCACGCAGCATATCGACGCCCCCAATCAAAACGGCAACGGGCTTCCCGCGCTCTCGCACTTTCAACTCGATGAGCCTCCGCAGCGCCAGCGGATTGCAGGCATCGGCGCCGAGGGCGTAGAGCGTTTCAGTCGGATACACGACGATGCCGCCGTCCGCCAGCACGCCCGCCGCGGTCGCGAGGGCCTCATCATTGCGGCGGCTGCCGTTGTCCCTTGAGGCGGACATCCCTCTCCTCGACTTGGCGGGCCAGCTCGGTTTTGAATGTGGCCAGGCGCGCGGCGAGATCGTCGTCGTGCAGCGCCAAGATTTCCAGCGCCAGGATCGCTGCGTTCTCGGCCCCGGCCTTCCCGACAGCCATCGTCGCCACCGGCACGCCGGGCGGCATCTGCACCGTCGCCAGCAACGCGTCGAGTCCGTGCAGACTGCCGGTCTCCAGCGGCACACCGATCACGGGCAGGGTGGTGTGCGCCGCCACCACGCCCGCGAGATGCGCCGCCAATCCCGCGCCGGCGATCAGCACATGCAGCCCGCGCTGACGCGCCGAGCTGGCGTAGGCTGCGGTGCGCTCCGGTGCGCGGTGGGCCGACGTCACAGTGACCTCGTACGGTACGCCGAAGGCATCCAGCCGTTGCGCGGCGGCGCGCATGACTTCCCAATCACTGTCGCTGCCCATGAGAATAGCGACACGCGGCGCCGGCTGCTGTGAGGCACCGTCGTGCGATCGCGATGAGGTCGGATCAGGGGTAGTCATGCATGCTGTTCCAAGGCGTGGTAACCGATATCGCGGCGGTAGTGGATCCCGTCCCAGTGAATCTGTTCCGCGCCGTGATAGGCTTCAGCTACGGCATCACGCACCGTGGCACCGAGCGCGGTCACGCCCAACACGCGGCCGCCGTTGGTGACGATGACATCGTCGCGCTGCACCGTGGCGGCGTGGAAGACGGTGCCGTCTTGCCACCCGCGCAGCGCATCGAGACCGCGGATGACCTTGCCCTTTTCGTAGGTACCGGGATAGCCGGCGGCGGCGAGAACGACGCAGGCGGCGGCGCGCGTGTCCCACTCCACCTTGACCTCCGCCAGACGGGCGTCGATGCACGCCTCCATCAAATCCACCAAATCACTCTTGAGACGGACCATCAACGGCTGGCATTCTGGATCGCCGAAGCGGGCGTTGAACTCCAGGACCTTCGGACCACTCTCAGTGATGATCAAGCCGGCATACAGCACGCCGCGATAGTCCAGCTTCAATTCGTTGAGACCCTTTACCACCGGCTCCATGATATCGTGCATGATGCGGTCGTGCAGGGCTGGGGTGACGATGGGCGCGGGCGAGTATGCGCCCATGCCTCCGGTGTTCGGTCCGGTCTCGCCGTCGAAGGCGCGCTTGTGGTCCTGCGAGGATGCCAGCGGCAGGACCGTGTGACCGTCGGTCAAGGCGATGAAGGAGACCTCCTCGCCTTCGAGGAACTCCTCGACGACCACGCGCTCGCCGGCGTCGCCGAAAATGCGAGTGCGCATGATTTCGTCGATGGCGTCTTCGGCCTGCTTGACGGTTTGGCAGATCACGACACCTTTGCCGGCGGCGAGGCCGTCGGCTTTGACCACGATCGGTGCGCCGACCTCCGCGACATAGCGGGCCGCTTCGTCCGCATCCGAGAAGGTGCCGAAGAACCCCGTCGGCACGTTGTGACGCCGCAACAGTTCCTTGGTAAATGCTTTGCTCCCCTCGATCCGCGCCCCAGCGCGCGTGGGGCCGAAGATGCGCAGCCCCTGGCGCTGAAACTCGTCCGCGATCCCCAGCGTCAGCGGTAGCTCGGGTCCGACGATGGTGAGGTCAATACGCTGGTCGCGCGCGAAGCGCACCAGCGCGGCGACGTCGTCCGCTGCCAGCGGTACGAGCTCGGCGACCTGAGCGATGCCGGCATTGCCCGGCGCACACAAGACGCGCTTCACGCGCGCTGACTGGCGGATCTTCCATGCCAGCGCATGTTCGCGCCCGCCGCTGCCGATGATGAGGATGTTCATTGTCGGGTGAGCCAGTGAGCCGGTGCGCCGGTGCACCGCTGAACGCAGATGCACCCGGAGGCAACGTCACAGCTGCAGCGAGTGGTCACTTTTGATCTCGTAGGATTCATTTCGCACTGGCACACTGACATACCGGCTCACAGGCGGACCCGTCAATGCCGGAAGTGCCGCACCCCGGTGAATACCATGGCGAGGTTGAGCCGGTCGGCGGCGGCGATGACTTCTTCATCGCGCACACTACCACCGGGTTGCACGATGGCGGTGGCCCCGGCCTTCGCCGCCTCCTCGACGCCGTCGGGGAACGGGAAGAACGCGTCGCTTGCCAACACAGAGCCCTTCAAGGAAATACCGACTCGTGCGGCCTTGTCACGCGCTGCGTGTACCGGATCGACGCGCGAGGTCGCGCCGCCACCGAGCGCCAGCGTGCGGTGTGCTTCGACGAAGGCTATGGCGTTCGACTTCACGTGCTTGACCACCTTGAGCCCGAATGTCAGGCCGGCGTACTCGTCGGCGGTCGGCGGGCGCTTGGTCGCGACCCGGGCGGCGCGCGCGTCTTCCATGGCGCGGTCAGCGTCCTGCACCAGCAGTCCGCCGAACACACCGCGGATGTCGCGCCCATGCTGCCGCATCGCGTCGGGATGCCAGCGCATCAAACGCCGGTTCTTCTTCTTGCGCAGGAACTCAAGGGCGTCGGGGGCGAACTCCGGCGCGATCAGGACCTCGGTGAAGATCTCATCCACCTCGCGCGCCAGATCGAGCGACCAAGTCCTGTTGGTGACGATGATACCGCCGAACGGGGAGTCGGGATCTGTGGAAAACGCGCGGCGATACGCCTCCAGAACGGCCGATGCCGTCCCGACACCGCACGGCGTGTTGTGCTTGAGGATGGCGGCGGCCGCCTCGGCATCGTCGATGAACTCGAGCATCAGAAACAGGGCCGCGTTGATATCGACGATGTTGTTGTACGACAGTTCCTTGCCGTGCAGCTGCTCGACGGCGCGAAAGAAGTCGCCGTACAGAGCCGCTTGTTGGTGCGGGTTCTCCCCGTAGCGCAGGTCTTGCGCCTTGCTCAGCCCGATGTGCACCGTGTCGCTGAAGGCTTTGCGGCCGCCATCGTCCAGGCTGCCGAGGTAATCGGCGATGGCGCCGTCGTAGTGCGCTGTGGTGGCAAACGCCTTGCGCGCCAGTCGCGCGTTGGTCGCGGCGGAGACCGCGCCTCCGTCACCGCGCATCTCTTCGATGATCGCCGAGTAGTCGGCGGGATCGACGACGACGGTGACGTCGTGATGGTTCTTCGCCGCCGAGCGCACCATCGAGGGGCCGCCGATGTCGATGTTCTCGATGGCCTCCTCCAGGCTGCACTGCGGACGGGCGACGGTGGCTTCGAAAGGATACAGGTTG
>Ga0315281_10011942_pt1 | contig 11861 bp, 25 predicted proteins | sample YL17G07_0_MG_FD_204540 | JGI IMG/M metagenome (GOLD analysis project Ga0315281, IMG submission 204540) | Sediment microbial communities from Yellowstone Lake, YNP, Wyoming, USA - YL17G07_0 | ecosystem: Environmental > Aquatic > Freshwater > Lake > Sediment | place: USA: Wyoming | collected... | reverse complement strand
TGCTCGGGGCGTTTTTCGGGCTGTACGTAGCGAACAAATTGAAGAGGTAGACATGGGATACTCCGCAAAAATCTTAGCTGACTCTGTTTCACCGGACGGCGTGCGTTTGACCTCCTTCGAGGTAACGTTCCCGCGCATCGTTCTTGCGGAGTTCAACACGCACCGGGTCTTCAGCCGAAACTCGGCGTCGAGTCGAGCGATCCCTGTCGAGAAGATGATCGAGCGCGTGATGACGGACCCGTACATCCCGAGCAGCTGGGGCAAGAACCAGAAGGGGATGCAGGCGGGTGAAGACTTGGATGCTGTGTCCGCCGAGTTCGCAGAAGGCCATTGGTTGTCGGCGCGTAATTCTGCTGTCGCGTATGCCCAAAAACTGTTGAATGAGGGTGTCCACAAGCAGCTCACCAACCGGCTTCTCGAACCTTTTCTCTATCACACGGTCATCGTGACAGCGACGGAGTGGAGCAACTTCTTCCACCTGCGTTGCAACCCTATGGCGCACCCAGATATCCAGATTCCGGCGCGTATGATGCAGGATTTGTACGAGAAGAACGAGCCGGAGAAGCTCCAATACGGTGAGTGGCACTTACCACTCATCGGCCCCGATGATTATGCCGCCGCCTTCGAGCACGATCGCCAAGGCGGAGACAGTCAAGCGCTGATGCAAACGATGTGCAAGGTATCGGTCGGCCGCTGCGCCCGCGTCAGCTACCTCACACACGATGGCAAGCGAGACCTCGACGCCGATATAGCGCTGCATGACTCGTTGCTTGTCGCAGGGCACATGAGCCCGTTCGAGCACGTCGCGCGACCGGCGACATGGGAGGATCGCGCAGAAGACGAGGACGGGTCTTTCAGAGACCCAGCCGAGCACGACAACTTCTTCGGCAACTTCCGCGGCTGGATCCAGTACCGCAAGACCATCCCCGGTGAAGCTGACATCTTAGGCGCCCGCTGACCTTGCCCACGAGCACGTTTTGCGAGACAATAGCAACCCAACACGACACGGCACAACAGACGGAGGACACATGAAAGACAACAAGAAGACCGCCACCGGCGTCAATGCTCTCTCCAAGCTAGTCTCGGGCAGTGGGGCCCCACCCGCGAACGAAGACGCGGACGACGCGAAGCTAGAAGCAGACGTCGGAAAGATGCTTGAGTTGGTCGAAAGCCTGGCTGGAGAGGACGTCTTCGACATGCAGATCCTCATCGAGGCCTGCGCCGAAGAGTTGCGCGAGCAGATCCGCGACCTCATCGAGGCTGACAGATGAGCACGGATGGTGGCCGCACGCCTGCGTCACCCATCATTACGCAACCGGCTAGGCGCGATGTGGGCTCTCGCGACGTCTTGAAGGGACATCCGGGAGATCCGCCGAAGGCCGAACCGATCGACAAGCCAAGTGTCAGCGGCTACGGCGACCCGCAGACGGTCGAGCGCATCATTTCTAAGCTGTGTCGCGAGTTGATGCCGGGAGCAGGCGACATTGACAGTTTCGTAACCGGCGTGAAGGCAGAGCTAGTTCGACTGAAAGAGAAGAGCGAGCGATTGATAGAGGAACGTCCGGTTCTCAGTAACGGCGCCGCAGTGGAGTTCTTGTGCCGAGAGTTCGCAGTCTATCTGCCTGGCGGGATGCGGCACATCGACATGACACTCGTTGATGTTGTTCGGGTGTTGAAAGAGCGTCTCGATCGCACAAGCGGTGTTGAACCCAGACCATCCTCGGCACCGCACAGAAATCTACCAACAAAGCAGCGCGTAACCAGTTTCCGCATGGATGCAACAATAGACGCTGCGCTCAAGGACGCCCCGTTGGACGCACCCGCCGCCGTCGAGATCTTGGAGGTCTGCTTGGACCTCGCGGTCTTTCTCATGCGAAAGAACGCGGCCTATGGTAACAGCGCGTTGCAACCGCTGCGCATCATGTCGAAGGCAAACGCCGAGGAGCAGATCCGTGTCCGCATGGATGACAAGCTCAACCGCATGGTGCAAGGCAAGACTGACAGTGAAGACCCTGCGCAGGACTTCGTCGGGTACTGGGTTTTATTGCGGGTGCTGAAGCTTTTGGCGCAACAGCCGGCAGAGCAACCCGAATCAAGCAACACCGAAGCCCCGGTAGAGCGCCCAGGAAACGGGGTGAATCATGGCTGAGAAAATCACACATGAACGGGCGCGTGCTGCATATCAATCCGTCAGAAGCGTGGGGGTGTTACATCCAGTCGAAGAAAACGATGTGCTGTTGTGCTACATCAACCAATGTGAGGCGCACGAACTAGAACTCGCTGAAGAGGCGATCGGCTACAGCAACGAACTCGAGGCGTTGCAGAAAGAGCTGCAAGCCCGCTCGTTCGCGGCGGGCAACATCGCCATCGATGAGACCGCGTCGGCCTTCACTTTGCGCTCCGCTCTGGTCGACGTCGTACGGGACAACGAGAAGCTGAAAGCAGAGCTCGTCACACTGCGAGCAGCGCAGGCACAGGAGAAGGAACATGGCCGTTGACCCCTACCAGCTACTTCAAGCGCTCGAGGATAAGCTTCCGATGCTCTCGGACGCCGATCAGCAGTTCGTTGTAGGCTGCCAGGCAACGCTGAACATCGCGCAAGAACCGCTCAAACCCGAGCAGGTCGCTCGCCTGATCGCGATCGTCAACACAGTGCGCGCCACCGAACACAACACCATGGGCCTTGGGGCTCCGCTGTCTCTCACACAGGTCTTCAAAGACCTCTCGGGGGCCGTACACATGCTGACGCCAAATGAGCATGCCCTAGCGCTCAAACTCTCGCGGCAGTTTTCGAAAGGCGTAGCCATCGAGCAGGTGGACATGGAGAAGCTGTTCAACATCCACGCGGCCAAGGGGTTCTGAGAGGTTGTGATGCAAAAACCCCTGGCCTACTTAGCAGTCGAAGCCCTCAACGCCGCGCGGCGTTGGGCGCTGTCGCGTTTCAAGCTTCGGCAGGTTCTCGACAGCAAGACCGCTACCGCCGCCGCGGTTGAGAAGGCCAAGCTCGACTACCGAAAGAATTCGGACGGGCTTGAGAAGCTGATGCTCGACCTTGAGAAGCACCTCGCGGAAAACGGCCAGCGGCTCTCAGCCGCCGCGAGAGCAGCTCCAGGCTCGAAGTCTCCCTTCCCTTGGAAGTCGTTCTTGGGGGCGGTCGCAGAAGGCGCCAAGGCGCTCGAGCAGGCTGTTTCGAAGACTCCGATGGCCGGTGTCTCTGCCCCCGCAAGTGACGGCTTCATTCGCGCTGAGGTCGTGAACGTCACTGAGAAAAGCAAGACATGACCCACACCCTGATAGTCCAGACACAGAACAACCGGCAGACGCTGGTGCTCAAGTACGCTTCCAAGAAAGAGGCGCTCTCCGTCGCCAGTCAAGCGATCGAACGCGGGTACATTCAAGCCAACGATTTCTATTGCACGCTCGGGCAGGGTTGCATCCTGCATGTAGAGAGCGACCCACCTCTCATACCCGACCCGTCCACTCCGCCGCCCGTGCACTCGACCTACGTCGTAGCCTCGATGTACGGTGGGCGGTTCACTGTTGGCTTCTCAACCGAGTTGGAAGCCACCAACGCAATTCTCAGAGCAGTCAAGACCGGAGTCTTCGAGCAGAGCTTCAATAACGGAGAGGAGACGCTCTTCATCTACGCGGAGCCCGGGGCCTGCTACATGAAGCTGACAGCCGAGGTCTACGCAAAGGCGCAAGAGGCGGCGGAACCTCCACCCAAGTCGCGTGTGACACTGGATTGAGAGAGGTAGAAGATGCGCAGCAGCCTGTCTGAGGGTGAGAGAATTCGAGCGCGTGAGATGATTACTCGGCTCAGGTCAACGATTGATTCTATCGCGAAAGATATTGCGACTTCGGATATACAGATCGGGCTTGAGCCAGCACAAGCCCTGATCACGACGTCCACGCTTCTGGTCATGACGCTCGCCAGATTGGACGCTTATCAACACGCCGAGAAGGAGTAGAAGATGCAACTCATTCGGCTAGGGACACAAGGTGAAGACGTCGCTCGCTGGGTAACGTTTCTCATCGGTCAAAAGTGCTACAGTCTGCCTGTGGCCTCATACTTCTCCGCCGATGTGGAGGCAGCAACGAAGCGTTATCAGCTTGCTCGGCATCTTCTTGCAGACGGCATCGTTGGCAACCAGACCTTGAACGCGGCGACCACGGACGGTTTTGCGCTCTTCGTTCAACCAATAGATAGCGACAACAAAGAAAGTCAGTATTGGCCACCTAGGCCATGGGACTTGAGCATCTTGGACGACGCCGGTCGCCGCGAGAAGTTCGGGTCTTTTTCGTATACAGCGATGCCGAGCGCAGCGAACCCAGAGGCTGTTAAGATTGAGTCTGCATGGGTGTCGGCCAACATCGAGCTGATTTCCGTACCAGACGTCGCGGCACAGCCGCCGTTTCCCTCGCATATCTCGCTACATAAGCTAGCAAAGGAGCCTTTCCTTCAGCTGATCAAAACCTGGAGTGATATGAAGATGCTTGATCGAATCTTGACCTGGGACGGTGGTTTCTCACCAAGATTCAAGCGCGGTAGCGTAACAAGCCTGAGTAACCACGCCTGGGGCACGGCCTTCGATATCAACGCACCGTACAACGCGCTCGGCACCATCCCAGCACTCGTCGGCAAGGACGGCTGCGTACGAGAGCTTGTACAGGCCGCCAACACCTTGGGCTGGTACTGGGGCGGGCACTTCTCCTCCAGGCAAGACGGGATGCACTTCGAGCTCGTTCGGGTGTAGGATCTTTGCACGGAGCAAGCTATGGCCGGAGACGACTACAAGCTGAGTAGCAAGCGTTGGTTTCACGGCGAGACAACGTCGCGGAAGGCCTTTGACGATCAACGTTGGGACCGCGATCGCTCGATGGCTAGCCCAAACGAAAACGGGCCTGGTCTATACTTCACGTCCTCCCAAAGTGAGGCGAGAAACTACGGGCCTTTCGTTTACGAGGCGTTGACGCGATCAAATTTCAGACTCTTGCATTCTAAGGTGAAGCCAACACGACGCCTCTTGCGAGACCTCTGGGTCTCGGCGAACAAGGAGGACAGGCAGATCTTTCTCGACAACTGGAACACAACGCTACCCGCCGAGGCCTTCGAGCAGTACGCCAAGCAGCACACCGCCTTTGCTGCTGCGGTCTCGCTCTATGGCGACCTTATTCGAAGACCAGGGGAGTGGGTTGAGGCGATGCGTTTCGCTGGCTTTGACGGAACGGTCATCGACCGCGCGTTGGGGGTGAAGCATCTTGTCGTGTGGAGCCCCGAGAAACTCGTGATTCGAGAGCTGCCTCCGGGAGGGGTGTGATGGTCGACCTACTCAAACTCCCGGTGCTTGAGCGCGCGTTCGTTATTCGACGCAATTTCCCAAAAACGTGCGGCAACTGCGGAGCTCGTTACACGTTCAAGCAGTGGCAGAGTTTACCTAACCCCAGGCCTTGGCGGTTTCCTTGGGGGGAAGAGCAGGAGCTGCGCGAGTGTGTTTGCGGTTCAACGCTAGCGATTCTTGTTGTCGAAGGGGAGCCTGAGACATGACCAAGATAATCTCCGACCAAGAGGAAGACCTCTACGGCCGCGCTTTCGCCGCAGGTAAAGCTGCAGGTCTCATGGAGCAGTCCGTACTTGTTGCGCACTTGCGCGAGCTTGTACAACGCGACTCAGACAGGATCATCAAGCTGGTCTCGACCATCAACGCGTTGCGCGAGATGGCGCAGCGGGAAGAAGAGCTGGATGGTATTAAGCTCTTGCGCATGTCGAAGGCGCTCGATGCTTTGGTCGAGGCCTTCGCGTTGGAGAAGGTGTGAGCCTCCGTGATGACATGCCTGGGCTCATCGACAACGCTGAGATGTTGGCGGTTGGCGGGCTTGCAGGACGTTGCGATTGGTCGACGAAGAGCGCGTCTCGGTTGTGGGCCGCGATCGTACGTGTTCATCATTGGTGGCGGGATGCCGAGCTCTATCGGCACCAGTGCGAGGTGTTGACGCGTGAGAACGACGGTTTGCGCGCGGACATCGAGCGGTTGACGCTGGAGCTCGAGCAGCAGGTATGAGTATTGACGCCCACGAGGTCGCCCCCAAGCTCTATGTCGGCAGCGTCCCGATGAGCAGTTTGCGCTGGCACTTCGACACCGTCGTCCTGTGCGCTGAGGAAAACCAAGACATCGACACGGACATCGAGACGATTCGAGCGCCGCTCGATGATGGTCGCGTGACACCGCAGCTGCGCCGTACCGCGCTCTGGGCCGCGCGCAAGGTCGTCAAACACCTCAAGGCAGGCAAGCGCGTCCTGGTGACGTGCACCGCCGGCATCAACCGCAGCTCGCTTGTCGCCGCGCTGGCGCTCATGCAGCTCGGGACGCCGGCAGGCCTGGCCATCTCGACGATTCGACAGCGGCGTAGGCCGCCAGGGGGTTTTACGCCGCTGTCGAACTACCACTTCGAAGCGTGGTTGAGGACGCTTGGGGAGAAGGTCCAAGGATGAAGCGCGCGATGAAACCTAGGCCCTGCCCGCGGTGCAAAGGAACGCGTGTCGAGGCTGGGGGCCGAAAGGTATCGAAATGGGTTGAGAACGTGCTCGTCGAGAAGTTCGTTCTTGATCTCTGCAAGCTCTGCCACGGTCGCGGGACTGTCCTGCGCGGCTGAGCCCCGGTGCGCCTCGTGTCTACCTCTGGCGCCTGTTCGCCGCCTCTAGCCGCCGTGCGGCGCCGCGCCCCGGGGTTCAACCTACGAAAACCCAGGGCACGCGAGCCGAGCCTACAAGGTCGCCTAGAGCGCGGGCCCGCGCGCCGAGCCCTTGTGACCCGGGCCCGGATCCAGACCCGAGCCCTATTTAGGGGCTCGGATCTATTGAAGGGGCTCGCATTTTCTGAAAAAAGGGCTCAGAATTAACCAGAAACAATAGCAATCAAATGTCCCGTTTTGCCAAGGTAACTATATGAAATCATTAGGTTTTTTGGGATTTAGGGGTTTTGTCGGTAACACATGTTACCGTATGAATAATGACAATCGGGGCTCGTCTCTAATGCGAGCCCAAAAGATGGGCTGAGACCCGGCCCGAGCCCTAACCCTATGGGGGCCCGCAAAACCGAGCCTAGATCGTTCTTTTCAGCCGAAAACCCGAGCCCCGCGCGACCTTTTGAAGGTCGGCGCGAGCCGGGTTTGACCCACCCACGGACCCTAGACCGCGGCACGCGCGAGGATCACGGGTTGGGAACGGTTGCGACTTGAGCAACGGTGCGCCGTTGCGAGCCTTGGACGTCCAGCAAGCGTCCAGGAACGTGTGCGCAGCGTCGGATCTCCGGCTTCGGCCGTGAGCGTTCGAGGCTGCGCACGTTCGAGGCTCGGTCCTGCCCAGTGCGGCACCGAGCCTCGAACGTGCGCCCATGACGGGACACAAAGGAGCTTTGAAGCATGCGACACGTAGTAGAGGTCACCTACGAGGGCTACGACCGAGATGTAGACGACACGATCCGAAAAGCCGCAAAGAGATGGGATGACGGTTCGGGCGCATCTTTTCTGCGCGGCAAGACTGTCAGAGATCTCACCTTCTCTTTCTATACGGGACCCGCCGCGCGACGTGCCTGCGCCAGAATCCGACGCATTCGCGGTGTGCGAGTGCAGGTGTTGTCATGACCGACGCAGTCCTACGAAGCCAAGGCCTGTACGCGCAAGGCGCGCGTTGCGGCCATATCGACGGCAAGGCCCGTTGCGGCGTCTACGTTCTGGCCGAAGAGTACGACGCCAGCGACGTTGCGGCCGTCAACGCTCGAACCGACTACCGATCAGAGCGCGAGCGTCTGACATGGACTCGGGGCTACCGCGAGGGCTACAGACTGGGCGCCGCGGGCTACGCGCTCGCGGCCGAGGTTGAAGCCGCCGCGCTACCGTGAACGCAGGCCGTAGCGCGTGAGGGTCAAGCCTCGCGCGTTGCAACGTGCGGTCACAAAGGAGATCTCAACATGAAACCCAGCAACGTCGATGTTTTCACCGAGGCTTACATCGAAGCCGCGCTCTGGTCATCAACTGATGACGAAGGCAACCCACTGGACAGCAACTACACCGTTGACAGCATCGCGCCAGAAACTCTCGAACGCATGCGCGCAGACTGCGCGGCGTTTTTGGCCGAGTGCGAGGGCATCATCGACAGTTGCGAGCCGAGCTACACGGGTTGTAGCAAGTGGGCATATGCCGGTCACGATTTCTGGCTCACGCGCGTCGGCAGCGGCGTCGGCTTCGGGGATGGTGACTGGCCGGAACCCGAAGCGAACAAGCTCACCGAGGTGAGCAAGCGCTTCGGCAACGTCGACTTATGCATCGGTGACGATGGTTTGATTTACGGCTACGGCTACTGACACAGAGTTACAAAGGAGGATCTATGTCTACTCAACTCTACAAGATCGTACGCAATCACTTCGACTCGCAACGGGCCGGGATCAAGATCGTTCGGCAAGGGCTGACGCTAACGCAGGCGCGCGAGCACTGCCGCAACCCAGAGACGAGCGCACGGACGTGCAAGCGCGCCGAGAACGTCAAATACACTGAGGATCACGGTTCGTGGTTCGATAGTTACGAAGAGATGTGAGGCGTTGATCTCGCAAGCATGCAACATGCGGTCACAAAGGAGGATCACAATGGTTAAAGTAGGTAGAGATCTACGCGAGCGTTTCGCGTTCTTTCAGGAACACGCTGGGTACATCATCGGTGAGCGCGCGCGTTGTGCGCTGCACCTAGCTCGGGCCGAGCTTGCGGCAGAAGACAGCGGCTGGGCGGTCGAATGGGAGTGGGAGCAAGATATAGATGATTCGTGGATGAGTGAGGCAGAGCGCGCGAAAGATCATGAGTGGACGTGCGCGTTACTCAAAGACGCGGGAGGCAACGTGCTCGCGTCGCTGGGCGGTATCTGCGACGCCGACCGTACGTATCGCCGTGTTGTCGAGGCCGAGCTCGCGGACGAGGCTCTAGCCTCAGAGCGACACGAAGTGCGCAAGGCGCGAGAATGCGCGGCGTGTTTGGCATTGTGAACGCAGGCCGCAAAGGAGAGATCCATGTTGAAACGGATCAAACACGCTCACGCACTCGAACTAGCGCCGATGCCAAGAAAAGACACAGATAAGGTGTTCGTCACAATTGACGCGCTCTCAAAAGAAGAGCTCCGGCTTTTCATGGAGCAGGTGGTCCTGAATTTCTTTCGACAAGACGGCGACGAAAAAACGTCGCACTGGGACCTGCAGAAAGATCTGAATGGCGCCGACGTGATCAACGATATTACGTTGGCCCTGCCCAAGGCTGTGCTCGACGCAGTTGCCGCCGTGACACCCAGAAAGTGAGACGAAGATGAAAACGCAAACCGTCCTATTCTTCTGCGCGGTCTTGGCCGCCTGTGGCGGCAGCAATGCGCATAGCAAGACTGTCACATCGAGCTGCGCGACCGGCTCGCACCTGTGCACCTGCTTCGGCAACGACACCTGCGACGGCAAGTTGACCTGCGTCCTACCCGAGCAGGTCTGCGCGACCGAGGCCGAAGCCCAGGCAGACGGCGGCATTGCGGCCGTCCTGGTCGGCTTCGGGCGGGAGGTCGACGCGGGCAGCTCCGGCAGCCTGGGCCGGGTAGACGGCGGAACTGGCGGGCAGCTGGACGGTGGCGCACCCCCGCGCGACGGCTCGACGGCCACAGCGGATGCAGGGCCTGGTGACGGCTCAACCCCGGTAGGAGACGCCGCGGCCGCGTTGCCGCACGAGCTCTTTATCGGGAAATGGACGTGTACCGAGACCGACACCACGGATTCGGCGGGACGGATTTTGAATCCACCACGGGTGAGTATCAATCCCGTAGAGATCACTGCCGGATACGATGTCCGGTATGGGACAGCCGGCATCGACCTCTTTATCTACGCGTTTACGCGTTTCGACAGCAACACACTGGTGGCGTCGAAAACAAACGCAAACGCTGGTGCCACTTACACCGTGCAATTAAGGTCGGTCGCAGCCGACGCGTTGTCTGGCGCATACACAGTCTCATCGGACCCGAAGATGCAGGCCAGTTGGGCCTGCACAAGGAAGTGACCATGTTTACCACACACCTCGGGCAGGCGTTCGACCATATGGCATTGAGCATTTTTCAAGAGGGGCTCCAAGAACTAGGTGTCGATCTGAAGGCTGGATGCGTTCTGGGCGTCTGGTACGTCGAGGTCACGTACCGGTTGACCCAAGAGAAGCTGTGCGGGACCGGACCCAACATCACCGACGCGATCTTCGACGCAATCTGGCATCAAGAGAGTACGGAGAAGGCTGAGTAACTGCAGGGCGGCACTTACCGCCCCGAAACAGGAGAGTGGGACATGACGACCTACGAGACGAAATCCACGCGCGAACTGCTCGAAATCGGTCTCGCTATCCGCGAGGGTCGTGCCTATGGCATAGAGGCTGACATAGGGGACGTGGTGGAGACGCTGCGCGGCCGAGATACACAGAGCGCTCGCGAGGCGATCGCGATCCTGGGCTATTCAGATTCAGAGTCACTGACGCGGCCTGACGCGGTCTGAGTGACGGAGCGAGGCTCTTGCGGGAGCCTGGCTCGGGTACTCAGCCCGACACAAGAAAGAAAGACAGAAAATGGAAATTCGTAATCTTGACCAGGTCATCCAGCACGCAACCGAGGCTGTGGACGCAAGCTCGAACGAAGTGCGACGTGCACTCGGGCTGGTAGTGCAGGCAGAGACCTTGGCAGAGCGCGCGAACGCTGCCGAGGCGTTGCGCATTGCGCTGGTCGCGCAGGCATCGGGGTTCGAGTGCGGGGCCCACGACGGGGCTACATTCGTCGCGCGCAAGGCAGCCGCCAAAGCGGCGCTGGCGGCGTGGGATGAATCGCGCACCGGCGAGTACGTTATCGAAGTCGGCTCGACTCGCATCACGACGACGCGCGAGCTCTGGGACCAACTGTGCGAGTATCACACCCGCAGAGGTCTCAGCGAAGAGGGTGTGCGTGCGGTGGCCGCGGCTCTGGCCGAGGGTCTGATTGGAGAGGCCGCGGTCTTACGCGCGGTGGCAATAGCAGCCGGGCGAAAAGCGGAGCGGCAAGCGCAACACGCCGCGCTAGAAGTCGCGAAGCTGGAAGCGAAAGCCGCCGATGATCACGCTCGCGCAGCGTACTTGCAGGCTAAGTCGGTCAAAGCTGTCTAAGAGCACAACTACCAACAACAAAAGGAGACGGGACATGTTCAGGTTTTTTCAAGACGTGAACGACGAAGTGAGCAGTCTGCTCGACCTTGCGCTGCAGCATCGTGCGGCCGAGGCCCCGGCCACTCGCGCGAAGAAAGCGCTTGCGTGGTGCGTGGGATACCCGGTCGGCGTGGCCATCGGCGCCGGCATCTACGTGGGGCGGTTTCTGGCGAGTCGAAAGACTGCAGGTTGATCGAAGCCTTGCGCGGACAATACCAAAACGGTATTGTCCGCCGCACGGGCAAATGCAACCTTGTACGGTTGCTGGCAGAAGCCAGGGCGGAGGGGGCCTCGACCTCTAACCCACTTGTGTCCCTCTCCTCTCTGGCTTCTGCGAAAATACAACCGGAGTCTATCTCTTCTGCAACACAAGGAGGCTGCATGCAGAACCTCGCACCCAGCACCGAAACAGACGCCCCGAGCTACCGCAGTTTGTGGCTTGATTACAGGGACGTGATTGACACGATCGCAGCAGCTCTTGCTTACGAAGACGGGTTCTCGCTGAAGAGCTTGGAGACCGCAGCGGTACGTCGCTATCTGGCGCTCGGTGCGGCAGCAACATGGGTTTTGGTAGAGAAAGGCTTGCTTCCGGAAGAAAACCCCGAGGAGCTTTCGGTCGAGGTTGAAGAATT
>Ga0315281_10011941_pt1 | contig 11861 bp, 7 predicted proteins | sample YL17G07_0_MG_FD_204540 | JGI IMG/M metagenome (GOLD analysis project Ga0315281, IMG submission 204540) | Sediment microbial communities from Yellowstone Lake, YNP, Wyoming, USA - YL17G07_0 | ecosystem: Environmental > Aquatic > Freshwater > Lake > Sediment | place: USA: Wyoming | collected... | reverse complement strand
TACCTTTTCTTCCTTTAGTTCGGGAATATTTTTTAATTCCTGTATAACTTTTTCAGGATTAGCATTAGCAAGATCTATTTTGTTAATTATAGGAATTATTTTTAAATTATTTTTTACAGCTAAATGAATATTGGATAAAGTTTGTGCTTGCACGCCTTGAGATGCATCAATAATTAACAAAGCTCCTTCACAGGCTGCCAGACTACGAGATACTTCATAATAAAAATCTATATGTCCAGGAGTATCAATTAAATTTAAAATATATTCCTTTCCATCTTTAGAGTGATAATATAATCTTACCGCTTTTGATTTAATAGTAATGCCCCTTTCTCTTTCTAAATCCATGTCATCTAATATTTGCTCTTTTTTTTCTCTTTCGGGGATGGTTCCAGTATATTCTAATAATCTATCCGCTATAGTTGATTTCCCGTGATCGATATGAGCAATTATAGAAAAATTTCTAATATTATTAATATTACAATGATAATCTTTTAACATTATTTAACTTCTACCCTTTAAGATTATTTTTATATTTTGTTTTAAACTCCTAATTTCTGGGATACCAAAAATATAACTGCTAATATAATATACCATACTACCAGTTAAAATAGAGGCGGTGATTTGAATAATTTGATTAAATTTATGATTTAAATTCAATACACTACCTAAATAATTATTCACTAAGAAACAGCCTATTCCTAAAAATATGGATGATAAAATAATTTTTATTAGAAATGATGCTTGAGATCTCAATTCAATATTTCCAATTTTCTTTTGTAAGGCTTTTAATAGAATAATCATATTTATTATGGCTACCAAAGAAGTAGCTAACGCTAAACCAGAATGAGCCAAATATCTAACTAAAATTAAATCCAAAACAATATTCATAAACACAATATATACTCCAATTTTTACTGGAGTTTTAGTATCTTTTAAAGCATAAAAAGCTATAGTTATTAAATGAATACAAGCATAGGCAACCAGTCCTATAGAATAATATAATAGAGCATTGGCAGTCATGGTAGTGGCTACTTTACTAAATATACCATGCTCATAGATTAAACGAGTTAAAGAATCTTTTAATACTATTAATCCTACCGTGGAAGGAACGGTAACAAATATTAACATTTTTAAACCAAATAATAATGATTTTTTAAATTCAATAATATTATTTTTTGCAGTATATTTAGCCAGTGTAGGAAAAATAGCAATAGAAATGGCTACTCCGAATACCCCTAACGGAAATTGAACTAACCGATTAGAATAATATAAAGCAGAAATGCTTCCATCAATTAAATTAGAGGCTATGGTTCTATCTACCACTACATTAATTTCAGTGATAGCTAAGCCTAGCATAGCAGGTATTAATAATTTTAATAATTTTTTTACTCCTGGATCGTTTAAATCCATAACAAAATTATATTTTATTTTTTTCCTTATTAATACCGGGAGCTGCACTAACGCCTGACCAATTCCGCCGAAAATTACTCCTAAAGCCAGGCTGAAAATTCCATATTTAAAGCTTAAGGTGAAAGCAAAAATTATAATAGAAATATTTAACATCGCCGGTGCTAAAGCAGGTAGCAGGAAGTGATCATATGAATTTAATATCCCCATAAATAAAGCGGCAATTGCTACAAAACCTATGTAAGGGAACATTATTCTGGTTAAATTTACAGCTAATTCATATTTATAGAGGTTATTTTTAAAACCGATAGCAAATAGTTTAATTAACCAAGGAGCTCCCCAAATACCTAAAATTATTACAATTATTGAGATTGAAATTAAAATATTTAAAATATTGCTGGCAAAATATTCCGCTTTCTTTCTATCGTTATTAGTCAAATGTTCAGTAAAGATAGGTATAAAGGCAGCATTTAAAGCACCTTCTCCTAAAAAACTTCTTAGTAAATTAGGAATCATAAAAGCAATAAAAAAGGCATCGGTTTCAATGCTCGCTCCAAATTTATTGGAAATTATTATTTCTCTACCTAAACCTAATATTCTACAAAATATAGTGGCAATAATTACTATTCCAGCGTATTTAGCAATTTTATGATTTGTTTCCATCTATCTCCTTTTTCATATAGCGTATAGCGTACAGCGTTTAGCGTATAGGATAAATCATTTATCAAGCTAAAAGCTTAAAACGAAAAACTAAAAACCATAATTCAAAATTCAAAACTTATTTTTCTCCTTGAGAGTTAATACACTTGAACCTAATATATTTGCTAATTCTTTTGTTTCATTTAAAAGCATTCCTCTGGTTGTTATTTATTTTCTTAGCGTCTTTCAGTAAACTAATCCAATATATACTCTCTATTATCATATTTAAAGTAATAATCAAAAAACTGTCCTAAAATTTTAAGTTTTAAGCTATGTTTTTGCGTTTTGCGCTTTTCGTTTTTCGCTAAATACGCTATATGCTAAACGATTTATATAAATTTCGCTTGATTTTAAAATAAAATAATGTTAAAATTTAATCAATAAAATAAACATTATAGAAAGGAAAATATTTATGCCCAAAATAAAATCAGCCATAAAAAGAGTTAAAACCTCTGAAAAAAGTTACTTGAGAAATATCTCCTATAAATCAAAAATAAAAAGTAATATTAAAAAATTCAATCTTGCCTTATTAGAAAAAAACAAAGAAGAAACCAATAAATATTTTAAAGATTCTGTTTTATTTTTAGATAAGTCTGTAAATAAAGGTATTTTACCAAAAAATACTGCTTCTCGTAAAAAGTCAAGATTGGCAAAAAAGCTAAATGTTTTAATAATGTCTACGCCGCAAACTGAAATTGAAAAAACAACAAAAGCTGAGAAGAAACCAAACGTTAAAGAACCAATAAAAACTACGGAAAAAACAGAAACTAAAAGTGAATAATATTTCTAAATATCCTGATTTATAATATTCATCACTAATTCTTCTAATATAATTTGAGGTTCTTTTTGACTATTTTTTAGTTCTAAGTCGGCAATATTTAATAATTGGTAAGATTTACAAATATCTTTAAAAGTATATTTTTTTGATTGCTTTATTATTTTTTCAACCACAAACGAAGGTAGTTTTAATTCTTTCTCTATTTCTTTAAAATTACACCCACTCAGCAGTAATAATTTTATCTGTAGTATAAGTTTTATTTGCCGGTATATCATAGTAAATATAGATAAATAATGAAGATTACTTTGATCTAACATAACCATACCATCTATGGCGTTTTCTATCTCTCTATTACCTATAGAATCTAAAACTTTGAATAGGTTAACCGACTCCGAGCCACCTATCGTTATCATAATATCTTCTTTTTCTATTATCTTTTGGTCTTTGGTATAAATATCTATCTTTTCTATTTCATTAAAAAGGCGATTTAAATCAGAACCAGTCCAAGATTGTAAATAAAATAACGCTTCCGGACTAATTTTTTTATTACTTTGCTTAAATTTAGCTTCTATCCACCTATTTAATTTCGATTTATCCTGGATATCTAAATTTATTACTATTCCTACTTTTTCGATTATTTTAATTAATTCTTTATTCGAGGTAGTCTCTTTATATATTAAGATTAATATTGAGAAAATGTTTTTAAAATTATAATGGTTAAAATAATTTATTAATTTTTCTTCCTCTTCTTTATTAATTTTTTCTGCTTCTTTTATTACTACTAATTTGTATTTGGAGATAAAAGGTAATATTTGTAAATCATTTATTATCTCATTTAGGGGTAATTTTTCTCCATAAAATACTTTATAATTTAATTCTCGAGAGGTAGGAGTAATTAATTTATCTCGAAGTTTTTTTAAAATATTTTCTTTTAAATAATTTTCCTTACCCAGAAATAGATAAACCGGGTATACCCTCTCTTGTTTTATAAGATTTAACATATTTTCATAGTTTAAATAATTTTTTTTAATAATTCTAATTATTTCCTTTCAAGGTTTTTACCCCATATTCTTGTCCATTCGTCCTTATAATCACCGTACCATTTTGATCGGTACGATACACTGCTATATTTTTATCCTTTAATCTTTCTATAATTTTTTCTGAAGGATGGCCAAAATTGTTTTTTCCTACAGAAATAACCGCAATAAGCGGATTAACTTTTTCTAAAAATTCTAAACTACTAGAACTTGAACTTCCATGATGGGCAACTTTTAAGACATCACTTTTTAGAATATTTTGCCAGACCAATAATTTTTTTTCAGCAGCTTCTTCTATATCTCCAGTAAATAAAAAATCTGTATTTTTATAGAATAATTTTATCACAATTGAAGCATTATTAAAATCAGATTCATTATATAAATTTGAAGTATGTATGGGGTTAAGCAAAAGCATCTCTAAATTATTACTAAAAACAAAATTATCCCCGGCTTTAGCCTGATAATAGGGTATATTCTTTTCTTTTATGATGGAGATAAACTCTCTATACTCTGAAACATCACAAATTAATCCACTATCTAAGGCCATATCAACTTTAAATTCTCTTAGTACCGCTAATAATCCTTCTAAATGATCTAAATCAGGATGAGTTAAAATTAACAGGTTAATCTTATTTATCCCTTTTCTCCTTAAATAAGGGATAACCACTTTACCTCCTACATCAAAAGTACTTAGAGGCGTCCCCCCTCCGTCAATTAAAATATTATATTTTTTAGGTGCTTCAATTAAGATACAATCTCCTTCTCCAACATTTATAAAATTTACTTTAAGATTATCTAGGGGAGAAAATACTTGAACTATAATTACCACTAATACAGCTGATAATATTAAAATAGTGGCCTTAATCTTTATTTTGGGCGGAAATATATTTTTATAAAATATTTCTATGGCCAAAAATATCAACAGATAATATAAAAAAATAACAAAAATTGCAGGTTGAGCAGTATATATAAACGAAAAAGGTAGCAAAGAAAAATACTTAGATATTAAAAGGATCATTTTTAAAACAATAAAATTGATATTAGCTATTAGATAAGCCAAAGGAATGCTCACTAGCCCGATAAAGAAAGTGATGAATCCTAATATGAGGGCTATACCGGTTAAAGGAACAATAAAGATATTCACCACAATGGAAATTATTGACACTTTATTAAAAAAATAAGCGGATAATGGGAAAATTCCTATCCAGGAAGCTATTGAAATTGATAAAGGATCTTTAATCCAAACTAATACTTTAGAAAATTGTTCTTGCAAGAGGGGAGATAGATATATTAGAAAAAAAGTAACCATAAAAGATAAAAGAAAACCAGCATCATATAGGACTAAGGGATTTAATAATAAGATTAAAAATGCTGCAAAAAAAAGAGAAAGAAAAAGATTTCTATTTCTGTTGATTAATTTTCCTCCTATTAATAAGGCAAACATAATTGTTGCGCGTAAAACAGAAGGTTGATAGCCAGTAATAGAGGCATATATGATTAAAAATAATATTAAGATAGTAAATTTCAATTTTTTAGGTAATTTTAAGAAATTTAATAAAAAAAATAAGGCAGCAGCGATTATTCCTACATGTAAACCTGAAACTGCTAATATATGCATAATTCCTGCCTCAGCAAATATTTCTTTTATTTCAGGTGGAATAAGACCTTTTTCTCCTAACATCATACCGAGAAGTAGATAATTATATGGCTTTTGTAAAGTTTGTTCTATAATTTTTTTTATTTTATTTCTGATCAACAAAGAAAAATAGGTAAAGAAATTTGAATTTTCTTCTCCTATTTTTTGAATATCTTTTTCGGCCCAGATATTAAGGAAAGCAAAAATTCTTTCTCGGGCTAAATATAATTCATAATCAAATTCACCAAAATTTTTTCGACCTATAGGTTTTTCTAATTTTCCTTTAATTTTAAGTATATCTCCATATTCATAAGGACAATTCCCTAAATAGGTATTTACTAATATTAGACCTTCGGTTCTAATATTATGATCTTCTTGTTCTATCTCCTTTACTTTTACCTTCAAAGAAATTTTTTCTTGATCATAATAATAGTTTTTATCTAATACCGTACCAATAATGGTTATTCTTTTATCTTCTATAAAATTTGCTACATGGTTAGTACCAATTGGTTTAGAATTTAGATTATAATTAACCATACCGATTAAAAATATTATTAGAAATAATAAAGCAGTGGTTATTTTCCACTGCTTTATAAAACTTATCACCGAAATTAGCATTAATAATATTATCATTATAAATGAAAATATTGAATTAAAATTGATAAATTTACCACAAATTATCCCTAAAATATATAAAGATAAAATTAGGGGTAAGGGTTTAACCGTATTATATTTAATATCGGAAAACATATTTTTTATTGGACACAAATTAAATCTTTAATTCCTTCAAATTTTTTTTCTCCGATTCCAGATACATCTTTTATATCATCAATAACTTCAAATAATCCATTCTGATCCCTATAATCTATTATTCTTTTGGAAAGAACTGGTCCAATTCCAGGCAGAGACTGTAAGGTATGGTCATCAGCAGTGTTAATATTAATTTGGTCAGAAGGAGATGATGAAGAAGAGTATACTTCCTCTATATTTTTTGATATATTTTTATCACTTTCTACCGTAACTTGGTTAGAAATTTTATAGGGAATAATTATTTTTTGTCCATCTTTAAGCAGAGTAGCTAAATTAATTGCATCTAAATTACCCTCTTCAGTTGCCCCTCCAGCAATATTTAATGCATCAACTACCCTATCCGTTGATTTTAATTGATAAACACCAGGGTTTTTAACTGCTCCAGTAATGTGAATTATAACGGAAGGAACTTCTATTTTTACTGTAGAATTATTTTCTAAAGAATTTATCGGAGGGTTTATAGTAAATTTTTCTTCAAAATTAAAATTCTTATATAAAATAATTCCTATTCCAATTATTATTAATATTAATAAAAAAATTATGGTAATCTTTTCTTGATTAGAAAGGTGGAACATATTTGGGCTCTCCTTACTTTATTACTGAATTTCCTTATTGTAAATTTTTATACTTTTGTAGGGGTACAATGCCTGATAAAATATCTCTTTGCTTCACCTACAGTATATAGCGATCCGGTTATACATATTAAATCATCCTCTTTGGAATTTGATAAAGCATAGTTTATAGCCTGGGGGATATTTTTGGTAACTATTATTTTATTTCGATCTAGATATTGCGCTGCTTCTTTAGCAATTATCTGAGGGGGGGTGGCTCGGGGATTTTTTGCTTTAGTAGCAATAATTAAATCCGCTAATGGTGCTATAATTTTAATCATTTTTTTATAATCTTTATCGGCAAAAATTCCTAAGACTAAAACAAGTCGATGATAACAAAAAATCTCTTCCAAAGTTTGTCGAACTACCTTCATTCCATTGGGATTGTGAGCACCATCTAATATTAATATAGGATTTTTTTGAATGATTTCTAATCTCCCCGGCCATTTAACTTTTTCCAGGCCATCTCTTATTGCTTTTTTAGAAATGCATATTCCTTTAATTTTGAGTGCTTCTACAGCTGTAATAGCAGTAGCGGCATTTTCTGCTTGATGTCTTCCTAATAATGGAGTATGTAAATTTATATAATTATTATAAATTCCGTGTAAATTAAATATTATACCTTTAAGATCAGATTTTATTATTTCATACTTTACTTCTCTTCCTACCTTGTAAATAATTGAATTCCTCTGTCGAGCAATTTTATTAATTTCCTGATCAGCTTTCTCAAATTGATTAGAAGTAATTACAATTCCTCCTGATTTTATAATTCCTCCTTTTTCCCTGGCAATCTCCTCTAAACTATTTCCTAATTTATCCATATGGTCATAATCAAGGTGAGTAATAACTGAAATTAAAGGTTCACAAACATTTGTGGCATCTAATCTTCCTCCTAATCCTACTTCTAAAACTAAAAAGTCTACTTTTTCTTCCAAGAAGTAGATAAAAGCCATAGCAGTAATAACTTCAAAAAAAGTAGGGTGAGTATAGTAAGGTGTATGAGCTACCTTTTCTACCAAGGGTTTAATTCTTTCTAATAGTGTGGCTACTTTTTTCTGATTTATTGATCTATAATTAATTTTCATCCTTTCAGTGAAATCAACTAAATGGGGAGAAGTATATAGACCAACCTTAAAACCAGCAGATTTAAGTATTGAACATATCAGGGAAGAAGTTGATCCCTTTCCATTAGTTCCAGCTACATGAATTATTTTCAATTTTTGATGAGGATTACCTAAAAGAAAAAGTAAATGTTCAATATTTTTAAGTCCTAATTTTATACCATATTTATTTAAGTCATAAATATACTTTAATGCTTCTGGATAAGTTAGCATATTTACCTCAAAGTTTTTAGATTATTTTCTAATTTTTGATAAATATCTTTTAATTCATCCGCCTTATTTCTTTCTCTTTTAATCACCTCTTCTGGGGCTTTAGACAAAAAATCCTCATTATTTATCTTTTTAAAAATAGTATTAAGTTCATTTTTTATTCTGTTTAATCTCTTTTCTAAACGGGCTATCTCTTCTGGAATATTAATTATATCTTTTAAAGGGATAAATATTTCTACTCCTTCTAAAACACCGGTAGCTGAATGTGCTGGTTTTTTAATATCTGTTCCTATCTCCAATAAATTTGTTTTAAACATTGCTTTGATATAATAAATGTTTTCTTTTATTAATTCTATTTTATCTTTTTCGGTAATGTTTAAATATAAATCAATCTTGGTACTATAAGGAATGTCCATATCTGACTTAATGTTTCTTATAGTTTTAATAATATTCATTATTTTACTCATCTTTTTATCTGCCTCTTTATCCAGATATTCTTCTTTATATAGAGGCCAAGGTGAAGACATAATGCTATCCCCTTGATGAGGTAGTTTTTGCCATATTTCTTCAGTTATAAAAGGCATAAAGGGATGTAAAAGTCTTAAAGTATTCTCCAAAACAAACCAAAGAATGTATTGAGCTGTCTTTCTTTGTATTTTATCATCTTCCTGATATAATCTTGGTTTAATAAATTCTACATACCAATCACAAAAGTCACTCCAGGTAAATTCATAGATGGTTTTGGCCGCTTCTCCAAACTTATACTCATTAAGGTAGAAAGTAGACTTTTTTATTGCCTCATTTAATCTGCTAATTATCCAATTATCAGCTAAAGTCATTTTTAAACTATCTTTATTTATCTTATCAATATCAAAATCTACTAAATTCATGATAGAAAATCTCGAAACATTCCATATTTTGTTAGAAAAATTTCTAAATCCTCTAATTCTCTCTTCAGAAAGGCAGATATAATCACCTTGAACGGTTAAGGAAGCAAGGGTAATACGTAAGGTATCAGAACCATATTCATCAATCACTGTTAAAGGATCGATAACATTTCCTTTTGATTTACTCATTTTTTTACCTTCTGCATCTCTAATTAAAGGATTTATATACACTTGCTTAAATGGCACATCGCCACGAAACTTTAATCCCATCATTATCATTCGAGCTACCCAAAAGAAAATTATATCAAAACCGGTAACTAATACTGAAGTAGGATAAAAACACTTTAAGTCATCAGTTTCTTCCGGCCAACCTAAAGTAGAAAAAGGCCATAAGGCAGAACTAAACCAGGTATCTAAAACATCAGGATCCTGTACTAAATTATGGCCCTTGCATTTCTTACAAAATTTAGGCGGTTCTAATTCTACCATTATTTCTGAACAATCTTGACAATACCAAGCTGGTATACGATGTCCCCACCATAACTGGCGTGAAATACACCAATCCTTGATATTTCTCATCCATTCATAATATACTTTAGTCCAATGAGAAGGTATAAATTCAATTTTACCTTCTTCCACTGCAGAAATTGCCGGTTGCGCAAGTTCTTTTACCTTTACAAACCATTGTTTAGATAAATATGGTTCAATAATAGTCCCACATCGATAACAATGCCCCATAGAATGCTGATAATTTTCTATCTTATTCAAATACCCTTTTTCTCTCAAGCTATTTAAAACTTTTTCTCTACATTCTGCCACAGTTAGACCTTTAAACTTTCCGGCCTGTTCATTCATAGTACCGTCATTATTTAATAAATTAATAACTTGGAGTCTATGGCGTTTACCTAATTCGAAATCATTCAAATCATGAGCGGGGGTAATTTTTACTGCTCCGGTACCAAATTCAGGGTCAACATAACTATCCGCAATTATAGGTAATTCTCTATCCATTAAAGGTAATATAGCAGTTTTACCAATAAATTTTTTATATCTTTCGTCATCAGGATGAACAGCTACTGCGGTATCGCCAAGCATAGTCTCGGGACGGACAGTAGCTACCGTGATTACTTCTTCAGAATCTTTGAGGGGATAATCTATATAATAAATATTGGTTTCTTCTTCCACTGATTCTACTTCTATATCAGCTAATGCAGTTTGACATCGAGGACACCAATTTATCACGTAATTTTCTCGATATATTAACCCTTCTTTATATAATTGAACAAATACTTTTTTAACTGCTTTAGAAAGACCTTCATCTAAAGTAAATCTTAATCGTGACCAATCGCAAGAAAATCCCAATCTCTTCAATTGATTTATGATATTATTTCCGTATTTTTCCTTCCATTCCCATACTCTTTCTAAAAATTTTTCTCTTCCTAAATCATGTCTACTTTTACCTTCTTTAGCTATTTCTTTTTCAACTACATTCTGAGTGGCAATTCCGGCATGATCAGTCCCTGGTAACCAAAGTGTATTGTAGCCTTCCATTTTTTTCCATCTAATTAAAATATCCTGTAAAGTATTATTTAAGGCATGACCTAGATGCAAAGATCCGGTAACATTCGGGGGAGGTATAACCATAGAATAATTGTTTTTTTTATCAAAATTATTTTTTGCTTTAAAATAATCTTTTTCTAACCAAAATTTATACCATTTTTCTTCCACAATTTTAGGATTATACACTGATGGAATTTCATTATTTGTATTTTTCATTTTACTTTCCTCCTTAAGCTTAAAAACAAAAAACTCCTTTCGATTTTTAAAAGGACGAAAGGAGTCTATTAAATAAATAGGGACACATCCCATTTTTTTTAATTAAAAAATGGGATGTGTCCCTATTTATTTTAAAAAGGGTATCTGGTAAGAGCAATTTTTAAAACTTCGTCTACGTTATTAACTGCAATAAATTTTAATCCTTTTTTAATATTATTAGGTAAATCTTCTAAATTTTTTATATTATCTCGAGGAATTATAATAGTTTTAATTCCATATTGGTAAGCAGCAAGTATTTTTTCTTTTAAACCTCCTACTGGTAAAACCCTTCCTCTTAAAGTAATTTCACCAGTCATGGCTATATCTTTTCGAACCGGAATCTCGGTAAGTGAAGAAATTAAGGAGGTAGCCATAGTTATACCTGCGGAAGGACCATCCTTCGGTATTGCTCCTTCGGGAATATGAACATGAATATCACAATTTTCATAAAATTTATTATCTATTTTAAATTTAGCTGCTCGAGAACGAGCATAGGTTAAAGCAGCTTTTCCTGATTCTTGCATAACATCTCCCAATTGTCCAGTAAGAGTCAATTTACCTTTTCCCGGCATTACTATAGTTTCTACTGACAACACTTCCCCACCAGCTTCAGTCCATGCTAAACCTGTTGCTAAACCAACCATATCTTCTTTTTCAATTTCATTATTTTTATATCTAGAGATCCCTAAATAATTTTCTAAATTATTTAAAGTTATTCTAATTGTTTTTTTCTTTTCAGAAGACACTATTTTTAAAGCAACTTTTCTACATATAGAAGCTATTTCTTTTTCTAAACCTCTTACCCCTGCTTCATGAGTGTATTCTCTAATTATTTTTTTAATTGCTTTTT
>Ga0315281_10011940_pt1 | contig 11861 bp, 10 predicted proteins | sample YL17G07_0_MG_FD_204540 | JGI IMG/M metagenome (GOLD analysis project Ga0315281, IMG submission 204540) | Sediment microbial communities from Yellowstone Lake, YNP, Wyoming, USA - YL17G07_0 | ecosystem: Environmental > Aquatic > Freshwater > Lake > Sediment | place: USA: Wyoming | collected... | reverse complement strand
GAAATGCGCCTGCGAGCAGACCCGGCAACTGGATCATCACGTTGGTGATGATCGGAATCGACGCGTTTCGGAGCACGTGCACCCACATCACGCGGGTTTCGCTCATGCCCTTGGCCCGCGCCGTACGGACGTACTCCTGGTTGATCTCGTCGAGAAAGAAGCTGCGGTAGAGCCGTGTGTCGGGCGCGAGCGAAACCAGCACGCCGACGATGATCGGCAGCAGGCTGAACCTGAACAGATTTTCCGTAAAACTTTCGCTCCAGCCCTGCACGGGGAACCAGCCAAGCTGGTAGGCGAGCACATACTGGAACGCGATGATATAGACCAGGATGCTGATCGACTGGCCAACCGTGCAGCCGATCATCACCAGGCGGTCGGTCAGCGACCCGCGCCAGTAGGCGACCAGCATCGCCGTGGCGATCGCAAGCAGCGTATCGACCAGCAGCAGCGGCACGAGCACCGTCAGCGACGGGCCGAGCCGCGTGGCGAAAATCTCCGACACCTTTTCGTTGGTCGCCCAGCTCACGCCGAAGTCGCCGGTCGCGATCTGTGTGATGAAGATCCAGAGCTGGACGTAGATCGGCCGATCGACACCGAGCTGGCGCCGGATGTTCTCGATCTGTTCCGGATTGGAGATCTTGCCCGCCAGCAGGTATGCCGGATCGCCGCCCACCCAGTTGAACAGGAAGAAGACCAGCAGCACCACGCCGAGCAGGGTCGGCGCGATCTGCCATAGGCGGCGCAGGACGTAGGCGAGCATGGTGATCCGGCGCTTTTCTCAGTCCGTCCGCTGGCCCGTAATTTCCGCGAAGAAAGCCGCCGGCGAGGGTTCCCGGCCGAGGAACTCCCGCACCATCCGCGCCGCGGGCTTCTGTCCGCCCTGTGAAAGAATGATCCGGCGGAAACGCCGCCCCGCGGCCGCATTCATCGGGTCGTTTCCGAAGACCGACAGCATGTCGAGCGCCAGCACTTCGGACCACATGTAGCCGTAATAGCCCGCTGCGTAGCCGCCCGCAAGGTGTCCGAACGTTCCCGGAAACTCGGTGCCGGAAACGTATCCCGTCGGCGTCTCGGATTCCATCGCGATCCAGGTTTGCATCGGATCCAGGTCGCGTTCGCCGGTGAGCGCCATGTCGTACCCGGCGTAGAGGTGCTGGCGGGCATAACGAATGCCCATGCCGTACAGGCGCGCAGACTGCAGGCGCTTCACCAGCGCTTCGTCGGCGCCCGGGCAAGCTGCGCAATAGTTGCGTATCAACTGCAGCGACTGCGTCTTGCGGCCCCATTCCTCGTACATCTGCGATGGGGCCTCGACGAAATCGCGCTCCACGCTGGTTCCACCCTGGCTCGCGTAGCGGGTGCGCGACAGCACCCCGTGCAGCACGTGTCCGAACTCATGCATCAGGGTTTCGAGCTCGCGATGGTTGAGACCCTTGCGGTCAAAGTTGGTCACCAGCACGCTGATCGGCGTGCGCCCCGCGGCAACGCTGACGCTGCGCACGCCGAAGGCTGCCGCGTGGCTGAACTTGCCTTCGCGGGGGAATAGATCGAGATAGATGCCGCTCAGGAACGTTCCGCTCTTTGCGTCGACGACGTCGTAGTAGCGAACGGAGGGATCCCAGACCGGCACCTTCGCCGCCGTGAACCTGACGCCGTACAGCCGGCTGGAAACGCCGAGCGCCCATTCGATGGTTGCGTCGGTGGGGAAGTACGCGCGCAACGCCTCCTGATCGATGCTGAATCGCGCCCGCTTGAGCTGCTCCTGGTAGTAGGGAAGATCCCAGCGCTCCAGCGTCACGTCCTGAACGGTCTTGCCCAGGCGCTCGGCCTTGAGCGCGCGCAGCTCGGCGAGTTCCCTGCGCTCGAGGTCGCGCACCTTGGCCTTGACCTCGTCGAGAAAGCGATGGACCGTCCCCGGATCGCCGACCATCCGCCGCCGGGTCACGAAATGCGCATAGCTTGGCAGGCCATAGAGCCCCGCGATCTCGCGGCGCAGGCGGCGTGCTTCGCCGAGAAGCTCGAGGTTCTGCGGCGTGCCCCGGTTGCTGAACGCGATGTGATACCTGCGGCGCGCCGCTTCGTTCTCGGCGTTGGCCATGAAGGGCTCGTATTCGGGATACTCGAACCCGAGCAGATAGCTCCCCGTGTCGTCGCGCCGCGCCTTCTCGACGTAGGAGGCCGGCAGGCCCTTCATTTCCTCCGGTGGGAACGCGAGCCGCGTCTTGTTGTCCCGGATATTGCGCTCAAACGCCTGCCGGACTTCCTCCAGGCGCTTCAAGATATCTTTCATGCGGGCGCGCTTCTCCGGCGGCAGAGCGACCCCCGTGTCCTCGAAAGCTTCGATCACGTCCTTCCTGAGCTTGCGGTCGATGGGGTCGGCCGGCGCGGTCCGCTGAAAGCGCGCGTAGATGTTCTCGTTCTGGAGCAATTCAGTGTTGAGCACGGTCAGCTTGAGCTGACAGGCCTCGGCCGCAGCGCGCGTTGCCGGATCCGGCGAGACGCTGGCGAGAAGCTCGGCCGGTCCCTGCGTGTCCTCGATCAAGATCTGCAGGCCATCCCACGTCTTGTACACGCGGTGCGCCGTGGCCTGCGAAAGCGGCAGTCGTTCCAGAGCGGAAACCCGTTTGCGCGCAATCTCCAGCGTCCGGTCGCAGGCCTGCTCCAACGCCGCGGCATCCCAGAGCGGGATCCGGGGATGCGCGGCCGGCGATGCGCCGTTGGCGACAGTGCAGGCGACAGCGCAGGCGACAGCGGCGGCGGCGGCAGGCAGGCCTGCTCTCTTGCTGGAAACGAATGGGTTCATTTGACTGCTTTCCTGGTGTGGTTGACGCGCGCTGTGCGGGCTGCGGGTTCGCCGGACGGGGTGCTTCATCGGCGGCGTTGCGCGCGGGCGAACATCGGAGGGCGGCCCGTCGTCACCGCCTGGCCTTCGGGTCGAGGTCGTAATACAGCCATTCCTGATGCAGGATCGGGTGTTTCTTGAACCCGATCACCTGCGGGTGCAACAGCACGTTGCGATAGCGGCTGTCATTCATGATCCAGGCCGTATCCGCCTCCATCACGCGTCCCATCTGCCGGTAAAGCTTGTTGCGCTCCGGACCGTCGGGCAGCGTCCTGGATTTCTCGTACAACTTGTCGAACTCCGGCGACTGGTAACACCCGTTGTTGCTCTGGAAGGTATTCGGGCCGTAGAGCAGCTGCATGAAATTGTCGCCGTCCGGGTAATCGGCGATCCATGCCGCACCGCGCATCATCAGGCGGCAGCGCCTTTCCAGCTTGAGCAGCTCGGCAAAGCGGTCCTTGTGAATTTCCAGCCGGATGCCGATCGTATCGAGCGAGCGCTTCCACAGCTCGTCGAACTGGCGGTCGCGCTCGTTCGGAATCGACGAATAACGGATGACGAGCGGCCTGCCGTCGGGCAGGGTCCGGTAGCCATCCGCCGCCTTCCTGTAGCCGAACTTGTCGAGCAGAGCATTCGCGGTCTTCGGATCGTACTGGATGCTGCTCTTGTAGCTCGGGTCGTGGCCGGCGATACCGGGCGGGATCGGATGCTCCGCCTTGATGGCCTGTCCCTTGCGTATGACCCTGATCTGGTCATCGATCTTGAATGCCATCGCGATCGCGCGGCGCAGCGCGATTTTCTCCTTGCCGAATCCGCCCACGGGATTCGGCTTGTCGTCTATTTTTTCCTGCATGTTGAAATACGTGTAGGTGATTTCCGGGTCGATCGTGCGATTGAGTCTGATGCCGCGCTTCACGAATTCGGGCTTCAGCTTGCCGTCTTCGGTCATGAAATTCGTCGACAGATCCCACAACTGGTACTCCTGGTCGGTCTCGCCCTTTTCGAAAGCGAGCCACCGGCTTTGGGTTTCCTCCATGATGCTGACTTCCACGTTGCCTATCACCGGCAGCTTCTTGCCCTTCATCTGCGCCACGATTTCCTTGTCCAGCGGGTCCTCGCCGGGCTGGAAATCCCACACCTTGCCGCGAAATTCCGAGTTCGCCTCCAGGATGATTTTCGAGGAGCGCGTGTACTGCTTCAGCCGATAAGGCCCGGTGCCGACCGGGTGCGAGTGGGTGTCGTCGCCGTAGAACTCGATCACTTCCCGCGCGACGGCGCCAGTGGCGGTGAACGCGACGATGTGCGGAAAGCCGAAGTCGACCTCCTTGAGGTGGACGCGCAGGGTATAGCGGTCCGGCATTTCGAGCCCCGGCACCTTGGCGTCGTAGTCGAACCGGCCGGTCTTCTTCGCCTGGGCTGCGAGCTCGTCCAGTCCCACGATTTTGCCTTCGAACAGGAAAGCGTACTGCGAGCGGTTCTTGGGATCGAAAAAGCGCTTGATCGTATAGACGTAGTCTTCCGCAGTGAGTTCGCGCTTCTTGCCCTTGAATGCCGGGTCGGGCGTGAAGAAAATGTTCTTCCTGATCCTGAACGTATAGGTCTTGCCGTTGTCCGTGATCTCGGGCAGCGCCTCGGTTGTGTTCGGCACCAGTTTCGCCGGTCGCGCGAGGTAATCGTAGGTGAGCAGCGGATCGAATATGGCCTCGATAACGGTGCCGGAATAATAGTCCGACACCCGCGCCGGATCGAATCCCGTCTCGGCGACCTGAAACGTTACGCGCAGCGTCTTCGACATGTCCGCCGCACCGGAGGCCGCACCGAAGGTAGTCAGGGCGAGCGCCAGCAGCGCCGATACTGGGATGGTGCGCCGGAGCGATCTGCGGTTCATTTTTGTAATTCCTCTAATGCGTCGTTCTGGAGGCGGGCTTGGCAGGTGCCGTTGCGCGACCGGGTTGCCTGGCCGCTTTCGTCACCTTGCCTTTGCGAACGGCGGGACGGGCCCTGACCGCGACCTGCTGCTGGATGACGAGTTTCTGCCCGACGGCGAGCCGGCCGATCTGGTTCCAGCGCCTCAGGTCGTCGATCGAGACGCGGTAGCGCTGGGCGACCGTCGGCAAGGTGTCGCCCTTTTTCACCGTGTGGGTCAATTTTCGCATGCGCGGTTCGGGCGGTGGCTGGAATACGGCGGGCAGCGGCTCGTTCGCCGCGCCGCTGCCCTTCACTGGCACCAGGATCTGCTGCCCGGGTCCGATTTTCGATCGCGGGCCTATCCCATTCACCTGCTTGAGGCGCGCGACCGCTATTCCATGCAGCGCGGCCACGCGCTCGAATTTCTCGCCGGCTTTCAGGGTGTAGGTCTGCCACGAACTGAGCGGCTTGTCGTGGTTTTCCAGGTTCGCCCTGAATATTCCGGCGTGATCGGCGGGCAGCACCAGGGTCTGCGACTGCGCAGCCGTGATCACCGGACGGTTGTAGGCGGGGTTGAGCGCGATAAGCTCCTCGACCGGCATTTCCGCGAGCTTCGCGGCCGTGCGGATGTCGATGTCCTGCGTCTTCTCGACGGTCACGAAATAGGGTTCGTTCGGAATCGGATCGAGGTCGATCCCGAACGCCGCCGGGTTCGCGACGATGTTCTTCAGCGCCTGAAGTTTCGGCACGTAAAAGCGCGTTTCCGCGGGCATCGTCAGGCTGAGGTAATCCGCCGGCAGCCGGCGCGCCTTGTTCTTCTCGATCGCCCGCGCCACTGCATTCTCGCCCCAGTTGTAGGAGGCGAGCGCGAGGTGCCAGTCGCCATGCATGCCGTAGAGAAACTGCAGGTAGTCGAGCGCCGCAGTGGTCGAGGCGACAATGTCTCGGCGCGCGTCGTACCACCAGTTCTGCTGCAGATTGTAGCTCTTGCCGGTCGAGGGGATGAACTGCCACAGGCCCGAGGCCTTGGCGCGCGAATAGGCCATCGGATTGAATGCCGATTCGACCATGGGCAGCAGCGCCAGTTCGGTGGGCATGCCGCGGCGCTCCAGTTACTCGACGATGTGGTGCAGGTAGCGGCGGCTGCGTTGCAGCATGATCTTGATGGCGCTCGGGCGGCTCGCGTACCAGATCTGGCGGTCGAGCACGACCGGGCTCGAGAGGTTCGGCATGCCGAAGCCGTTGCGGATGCGCTCCCACAGATCGTCAGGGGAGGCAGTGAGGTCGATGGTGCGCGCGATCGGCAATGGGTCGCGCATTTCATGAACCTCGTCAAGGCCGGCGGATTCCAGCGGGGGCAGGCGCACTGCACGGTTGGGCGCGGGTGCTGGGGTGGGTGCAGATGCAGGTGCAGGTGCAGATGAGGCCCTAGTCGGCGCAGAGGCCAGGACCGGCGGCGCGGGTGCGGTGGCGGCGGGCCGCTCACGCGCCGCGGCCGGCGCGTCGGGCGGACTCGGAGCCACTGTCGCGACGGAACATCCGGCGAGCAGGGCCGCAATGAGTAGCGGTACCGCGCGTCTCTCAGGAAAATGCATCACTCTATCGATTAGCCCAATCTATGCGTCAATCGGCGCGCCTTTCGTCTTCCGCGAAGCATCGCGGCGTCTCCGTGATCGGCATCCAACTCATCGCATTCCGATGCTGGGCTAATTCTAGCCTGAATGCCGCAGGTTCCGTTGCGGCGCCGCTCCGATCAGGGAGGCGCCGGGCTATTGGCGGCAGCTTGACGAATTTGAGGCCCCGTTACTCGAACGGGGAGCGGTGCGCCGAAGGCTACACGCTAATAGTGGAAACGGCACTGCGCGATCTGCAGCACGCCGGCCTCGATGTGGTAGACCAGGCGATGCTCGCGGGTGATCCGTCGAGACAAAAAACCCCTCAAATTGCGCTTCAGAGGCTCAGGTTTGCCCAGTCCAGTAAACGGATGGCGCTGAATGTCTTCGATCAACGTGTTGATCTTGCCGCGCACGCGAACATCGGTACGCGACCAGTAGAGATAATCCTGCCAGGCACCCGGTACCCAGACTATTCTCACCGGATGAGTTTGTGCTGGCGGCCGCGCCCCGCTTTCAAGTCGCGCACCGCCTTGCCGAGCCGTGCGGCGTTCTTGGGACTGGAAAGCAGGTAGTCGGTTTCGACGTAGCTGTTGAAGTCATCGAGCGAAATCAGCACGGCGGGTTTGCCGCGCTGACGAGTGATAATCACAGGACGATGGTCGTCGTTGACTTTGTCCATAGCCTCGGCCAGTCTTGCGCGCACAGCGGTATAGGAGATCACGTCCATCGTTCACCTGTACAGATTAAGGTACAGGTTAGATATTAGCACAAGCTGCCTTGGGCTATGGTCACCGGCGCCGGGAATCGCGAGCGTGCCGCAGCCATCGGGCGGACGGAGTTTCTTTCCGGCGCGACGCCCGCGGCGGCGCAGAAACCCCGGAACCGAGCGGCGGGACGGGATCTGCCGCAGGGCCGCATGCGCTCGCCCGCGGTGCTGCAGCGGCATCTACAAAGTCAAACTTTCATGTGCGCGGCACAAGGCGGGGCGCGGCCAAGCGTCGAAATGAGTTTCAAAATTGACAACAATGCGGTTGATGTGAGAGGGCCTCAACGGCCGAAAACCTTGCCGTAATCGCAATTCGGGAACCCCTTGCCGACAGTCCTGCCCGTCGCTCAACAGTTCATTTGCACCACCGCCCGGATTGGCCGTCGGCAGACAGGAAGCGTAGGATTGGCGGCAGCTTGAGGAATTTGAGGGCTCCGTGTTACCTCAACGGGGGCCATTCATCCAGGCATCGCCATGCTGAGGAAGGAACCGATGAATCAGCTTACGGATGCCGTGCGCTCCGGCATAGCTCAGCGCAACTGGTACGCATCACTTGCTTTGGCGCTGGCTCTACCGGACATTTGTGGATTTCTCGAATCGCCTAATGACGGTTCCCCGCGTCGTTACGTTGCGTGGTGCGACTGTTATCTTGCGCCTTGCTATACCCGCGAAGCAGGAGCGCTTCAGGCAAAGTATGTGTTTCTCTCGGGAGAGGATTGCTATGCACTGAGGTGCGCCTTCCTCCACGAGGGCACGGACGATGTGACACGACAGAGAGCTAGAAGGGCGCTCGATTCCTTCCTGTTCGTAGAGCCTCCTGCGAGCGGCATGATCCATTGCAATCAGTCGAATGCCAAGCTCCAGCTTCAGGTTGATATTTTTTGTCACGATCTTTGTGAGGGAGTTGATCAGTGGTCGCAGCAAGTTCTCTCCGCACGTCCTGATGTTCAAGCTCGGACCAAGGAACTCCTCTCTATACATTCGCTAGAGCGTGGTTTCGTCTTCTAATCGGAGTAGGGTCATGGTCCATGTAAAGGTCGCAATCCAGGATAACGACTGGAAGCTCGGAGCTATGGTCAAAGCGCTCGCGTTTGAAGTAGAAAACACTGTCGCGGTTAAAGGCGCTACACGGAACCAAATGCTTATGGATGGACATTTGAAATTCAATTTCACGTCGGATAGTAGGGCGGCCGAATTTCGCGAAGCACTGATCACCTATCTTCCAGCTAAGTTTGCCCATGTCATCGATTGACAGCACAATGTGGCGGTTCGCTAGGTATTCGTCTCGTGCCGAAGGAAAAAGACCGTTTACGGTACATCAGTAATCTTGCCAAAGCTCTTATGACTGGAAGCGCAACCAATCACACTCTGTTTCTCACGTTGGCCATGCTCGCGTTCAGCGCCCAGGCCCTCAGTCCTGGCCAGGTCTTCAACAAGGTCAAGGATTCGGTGGTTGTCGTCAAAGCCATCGACAGTAAGGGCATGACCATCGCTCAGGGTAGCGGGGTACTGTTGCCATCTGGCAAGATTGGCACCAACTGCCATGTGGTGGAAAACGGCGCGCGCTTCCAAGTGGGCGGCGGCAAACAATTCGTGCCGGCCACCCTATGGGGCAGCGACGAGGACAAGGACATCTGTCTCTTGGAAGCCAAGGGACTCACCGCCAAACCGGCGCAATTGGGTCAGGCTATGCGCCTGAAAGTGGGTGAACCGGTCTATGCCGTGGGCGCGCCCAGAGGGCTGGAATTGTCCCTCTCCGACGGTATCGTGTCGCAACTACGCGGCGGCCCTCCACCATTCATTCAGACAACTGCCGCCATTTCTCCCGGCTCCAGTGGCGGGGGACTGTTCGATGCGGAGGGCCGGTTGGTGGGATTCACCACCCTGTATATCGAAGGGGGACAAAGCCTCAACTTCGCCATGCCGGTGGAATGGGCGGGGGAGATTCAACCGGGTAAGAAAGCGGCGCAAGGGCGCAGCGAGGCGGATTGGATCAAACGGGCCATCGCGTTCCAGGAGGCCCAGAATTGGACGGGCATGCGGGACTGGTGTCAGCGATGGACACAGGTGCAACCGGGAAACGCCGCGGCATGGTTTGTCCTCGGAGGTGCCTACTTCGGACTCCAGCGCTACACCGATGCCATCGATGCCCTTCGCCAGGCTGTTCGCATTAATCCAGAGAATGGCTATGCGTGGGGCCTCCTCGGAAACGTGTATGGCCTTTCCCAGCGCTATACCGAGGCCCTCGATGCCTTCCACCAAGCAATGCGTATTGATCCTGCAATGAAACATATCTGGTTTGGTCTCGGGGGCGCCTACTACGGACTCCAGCGCTACACCGAGGCCATCGATCCCCTCCGCGAGGCTGTTCGCATTGATCCTGAGGACGACAGTGCATGGACCCTCCTCGCGATCTCATATGAGAAGTCGGGCAACCGCACGGCAGCCTTGGAGGCAGTAACTCAGTTGCGGCGCGTCGATCCCGCCCAAGCGGACAAGTTGTTAAATACGATGGTGCCGCGCTGATCGACTTGACGCAGCACCCCAGGAGCCGAGATGTCCTATCCGATGCGCATCAGGCCTTGCGGAGTCATTAGCTTAGCGGCAGCCTTAGCAGCCATTGGTGCCCAGTTTTGCCCCGGTCGGGGAGCCGACCAGGGCTCGAACATGTTGGTCGGCTAGTTGCAACTCAGATCGAGTCAGAGGGGCCGTCTGCCGCACCGAAAAGCGAAGATCATCCCAATCAAGCTCTCCGATACCCCGGAATCCTGACAGCCGTTTCATCGAACGTAATCGTCGCCTCGCAGCCCGCCGCGAGGTTCTTGGCCGCGATAAGGCAATCGGCGAAATCGGCGCCGCCGTGTTGATACAGAAACAGCGCCGACTCCACCTCCGCGTCGGCCTCGATCACAAGGCCGGCGTTCCCCAGGATGTCATTCAGATAGCGCAGCAGTTCGGGTTTCCGAAATCGATACACGCTGCGCAGCACCCATACCGATTCCGCAAGCACGATCTGGTTGACGTAGAACCGCCCGCGTTCGTGGCCGTGCGCTGCGAGCAGCGCGCGTACCCGTGCGGATTGCGCCTTGTCGTCCTGGACGACCAGCCGGACGAGGAGGTTGGTGTCCAGCCCGATCACTTGCGGGCGCCGCGCCTGAAGCGGGCGACGACGGCGCGCGCAACCGCATCGTTCATCTCCTCTACGGTCACTGTCCGCGTTCCTGCGCGATGCAAAATGCCGGCTAGATCCTTGAGCGTACCGGCCTTCGCGCGCACGCTGATAGTGCCATCAGGCATCAGATTGAAATGCAGCTTGGCGCCCGCTTTGAGGCCAAGCTTCGTGCGAATTTCCTTCGGGATCGTGGTCTGACCCTTACTCGTCAACGTGGCGACCGTCATGCCAGTATCCTTTCGATAGTTGATGATTCCTTACGAAATGGTACTGCGCAAGGCGAGGCTTGGCAACCCAGGCTCGTCTTCCGTTGCGCCGATGTTGAAACCTTGTGGAGGGTGCTGCTTCACCAGCCGACCGTCAAAACGTGTTTTTCCATTCCCGGATCGTGGTGAACACATCAACGGGATCGGTAGCGGCAGCGCCACGATGCTGGCCCGCGGACTGCACGATCTTGGCCTCGGCGTAGCGCAGGAACGGGTTGGTGGCCTGTGCCCGTCCGATGGTGGTGGGAACCAACTCAGGGCCGCGAAATGATGGTCGGGGCTATACTTCGATTTCTTGAATATCTGTCGGGGGTGTCATGCATCTGACCGCCGTGTTCGAAAAGGTCCCCCAAGGCTACATCGGCTTCGTGGAAGAACTTCCCGGCGCCAATACGCAAGGCGCCACGCTCGAAGAAGTACGGGCGAATCTCACCGAGGCGGTGGAGCTGATTCTTGAGGCTAACCGCAGCTTGGCGGAAGAGACGATTCAGGGAAAAGAAGTCATTCGCGAGAAAATGCCGCTTCCGGCGGCATGAAGCGCGACGACCTTCTTCGTCATCTTCGGCAACACGGCTGCGTTCTGTTTCGAGAGGGTGGCAAGCACTCGGTATTCGTAAACCGCGCAACCCGAAAGGTACGGCCGTTCCGCGCCATCGCGGGATAAACGATTTTCTTGCAAGGAAAATCTGCCGCGACCTCGAAGTTCAGGAACCGTAGCCGTCCAATTACGTGTTGTTGAAGCGGGCAACGGGGCGCGCGCAACCGCATCGTTCATCTCCTCGACGGTTGCAGTCCGCGTCCCTATTGCGTCTTGGGCCGATTTGCACCGGCAGAGATGGGCCGGCTCACCAGATCGTCGTGACTTCCTTGAGCCTGCGCAGCTTCGCGTCGGATGTAATCAACGGGGCCCGGTGGAGCCGGGCGGTAGCTGCTATCAGCCGATCCGCCGGATCGCCAGGGGAAAAGACATCGGACTGGGACAGCACGGCGATCTCCGCCGTAATCGGCAGCACGCGGACATGCCGCGCCGCGATCATGTCATCCAGAAACTGCCGCGCATCCATCACGGGATCGAGTCGCTTGCGTGCGATAAGCATCGCGATCTCCCACAAGCTGATGTCGCTGCAGGCGAGTTCGCGATGCGTGAAAGCGAGAGCTATGGCTTTGCGGGCGCGAGCCGACAGGCGAGCGGGAGTCAGCGCGTCGTAAATCAGCGCATGGGTGTCGAGAACGATCAACGCTCGGCATCCCACTGCGCGCCGGTCGGGCTGAGCACATCGCCGACGGTGCA